>Ga0114922_10004559_pt1 | contig 12845 bp, 10 predicted proteins | sample AartaG_FD_100975 | JGI IMG/M metagenome (GOLD analysis project Ga0114922, IMG submission 100975) | Deep subsurface microbial communities from Aarhus Bay to uncover new lineages of life (NeLLi) - Aarhus_00045 metaG | ecosystem: Environmental > Aquatic > Marine > Oceanic > Sediment | place... | reverse complement strand
AGAGCAAGGCGGTCGGGATGGGCATCGCCGTGACGTTCGTGATGACGCTCGCCTCGTTCGTCACGTACCTGCTCTACAAGTACGTGCTGGTGAAGAACTCCCTGTTCCTGACGTCCATCCCGTTCCTCAAGGTGATCGCCGACGACGGGCTGGTCAACGTTCTGAAGACGGCGTCGTACATCCTGGTGATCGCGTCGCTGGTTCAGTTCGTCGAGATGTTTCTCCGGCGATACGTCCCGGCGCTGTACCGCGCGATGGGCATCTACCTGGCGCTGATCACGACCAACTGCGCCGTGCTCGGCGTGGCGCTGCTGAACACGACCGACGCGCCGCGGGACATCGGCCTGCTGGGCGCGGTGCTCCAGGGTTTCTTCGCCGGGCTGGGCTTTACGCTGGTGATGCTGCTGATGGCGGGCATCCGCGAGCGGCTGCAATATCTGAACGTGCCCCGGTGCTTCAAGGGCGCACCCATCGCGTTCATCTGCACCGGCCTGATGGCCCTCGCGTTCCTCGGCTTTGCCGGCATGGCAAGCTGAGGGTAAGCCTGGGATGGTGTAGGAAAAGGGAAAATGGAAAACAGGAAAAACGGAAAAGGAGATGCCAGTGCCGCCCGCAAGGCGGCAGCATGTCTTTTTCCCTTTTTTCCACTTTGCCGCTTTTCCTTTCCCAGTCGCGCCGGGGAACTGCTGTGACGAGTTTCATCATCGGTTCGCTGATCGTCCTCGGGCTGCTGGCGCTGTTCCTTGGCATCATCCTCGCGGTGGCGTCGAAGGTGTTCCACATGGACGTGGACCCGCGCGTCGAGCAGGTCGAGGCCCTGCTGCCCGGCGCCAACTGCGGCGCCTGCGGGCTGGCCGGCTGCGCCGCGGCGGCCGAGCACATCGTCGCCGGCGACGCCTCCCCGGCGGCGTGTCCGGTGTGCTCGAAGGACGCCCGCGCCCAGATCTTCGAGCTGATGGGGCTGGCGGCCCAAGAGGCCGAGCCCAAGCTCGCGCGGATGGTCTGCGGCGGCGGGACCGGCTGCAAGGACAAGGAAGACTACCACGGCGTCGATGACTGCCGCGCGGCCGTGCTCGTCCACGGCGGCGCCAAGGCCTGCCAGTATGCCTGCGTCGGGCTCGGGTCGTGCGTCGACGCCTGCCCGTTCGAGGCGATCTTCATGGGCGAGGACGGGCTCCCGCACGTGATCGAAGAGCGCTGCACGGCGTGCGGCGCCTGCGAGCGCATCTGCCCCACCAACGTCATCCAGGTCATGCCCGCCAAGCGGATGGTGTGGGTCAAGTGCAGCTCGCACGACAAGGGCAAGGTCGTCAACAAGATCTGCAAGACGGGCTGCATCGCGTGCAAGAAGTGCGAGAAGGAATGCCCGGTCGACGCCATCCACGTGGTCGACAACCTGGCGGTCATCGACTACGAGAAGTGCAAGCTCTGCGGCAAATGCGCGGCGGTCTGCCCGAAGCACTGCATCATCGATCTCCGCGCCATCCGCCGCGAGGCGGCCAAAGCCGGGGCCAAGAAAGCCAAAGAAGCTGCTGAGCAGCCCGAGCCTGCCGAAGCGACGGCGTGACAGCCCTGTCTTGCTGCCCTCCTGAGAAGCTCTGTTAGTTGGGGACGGCATTGACCACCGAAGAGCTAGGGCGCAAGTATCCGATCGTGATGGCGGAGTACGACCCGCGGTGGCCGGAGCGCTACGAAGAGGAAGCGCGCTTCCTGCGGTCGCGGTTCGGCCCGGACGTCGTCCGGCGCGTCGAGCACTTCGGCAGCACGGCGGTGCCCGGCCTGGCGAGCAAGCCGATCATCGACGTCCTGGTCGAGGTCGCGTCGTTCGAGGCCGCCGAGCGCGACGTTCGGCCGGTGCTGGAAGCCGAGGGCTACGTCTACATCTGGCGCCCACAAGGCGGCTCGGACAACTCCGCCGGCCACATCCTGTTCGTCAAGGGCTACGGCCCCGACGGTTATCTCGACGGCGTGCAGCGCTATCACCTGCACCTCGCGCCGGGCGACGACCCGATCTGGGAGCGGCTCCTGTTCCGCGACTGGCTGCGCACGCACCCGGACACGGCGGAGCGCTACACCGACCTCAAGCGCCGGCTCGCCGACGCTCATCGTCACGACCGCGAGGCGTACACCGCCGCCAAGACCGGCTTTATCGCTGATGTGATGGAACAAGCGAGAGCGGCGTCCTGGCCCTCGAGGTAAGCGGCTTTCCTGTTGAAGTTCTGCACGAAGATGCGGCCCGTGTCGGACCGCATGCAGAACGGGCGGCTCTGGGGCCAGCGAAACAGTTGCTCCATGCGCCCAAGCCGGGCTATAATGTGAGCGTAGCGCGACCGTTCCTTCACCGAAGACCCGGGGAGGTGATCATGATCAAGGACCCGATGATCGGCGCGGCGTTGCTTCTCGCCGTCGCAACAGGCGCGCACGCAGCACAGGCGCCGTCCGAGGCGAATGCCCTGTACGAACGGCGCGCGTTCCGTGTCGCCCTGTGCCACATGCTGCAATCGACCGACACCGAGACGGTCCGCAAGGGGCTGCTCGCCATCCGTAGCGGCCTGTCCCAAAACGGCGTCGGCTACCCCGAGACGCTGCCTGAGGTCGTTCACGCGCTGCGCCGGATGCTGGTCCGACGTCCTGACGCCGAGTTGCTCACGCGTCGGCTGGCGTGCCAGATCCTGTGGCGCTACAAGGCCCGCTTCGCCCTGCCCGTGCTGGTGGAAGCGCTCGACGACGACGCCATGGACTGGGTGTTCGGGCCGGGCGGACCGGAATGGTACGCCGGGTGGCGAAGCGCGGATCACGCGTTGCGTCAGATCACGCACGCGACCCCCATCGACGAGCCCAAGCAGCGGTCCCCCATCAAGGGTCAGCGCGAGAAGGTCCGCGACGCGTGGCGGAAATGGTACGACGGCCGGCTCCCCAAGGCGGCGAAGAAGAAGCCCGGCTTCGTCGACCTGACGATTCGCGACCGATTCGTCAAGCTCACCTGGCTGCTGCTCAGCGCCGACGGCGCGGGGATGTGGACCGGTTTCGACGCGTCCCCCGACCACTCGGCCGATCCGTTCGCGCTGTCGCCGGCGGCGGCCGGGAAGATCGCTGAACTGGTTACGAAGCTCGAGCCCCTGACCCCGCGCACCCGCGTGGTTGGCTACAAGGGCAACCGCGACTACCAGTTGGTGATCCGTCATTCGACCGGCGTCCGGGAGATCTATATCGGAAAGGCCGCCACCACGGAGCCGCCGCCGGCGGTCCGCGACCTGCTCGCCGCGCTGTGGAAGACGAGGAAGCGCGGCGAGCCCGTGAGCGTGCACGTGGGCTTTACCGAGACGGACGGCCATCTTCTGGAGGTGCGCGCCCGCGAGGGCCGCCTGACTTACCTGGAGGTCTTTCAGAAGGCGCCGGGCGGCGGCAGCTCGGAAGGCGGGTGTTCGCGTGAGCAATTCGCGCAACTGGCCGGAACACTGATGAAGACCGAGCAAGGCCGGGCCGGTACTACGTCCGCACCACATTCGATACCGGCCGCCAGCTTGTCTTCACAGCATCGCAGAACGACAAGGCGATGATCGCGTTCATGAAGACTGTCCGCACGCACGCACGGCGGAAATGAGTCCGGCCAGTGTGAATGACGCGGTCACTCCCATTTCAGCTTACTGATGTCCGGGCGCATCACGTGTGTGCGGCCGGCGAAGTTGACGAGCACGCCGCGCTTCGCGACGTAGTCCATCTGCGTGTACGGCGCCTGGAAGCGGATGCCGGACTTCTTGCCGACAGGGAGCGGCGTCCACCGGTTGTGCTTGAACGAGTAGACCCACTGCTCGAACTTGTGGTAGCCGGAGCTCATGATCGCCAGCACGGCGTCCTGGCCCTGGGCGTAGGCCACACCCAACGCGCGGCCGTTGGGCTGGTTCGCGGCGTTGAGGTCGATGAACTTGTTTGCCTTGATGTCGTACACCCAGGTGCGTGAGATCGGGACGCCGACCTTTCCCCCCTTGGCCTTCGCGGCCGCGGCTTTCGTGTTGTAGTCCTGCAGGAAGATCCGAGCCTTGTCGGGCAGCATGCAGAACGGGCGGCTCTCGGGCCAGCGGTTGGGCCACGGCTTTGGCACCTGGATCACGGTCGTCTTTCGGGCGTAGACGTCGTAGCAGCGAAGCACCACGCCCGTGGTGGCGTTGCTGTACCGCCGGCCACTCAGCGCGAACCCATAGAGCTTGCCAGCGGGGTCGACCACGTGCGGCGCGGCGCCGATCCGGCCCCGACTGGGCTTGGGCACCGCGCCGTCGACCTCGGTCGGAAGTTGCCGCCACACCCCGCCGCGATCGATGTCGTAGAACCACACGTGCGGCTTCGCCGGCAGCGAGACGACCTCGACCTCGCTGAACGTGGCGTTGCCGCCGCGCGGCTTGATCTGGCAGCCGAACCCGACGTTCATGTACATCCGGCCGTCGAGGGCGACGTACTGGTTCCGCATGTGCCCGGCGTTGTTGGCGCCCCATGCGTCGACGTGGTAGCCGCCCCAGCCGACGGGCGGGAGGCTGTCGTTGTAACCGCCGGCCTGGTGGATCCAGCGGTTGGCGCCGACCTGGTAGATCGCGACGTCGGTGCCCTGGTAGGTCGAGTGCCCGCCGCCGAAGTAGACCATCCATCCGCGCACCGGGTCGCAGGCGATGCTGCCCCAGTCGCGGCGGTTCGGCTCGACCGGCGGCTTGGCGGCGACCCATTGGTTGGCGGGCAACGCCTTCAGCTTCGCCAGCCACGCCGGATCGTTGGCGGGCAACGCGGTCGGCGTGATCGGCGGAGCGGGCGTCCATTTGGGCGCGGGCACGGACGGCATCCTCTCGAGAGCGACCTTCATCGCCCACGTGGTCTGGTTCGCACCGGACGTGTGCGCGACGAGGAGGAGCCGGCGTTTCGGGTCTATGCCGCTCGCATACCAGCCGTGCCGGTCGATGGCCCCCTCCCACGTGTGCTCGGCGCGTCTTGACCACTCGCGTTTCGCCACGTCGAGCGACCACACGGTCACCTTGCGCGGCACGCGCTTGTTGTAGGGATTGCCCCTGATAGTCACGAGCAGCACGAGGCCCGACGCGGGGTCGTAGTGCAACATCGGCGCCCGCTGCGGCGGCGGACGGCGGTCGGTCGAGACGTTGCGCCACTGACGCATCTTGCAGTCGTACAGCCAGGTGTCGTTGAGGCGCAGGCTGTGCCGGCCGTACATCGCCCGGAGCTTCGTTCGGTCGGCGATCGTGTTCTTGAGGTCGGGCCGGATGCGCCCGCTGTCGCCGCCGAACATCACGATGCAGCGGTTCTTCGCATCGTAGACCATCGGGGCGACGCTGCGGCGCGGTGGCTCGACGGCGAGGGCCGTGTCCAGCCGCGTCTCCAGCGCCCACAGCGCCTTCGAGCCCGCACGCAGCGCGCCGTCCGCGTCGCCCGCCTCGATGCGCTTCCGCATGTCGTTCAGATGCTCAAGCGCCCGGTCCTTCGGCTCCGCTGTCTCAGCAATCCACAACGCCGCCACGGCCACCTTCGCTGCCCCAGCGTGACTCTTGACCGGCTCGCCGTTCCGGCGCGCGACATAGACCGCGTCCAGCAGCGAACTCGTCATCCCGAGAGTTGTGATGACGTTCTTCCGGGCCTGCTTGACCTGGGTCGTGGCCAGCGTGCCGCCCACGCGGCGCCAGGTGTTCACCTTGTAGCTGTAACGCAGCGTGCCCAGGTGGCCGTCGACGCGCCCGGTGACGTCGCGCAAGTCGGCGCTCTGCGCTCCGAAGTGCGGGAACATCACGATCTCGTCGTTGACCGGGTCGTAGCACATGCCGGCGCCGTAGACGGGCGGGCCGCCGGGCAGCGTGCGGCCGTGCAGTTCCGTCTTCGCCCCGAGCTCGGCCCATGTCTTCGTGGCTGGATCGTACGCGGCCATCAGGCCAGGCATCGAGTAGATCGCCTGCTTGCGTTGGGTGTCGTACGTGACGGCGTTGACGACCATCGCGGCGAACGGCCGCCCGCTCTTCAGCATCCGCCCCTTGCCGCAGTACGAGACGGCGCGGCCGCTTCCGCCGCCGACGATGCCCCACGACTGACCGGGGTCCGACGCGTAGTCGCTGGCCCACGCGAGCGTCTCGCCATTGAACGCCCGCACGTCGTTGCAGCCCTTCACGCCGCGAGCGTACGCCACCGCGCCCCAGTGCAGCAATTGGCCACGGTCCGCCGCGTAGACCATCCCGCTGTACGTGTAACCGTTTGGGAATGCCGCGGGCAGCGTGACCCACTGGTTGACTGCGAGGTCCGCCGCTTCGCCGGGCGGGCGGAGCAAGAGGATCATGGCACACACGAGCGCGCCGAGCACGATCCTGTTCATAGGTGCCTCCGACGGCTGTTTGTTCTTTCGCGCGCCGGTAGTTTACATTATACTTCTCGGCATGCCAACCAGCCCGCTCGGAGCGAACAACGCGCGGATCCGGGATGCGGCGAAGTTGCGGCAGAAGAAGTTCCGCGGGCAGACAGGCTGCATCCTGATCGAGGGCGCGCGGCTGGTGGCGGACGCACTGGCCGCCGGCGCCGCCGTCAACGAGCTTTTCTGCACCTCCGCGTTCCGCCGATCCGACCACGGCAAGGTGCTCTGCGTCTGCTCCCAGTGCCCCTCCACGCTCATCAGCCCGCAGGCCGCTGCCAAGCTGTCCGAGACGCGCACCCCGCAGGGCGTGTTCGCGGTCGTCGAATTCACAACCGCGTCGTTCGACGCCGCCTTTTCGGCGCCAGCGACGGGCCCGTCTGTCCGGACAGACGGACACTTCGCCGCGCCGCTGGTCCTGCTGGCGGACAGCATCGCCGACCCGGGAAACCTGGGCGCGATGATCCGCTCCGCCGCGGCGCTCGGGGCGAACGGGGTCGTCGCGTCGGGCGACTCGTGCGACGCGCTGAATCCGAAGTGCGTGCGCGCGACCATGGGCGCGATCTTCCGCCTGCCCGTCGCGGCGGACGTCGCGCTCCCAGCCGCAATCGACACGTTGAAGGCCGGCGGGATCCGGATCATCGCGGCGGTGGCGCGCCGCGGCAAAGCCCCGTGGGAGCTGGATCTGCGCGGGGCAACCGCGCTGCTCATCGGGTCTGAGGCCGCCGGGCTGCCCTCGGCAGCCGTTAAGCTCGCCGACGCGCGGGTCACCGTTCCGATGCCCGGCGGCACCGAGTCCTTGAACGCGGCCGCCACCGCCGCCGCGCTGCTGTACGAAGCGGCCAGACAGCGCGCGGGCGTCACGTAGGCCGGCACGGCAATGCGGAGAACTCAATGCGCAAGACCACGGAAAGAACGGCGATCATCTTCGGGCTGCTCGCGCTGATATCTTCGGGCTGCGCGTCCATGGACAAGACGACGGTGCAAGGCCTGCTCGGCAGGTACGGCGTCGGGACGTCGCGGCCGGCCAAGGTCTGCATCGACATGACCATCGAGGCGGCGATGGGCGACGCCCGGCAACACGATGTGTGTAAGATGTGGTTCGACGTGGAACAGGGCCGATATCTCCTGGTCAGAGACAGCACCCAGGAGGAACGCGGACGCACCCAACAGGTGAAGAGCGGGCTGCTGGGCAGCGCCGCGGGAGAGGTCTTCTGGGCGTGGCGCAACGGGCGCCTGTCGACCGTCCGCCGTCTGGACAGTCCTCTGTTCACGATTGGTGCGTTTCCGATATACCAAGACCTCGGCCCGTTCGTGGTCCTGTTCGACGCCTTCGCCGGTTATCCGTCGCTCCGCCGGGGGCCGAAGCTGATGGGCGGCGCACCCGCCGGGGTGAAGCCGGACGATCTGGACTGGTTCCTGGTGCAGAAACCGGTATACGGTGAAGACTCCCCGTTCGGGCAGGCCGTGAGCGGCGGGAAGCAGGGCTCGGTGTGGTTGGGGTTCTATCCGAAGACCGGCTGGGTCCGAGGGATTGTTTTCCACGGGTACACCCGCCGAGCGGAAAGCGCCGTCATCAGCATCACCAGAGCCGATACTAAGCCCGACCTGGCGGGCGTGTTCGAACTGCCCGCGGAGGTCAAGGCAAAGCTGAAGGAAAAGAACAAGTGAGAGCCCGGAGGCCTGCAGCCGCGAGGGTCATCGTTCTTTGCCTGGCCATGCTGTGCGCCTTTTGCGGCGGCGGGTTCGGCGCCGAAACAACGCCCGAAGGCCCGCTGGCGAAATACGGCAAAATGACGTCGAAGACCAAGGCCGTCCGCGTAGAGATGGACTCCCTGGTCACGGAGAAGGGGGTCGAGATCATCCGGGCCGTCGCGCGGATGTGGGGCGACGCCGGTACAAACCGCTATGCCTACCGGTACACCTACGCGCGGACGGACGGCGACCGCACCTCGACGGTGGAGATGGGCGTGCTCCTGACGGCCGACACGGCGGCACGCTGGAAGATCGTAGATGGCGAGGTGGTCTCGGCGAGCAGCCTTCCCAAGGCGGCAGATGCCAAGGTCCCGCTCTACGCCCGCCAGATCGGCCCGCTCGCCGCGGTGTTCGACGGCCTGTACGGGTATCCGCTGCTGGCCCGGGAGCTGTTGCTCAAGCCGGAACTGCCGCCCGGCCACCAGAAGGACGGCCTCGATTGGTTCCGCGCGCAGAAGGCCGAGGGCGGCACGGCCGCGTTCCATCGCCAGTTCGGCCTCGACTACGGCTCGGTCTGGCTCGGTTTCTCGCCCAGAGACGGCTGGGTCCACTCCGCAGCTTTCGTGTCCGCGGGGGGCGAAGCGGACCGGATGGGAACCGTGAGCAAGCTGAAGCGGATCGACCTCAAGCCCGGCCTGAAGGGCGTGTTCGAGCTGCCGGACAAGGTCAAGGCAAAGCTGGCCGAGCACGAACGCAGCCGGGGCGCCCGGCCAAACAGAGCCGGACAGGATTAGCAGACCTGCTCGCGCCCGACCGGGCGAGGCCGCTCAACCCAACCGCAGGGCGGCCAGGCGCGTGAATTTTTAGCCCGGCCGAGCATCTGATTTACGGCCAGGGGCGCGGGGTGGCTCGATGCGCTGGGTATGCGGATGCGGGAGCCCCGGCCAGAACGATCATCACAATCGACCGTGACCCTGATCGTAACCGCCGACAAGGTCAGAGATTACAATCACGATTGCGAGAACGACCACGAACCGAAATGAAATCGGCCTAACCTAACCGCGAGGGCGGGCAGGCGCGTAATTCTTATGCCCGACCGGGCACCCGATTTGCGCGATCCCCCGCCGGCGGCAGATGGAGGGGGCGAAACGGAGAGGGGGGCCGCCGCGTTCGCATCAAGCGGTTCGCCACGGCCGCGCCGACAGGCTGATGTTCCCCCTATCCTATCTCCCCGCCCTCCGGCGCTCACCTTTGCCCACAAGTCGGCGGAGCGAGGGCGCGATGTGGAGTGCGACGTTTTCAACGCCGCTCAGTGGCCGTCGTTTCAAACGACGGTTTGAAAGCGGCGATAGAATCGGCTCAGTCCAGAGACCGGCCAGACGTTGATCGGTATACCGGGGCGTTCCACGCCGGTCCGTGGCGTGCCCGGCTGCTCCGCGGGGTAAGTTTCATGTACCATATGGTACACGAACTCTAACACGGCGTGCCCAGCCAATCTGCGGGGTAAGTTTCATGTACCATATGGTACACGCGATTTGACGCTGAGTGCCCGGCTGCTCCGTCCGGGCAACACGACAGAGATGTGGGCAAAGATGAGCTCAGGCGGGGGGTGTTCTCGGCTCGGACCCAACGCGGAAAGGAGCCAAATGCGAAAAGCTTGACTCGACAGGGCGGTTTTGTGACAATCATTACCGAAATGGGTGTTGCAACGAAGACGCTGGCGGTTGGCAGCGGCAGAGAATCCCTTTCCGTAATTCAGGAAGCGGCCGAGATCCTGGTTTCAGGCGGGCTGGTCGCGTTCCCGACGGAAACGGTCTACGGCATCGGCGCGGACGCCGACAACCCGGAGGCGATCCGGCGTCTGTGCGAGGTGAAACAGAGGCCGGCCGGCAAGCCGTTCAGCGTGCACATTGCGGATGAGGCGGAGCTTTCGAAGTATGTGCGCCGGGTGCCCGTGGCCGGCCGCAGGCTGATGGATAAGTTCTGGCCGGGCCCGCTGACGATTGTGTTCGGCCGGGGGGATGGTGCGGTCGGCGTTCGGCTGCCGGCGCACGCCGTGGCGACGGCGTTCATTCGGGCGTGCGGCGTCACCGTGGTCGCCCCGAGCGCCAACGTGGCAAACGACAAGCCGGCGTCTTCCGCGGGGGAGGTGCTGGAGAAGTTCGGCGGGAAGATCGACGCGGTGCTCGACGGGGGGTTGGCGCCCCTGGTGCAGTCGAGTTCGGTGGTGCGCGTCTGGCGGAATGGATGGGAGATGCTGCGGACGGGGATCATCACGGAGTCGATGATCGAACGCGCCTTGAAGAGGCACGTGCTGTTCCTCTGCACGGGCAACAGTTGCCGCAGCCCGATCGCCGAGGCCCTGTGCCGGAAGCTCCTGGCGGAACGCCTGAAGGTGAACGAGAAGGACTTGGCGGCGTTGGGCTATGACGTGGCATCGGCGGGGACGGCGGCGGTCGGCGGCGGCAAGCCCAGCCAGAGCGCGACCACCGCAGCCAGGGAAGCCAGCCTGGACATCTCCGGCCATCGCACGCAGGCGGCGACGATCGATCTCCTCAGAAACGCGGACAAGGTTTTTGCGATGACCGAGAGCCATGCGGCGTCGGCGCGCGAGATGTGCCCCAGCGCGGCAGACAAGATCGAGTTGCTCGATCCGGACGGCGACGATATCGAGGACCCGATCGGGTATCCGACCGATCGGTTTGCCAAGGTCATTCGGCGGATACGGAAGTGCCTGGAAGTTCAGGTGAAGGAGCTATGAAGATCGCGGTGGCATCGGACCACGTGGGGTGGAAGGACAAGACGCGGCTGATCGAGCGCCTGGAGGCGCTGGGCCACGACGTGACGGACTTCGGCACCGATTCGGAGGAGTCGACGGACTATCCCGACTACGCTGCGAAGGCGGCGCGGGCGGTCACGCAGGGCAAGTGCGACCAAGCCGTGCTGATCTGCGGGACCGGCATCGGGATGTCGATGGCGGCCAACAAGATCAGAGGGATCCGGGCCGCGGCGTGCCAGACGGTGGATGCGGCGCGGTTCAGCCGCGCGCACAACAACGCGAACGTGCTGTGCCTGGGGGCGCGGCTGAGCTCTCCGGCGACCATGCGCGAGATCGTTGACACTTGGCTGGCGACCAATTTCGACGGCGGGCGGCATGCCCGCCGCGTCGATAAGATCAGCGCGCTGGAAGAGAACAAGGAAGTCTAACAAGGCGGTGGGGCGGACATTCCTGTCTGCCGGTGGCAGGCAAGAATGCGTGCCCCACCCGGGTTGTGATAGAACCCTCAAGGCCGGCCGACCGGCGAGACCGGGTGCTTGTTCAAGGCGAACGAACGCAGAATGACCAATAGCTTGAGCTGGCCGGGCGGAGAGCGAGGGACGGGTTCCGTTTCCTGCTTCGGCTTGGCTCGGGGTGCGTTCGCGGTCGTGCTGCTGGCGGCCGTCTGTTCGAGCGGCGCGTACGGGGCGCAGCCGCTCAAGAAGCCGAAAAAGAACGAGAAGCCGTCGACCAAGCTCTTCATCCGGGCGGAATGGCGCGACTTGGACTACCTGCGCGGCATCGCGGTGGTGGCGGGGAACGTGCGGTTCATTCCGCCCAATTCGGGCACCCTGATCGCGGCCGACGCGGGGGTGATCTGGCTGAACCAGAAGGAAGCGTACCTCGAAGGCAACATCCGGGTGTATCGCACCTTGCCGAAGATGGGCGATTTCAGTGTGCGGAGGCCCGACCTTGCAGACCGGACGGGGCTGGCGCCCAACGAATCGCTCGAGTTGGGGGGCGACCTGGACGACATCATCGAGCCGAAGCCGCGCAAGCCCGCGCTGATCGACACGAGCGTCCCCGTCTCCGAGGCGGACCGCATCTACGTGAACTGGGCGGACGGGACCGCGTACCTGGTTCAGCCGACGATGCGGCTGGCCGAGGCGGACCGCATCGCGAACTGGGTGGTCAGCGCTCCCTCGGCGGAGGGCATTGCCACGTACCGGATTCCCATCCACGACCAGGACGGCAATCCCACCGGCCGGTACGCACGCCGCAGCCATTATGTGATGAAGAACGCGACGTTCACCACCTGCTCGTTCAAGAAGCCGCACACCCGCTTCACGGCGACGCACAGCGAGATGATCGAAGGCGATTACGTGGCCATGTACAACATTCTGCTGTGGGCCGAGGGGGTCCCCATTTTCTACTTCCCGTTCCTGTATCAGGATCTGGAGTATGAGTGGCCGTGGGTGAAGGCGTCGCTGGGCCGATCCTCGCGCCTCGGCTGGTTCGCCAGCGTGAAGGTCCGGTTCAAGCCCACCCGGAAGTTGGAGGTGTTCCCGCGCGTCGAGTGGATGTCTGAGCGCGGAGTCGCGCTGGGGCTGGGGGTGGAGTACCACACGGGGCACGACGATGCGATCCGCAGTGTGCTCGATGTGTTCTGGCTTCCCCACGACCGGGGGACGGACGAGCTGGCCGACACGTCGCGGTCAGGCTCTCGCTGGCGGGCATGGTGGCCGGCCGCGCTGGGGCCGATGCCGGATGACCTGCCGCTGAGGATAGAGAACCGTTACCGGGTCAAGCTCACCCATCAGCAGGAGCACCCGAAGGGCGTGGAGTTCGACTTGGAGGTCCACAAGTTCAGCGACGCGGGGGTCTACCGCGAGTACTTCGAGAAAGACTTCAAGACCGAGAAGGCCCCGGAGACGCGCGCCCTGCTCAAGTACGGGCGCGACAACTGGGCCGTGTTCGTCCATCTGAAGAAGCGGATCAACGATT
>Ga0114922_10004558_pt1 | contig 12846 bp, 2 predicted proteins | sample AartaG_FD_100975 | JGI IMG/M metagenome (GOLD analysis project Ga0114922, IMG submission 100975) | Deep subsurface microbial communities from Aarhus Bay to uncover new lineages of life (NeLLi) - Aarhus_00045 metaG | ecosystem: Environmental > Aquatic > Marine > Oceanic > Sediment | place: Aarhus... | reverse complement strand
GGTCGGGGGAGGGAAGTGCCCGGCGGTCTACCTTGCCGCTGGGGGTCAGCGGTAGGGTCTTCAGCCACACGAAGGCCGAAGGCACCATGTAGGCGGGCAACTCCTCCTTCAGAAAACGACGCAACTGTGGCACAAGCTTACGAGCAAATATCCCTTGTAGCGGCTTATTGGCATAGGATGTCCATGGCCCAAGGCGAATTGGTTCCCTGGGGAAGGAAGAAACCCTTCCTCTGGATGCCTCTATCCAGCCTCTCGGGTGCTTGCTGAACAGTACATCGTAACAACCATCCGCGCCAGAATCGGACCAACCTATGGCAATGGAATAAGGCAACTCCTCGCTCAGAGTCCACAGATCCTCTGGATCTATTCCACCCTCCTGAGGGATCTCACGCAGGGCTTCCCTGATGTCACCCACTGTCTCAACTCCCTCGTCGCTTGTAAGCAACTGGACAGCTTTGACTTCTGTTAGGAGGCGAGCATTGGGCACACGTGCGACTCCCAGCATTTCAGGTTCGGTCTCCACAACGAGTTGTCTGACAGCCGGCAACGTCAGCTCTGCCTTCTGCCAGTCCAGCCATGGATGACCCACAGCAGGATGGCCCTCAGGTCCCACGTAGAGAATCACGTCGTAACGAAACCGAGTGAGCTCATTGTGGCGACGACCTCGCTTGAGCTGAACCTGGACGTGGTTGATCTGCGGTAGGTGCTGCTTCAGGGCGAAAAAGAAAGCTGGAGCGATGACCAACTCTTGCTCCTGGGCCATGCGCTTTTGCACGCGTTGCTGCAGCTTTGCGATGGATAACGAGGACGGCGCCTGATACAACTGAACAAAGGTGTGGAAAGCCCCCAAGAGCGGGAGGCTGCGCACGTCCCCCACAAAGACAAAGCCCCCAGTCTTCACCGCATTGACGGCGTTTTCCAAGACGCACAATAAATAGTCAACGCTAGGAAAATACTGAGCCACGGAGTTCAGAATCACCGCGTCGAATGTTTTCGTTTCTATACCCTCAAAGTCATCCGCCGTTTTCTGGAGCAAAGCAACCTGCGGCAGATCCTGCTCCGCCAGGTGCTGCTGAACGTAGTGCAGGGCCACTTGTGAAAAGTCCGTTCCCCAATATTGGATACAGTGGGGAGCGATCCGGAACAAGAGCAAACCGGTACCACAACCGATCTCCAGCACACGGCTTGGGCGCAAGGACAGGATCCGCTCAACAGTCTGATCCACCCATTCGCGCATCTCCTCTTCTGGAATAGGCAGGCCCGTATAGCTGCTATTCCAGCCGACGATGTTGAATGTTGGGTCATGATGTGAAGGGGTCTGGTTATAGGTGTTGTCATAGAGCATCTGCCATTGCGAGACAAAATCCTCCGTCTTAGGCCCTCGCTCGTCCGGACCCTGGTACTGTGCATCTTGAACAACATAGGCCACTAGGTGCTTCTCGCCGGGTGCATGCTCTGCCTCCCAAGCCGTGACCACAGCCTCCTGCACGGCCGGATGTTGGCCCAATACCGCCTCGATTTCACCCAGTTCGATGCGGAAGCCGCGCACCTTCACCTGATGATCGACGCGCCCCAGGAACTCAATGTTGCCATCCGGCAGATAACGGGCCAGATCCCCTGTCCTATAGATTCGAGATCCTGGCTCTTCACTGAAGGGGTTGGGCATAAACTTCTCGGCAGCGAGAGCAGGGCGGTTCAGGTAACCACGGGCCAATCCATCGCCACTGATACACAGTTCGCCAAGGACTCCGATGGGGACTGGCTGCAGGCAGGCATCCAGCAGATAAATCTGCATGTTGGCAGTGGGGCAGCCGATGGGCACCTGCGCTCTCGGCCCCAGGGACTGACATTGGTATACGCTGCTCCAGACTGTTCCCTCTGTTGGACCGTATTCGTTGAAGAGAGATGTGTGCGGAAGCAACTCATTGTGGCGCTCGACCAGTTCTCTCGGACAGGACTCTCCTGCCACGATGGCGGCACGAAGCCCAACGAGTTGTTGTAGTTCCGCCTGCGCCAAAATGAAGGCATAGAGGGACGGAATACTCAATAGATGGGAGACCTGATGTTGAGCGATTAAGGCTGCAAGGTGTAAAAGATTCTGCTGCAAGTCGTCTGGGGGAAGTACAAGTTTGCCCCCCTGGCACAGTGTCCAAAAGATGCCAGCCACGGAACTGTCGAAGGCAAAGGACGAAAGCAGAAGGAAACCTGTAACCGGTTCGCTGTAATAGGAAATGCGGGCGCAGGTCGAGTGAACCAGGTTTTGATGCGTTACAGGTACCCCTTTGGGCCTTCCAGTCGATCCCGAGGTATAGATCACGTAGGCCAGGTTGTCTGGCCTCACCCTGCCGGTGGGATTTTCCCCGCTCTCACCAGCGAAGGCCTCCCAGTCTGTGTCCAAGAGAATCACGTGCGCCCTCTGTTCGGGAAGACTTTCGACCAGCCGCTGTTGGGTCAGCAGCACTGGCAGCTGGGTATCCTCCAACAAGAAGCACAGGCGCTCATTTGGATAAGCGAGGTCCAGTGGCACGTATGCCCCCCCAGCCTTGAGGATGCCCAGGATGCCCACTACCATCTCCAGGGAGCGCTCCACGCAGAGCCCCACCAGTACCCCCGGCCCCACGCCCAGAGCCCGCAGGTAGTGCGCCAGTTGATTCGCTCGACGATTCAACGCCCTGTAGGTCAACCGCCTGTTTTCAAAGACTACCGCAACAGCCTCGGGCGTCCGCTCCACTTGAGCCTCAAACAGTTGGTGGATGCACCGATCCCTAGTGTACTCTGCCTGGGTGTCATTCCACTCCACGAGCAACTGGTGGCGCTCCACTTCGGTCAAGAGCGGCAGGTTCAAAACTCGCTGCTCGGGGTTGGCGACGATGCCTTTCAGCAAGGTCTGAAAATGTCCTGCCATCCGGGCGACGGTAGCGGCGTCAAACAGGTCCGTGTTGTATAGCAAAGAGGCGGAGAGCGCTCTCCCCTCCTCGAACATCATCAACTCTAGATCGAAGCGGGCCAGCTGCTGTTCCAGAGGGAAGAACTCCAATTCAAGTTCCTCTTGATCCAGCCGCTCCTCCATTTCGTCCAGCATGGGTGGTGATACTTCCTGCTCCTGGAGCCGATACCGCCTCTGCAAGATGAACGCAGCCTGAAAAAGCGGCGAGCGGGAGGGATCCCGAGCTGGCTGAAGCCGTTCGACCAGGAGAGAGAAGGGATAATCCTGATACTGGAGAGCAGCTGTCACTCTCTGGCGCATCTGGTCGAGAAATGCCTCGAACGTGGGATTTCGGGAAAGATCCGCGCGCAAGACGACCATGTTGGTAAAGTAGCCTACGATCCTTGCGAATTCGCGCCGAGTCCGGCCTGCCGCGCCGGTGCCCACCAAGACGTCATTTTGAGCGGTATAGCGGTGGAGCAGCACTTGAAAGGCTGCCAGAAGAAGCGTGTAAAGAGTCGCTCCCTTGGCCCTGGCGAGCGCTTTGAGCCGCCCGCCCAGTTCCTCACTCAGGGTGAACGCGTACGAGTCTCCCCGAAACGTCTGCACTGGCGGTCGAGGCCGGTCTGTCGGAAGATCCAGCACAGGCAACTCACCAGCCAGTTGTTTCTGCCAGTATGACCACAGCCGCTCACCCTCTGGCCCGGCCAGCATTTCGGTCTGCCAACGGATGTGGTCCGTGTATTGCCAGTCAAGAGAAGGTAGGGATGTTCGCACGCCAGCCTTTTCGGCGGGGTACATTAGGCGGAGTTCATCCATGAGTATGACAAGAGACAGGAAATCAATTGCAATGTGGTGTACCACCATCAAAAGGATGTGCTCTTGGGCCGATCTGGTGAACAGACCCACTCGCAGGATGGGCCCTCGTTCCAGATCGAAAGGGCGATGCGCTTCTTCGACCAACCGATCTTTCAGTTCACCCCAACTCCAGGTTGAAGCGTCTATCTCTTCAAAGTGGACCTTCTGGTGTCTGTGGATCTGCTGAACAGGTCTACCATCGCGCATGACATAAGTGGTCCGAAGGACAGGATGGCGATCGACCAGTGCCTGAAATGCACGCCGCAGGGCCGGGACATCCAAGTCGGAGCGTATGCGCCATGCGAACGCCTGATCGTAAGCTGCGCTCTCCGGTGCAAGCTGGTACAGGAACCACAGGCCCTGCTGACCGTAGGAGAGAGGGTACAATAATTTGGACTCGCTTGCCCTTTTTTGAAGTAACTGCGCGAGAAAGGCTCGTTTCTCCTCCGGTACAAGATCGGCGATGCGTCTGGAGGTATTGCTCATTCGGTAAGTTCCTCTGAAGCTAACATATCGCTCAGCAGCGTGTCCACTTCCGCATTCGAAAGTTGATCAAGTTGTGCCAACAGCTGTTCTGCTTTCTCCTGGTTGATTTCGCCGATCCTGCTCATGAGACCATCTTTCTGTTCGCTCTGGGCCAGTGTCGTCGCCGACGCGAGAGTCGCTGGCGAGGCAGAAGGCCCGGCTGTCAGTTGGTCGAGCAGGTGCCTTGCCAGTTGGATGACAGAGGGGCCCTGAAGGAAGTTCACAATGGGCAAGACGACTCCCAGATCGGCCTCTACCCGGTTCTTCAACTCGACGGCCATCAAGGAATCAAATCCCAGGTTCTGGAGAGGCTGCTGCACGTCCAGCTTGGCCATAGGAAGCCCCAGTACTTTGGCTACCCGTTGGCCAAGATAGGACTCTAACAACCGCTGGTGCTCCCCCGGTTCAGCAGCAAGAAGTGCATCGCGGGTCAGGCCTCTCGAGCGTTCTACCTTCGGCGAGGCGTTGGCTTCTCCACATGCCAGGTTGGAGAGCAGCGGTGATTCAGCCGCCTCTGGACAAAACTGACGCCACTGCCGCCAGTTAACGGACAGAACCCCGACCTGCGGCGCGTCTTGCTGGAGTAGCTGTTCTAGCACTTCCAGTCCCTGCCTGGGCGCGATGCTCCCAATTCCTCGAAGTGCCAATCGCCCGCCCCGTTCGGGTCGAGCTGCTAGACCCACTTCGGCCCAGGGTCCCCAATTGATGCTCAGAGCCGGTCTGCCCTGCGCGCGCTGGTGATGAGCTAGGGCATCGAGGAAGGCATTAGCGGCGGCATAGTTCCCCTGACCAGGCGAGCCCAACAGGGAGGCTATGGAAGAGAAAAGAACGAAAAAGCGTAGAGGAGCGTCTTCAAGAAGGCGATGCAAGAGCCAGCTCCCCACCACCTTGGGCCGCAAGACCTCATTCAATGCGGCAACATCAAGCTGCAGCAGTGTTTTGTCATGCAACAGTCCCGCTGCATGGACCACGCCTTGGATTGGCGGCCACCCTTCACGGCGAAATTCTTGCAGGAAAGAAGTCAGCTCTGCCTCATCTGCCACATCAACGGAAGCGAGATGCACGCACGCCCCCAGGGCCTCCAGTTCCCGAATGGCAGCGATCCGACGGGCCAGACGACTCTTTCTCTCCACCTGGTTCCACCTGGAGCGCGGGGGAAGCCCTGTGCGTCCCAGGAGGATCAGTCGCCGAGCGCCTCGCTCTACCATCCAGCGAGCGACCAGAAGGCCAAGATTTCCCAGTCCGCCGGTGAGCAAATAGCTGCCGTCAGGCCGCAACTGGAAAGGAAACGCTTGCCCGGCCGATCTATGCTTGCGTACCAGGCGGGCAACGTGCCGCTGTCCTTGGCGGAAAGCGAGCTGACTCTCTCCGTCCGAGCTCCAGATTGCCTCCCACAACAGGACAGAAGCATCACGGATGGAGACCTCATGGTCCAGATCCACCAATCCTCCCCAGAGGGTAGGGAGTTCCCTGGCAATCGTGCGACCGAATCCCCATAGAGGTGCTTGAGCCACCGCCAGAGCGACAGGCTCAGGCCCTACCGGCTGGACGCCTCGGGTGACGAGCCATAAGCGAGGTGATTCGCGCAACTCTGCCTGAGCCAGTTGCTGAATCAAGTGCAGGACGCTGCCGCAACCCAGAGTTTGTGCCGCTTCCAGAGAGGCCACCGTCATCTCTGTTGGAGGAGGAGCGTCGAGAGCCCAGAGGTGTACAACGCCAAGACTGGCAGGCTCGTCCGACCCCAGGACCACATCGAAGAGCTGTCGCATGTCTTTCGATTGAGTTGGGTGTATCTGAAAGCGCTCCACATCCAAGCGCTCATACGCCTCGCCCGGATAGACCAGGGCACACCTTTCTCCCTGTTCTGTCAAAAGTGCTGCCAGCGCCTCCCCAAGGCCGTGACTGTCGGTAAAGATCAGCCAGCTTCCCTGGCCGGCCGGACAAGGGGGCTTCAAAGTCCGTTGCCCCTCCGGACACTCTTGGGGCTGCCATTGGAGCTCATAGAGCCAATCGTCCTGGTTCTCCCAAACGACACGCTGTGCTTCGTGGCCTATGTGCTGCAAGCATACTCCCAGAACCTCTACCACCACGCGCCCATCTTCGTCAAGCAGCCGGACGTTCCCTTTGATAGTCTCGGTATTCTCCTCCACATCGGGGCAGAGACGGGCGTGGCTCCACAACCGAGCACCAGGACGACCGTAGACACGAATCTGGTCTATGCGGGTCGGCAGGTAGACGTCCCCCTTGTTGTCGTCCGTCGCTTCGACAGGTATGGGAGTTCCCAGAACCTGAAGAGAGGCGTCGAGGATAGCCGGGTGGCACTGGTAGGCCTCGACCTCCGCTTCCAGTGCCTGGGGAAGCCGCAACCGGCCCAGGGCCTCTCCCTTGCCTCGCCAAAGTCGCTCGATGCCCCTGAAATTGGGGCCGTGCTCAAGTCCTCTTTCCTGTAGCTCCAGATAGTAATCACCGCTGGAAATCTCCTCCGGGCAGCGGGACCGGATCCCCTCGAGCGAGGCCTGCTCTAAAGCATGAGAAGCGCTGCTATCCTGCTCGTGACGGATCCTCCCGGTCGCATGCAGCGTCCACGATTGGTGTTCTCCTTCCCCGCCTGCCGGGCGGCTGTAGATGCGGAAAGACGCTTCTCCAGCCCCATTGGGGGAGAGGATCGTCTGAACCATTCGGCTACCACTCTGGGGCACAAAAAGTGCCTTTTGAAACTCGATCTCCGTCAGAACACGAGGCCCCACCCCAAAGACCTCCGCCGCGGCGGCCAGAGCCATATCCACGTAGGTCGCACCAGGTAGCATCACGGCTCCCTGGACGCGGTGGTCATCCAGATAAGGAAGGAACCACTTTTCGAGCTCGACTTCCCAAAAATGATTTCCGGGAGGATGTGCTAACTTTGAGTGCCGACCCAGAAGGGGATTTGTCTGCCTCCCTGTCCGGCCTGGCCAGACTCGCCCCCGGTGGAAGCCCGCGTCCATATCTTTGGCTTCCAGCCAGAAACGCTCTCTTTGCCAGGGATAAGACGGCAGGCGGACGCACCGGCCTCCACATTGGTAGAGCCTGCTCCAGTCCAGCGGGTATCCCAAAGTGTAGAGTGCGCCGAGCGATCCCAACATTACAACTCGCTCCTTCTCTTGCCGTCGTAGCGAAGGAAGCACGGCGCCTTGGTAGCCAAAGTGGTGCACCCCTTGCTGGATCGCACTCAAGAGGATGGGATGCGGGCTGATCTCCAGAAAAATGTCGTGACCATCTGCCAGCAACCGTTGAACCGCTGCCGAGAAGAGCACTGGCTGCCTCAGGTTGCGCACCCAGTAGGCGGGTTCGAACTCTCGCCCCTCGGCGACGGCAGCGGTCACGGTCGAGTAGATAGGTACGGAAGCTGGGCTGGGGCGCACGCCGGCCAAGACTTGCAACAGTTCCCCGCACAAAGGGTCCATCTGAGGGCTGTGAGAGGCGACGTCCACTTTCACCCAACGACAAAAGATGTCCTGGCCTTGTAACCGATCTGTGATTTCTTCCAGCGCTGCTGGATCGCCTGACAACACAGTTGACGTAGGACTGTTGCTGACGGCGATGGACAGACGGTCTTCGTAACCGGCCAGCGCTTCCTGGGCTTGCTCAACAGAAAGCTCGACAACCGCCATCGCGCCTTGCCCGCTTGCTTGCTTTAGCAACTGGCTCCGACGGCAGATGATACGTGCGGCGTCTTCCAGGCTCAGCACGCCGGCCACGTGAGCTGCTGCCACCTCGCCCATGCTATGACCTGTCACCGCAGCGGGCTCGACGCCCCAGGAGCGCCACAGGGCCGCCAGGCCCACCTGCATGGCAAAGAGGACGGGTTGGATGACATCGATTCGGTCCAAGCGGGAGTGCGCTTCATCGGCCATGAGTTGCTTGAGCAAAGACCAGTCCACGAACTGCCGCATCACTTGATCACACTGCTCCAGGGCCTCTCGAAAGACCGGCTCCTGGGCCAAGAGTTCTCGCCCCATGCCGAGCCATTGAGAGCCCTGCCCGGGAAATACAAAGACGACCCTTCGCTGGCAGCCGGGAGCACAACGGCCGGAGGACAAGCCGGGACGAGCCTCTTCTTGCAGAAAGGCCTCCAAGCGCTCAATCAGTTCCTCCTTGGAGCGGCCCACCAGGGCCAGGCAATGGTGGTGATGGCTCCGTCGCACGCCGGCGGTGTAACAGATGTCTTGCAGCGCCTCAACGGGTTCGGACCCATCGGCCGTCAGAAAGTCCTGGTAAGCCCGACTGAGACATCGGAGGGCCTCCGAGTTGTGCGCGGACACCGGCAGGAGGTACGCCCACCCGGAGATAGGCTCTTGGTCGTGTTGATGGGTCACAGTGGGGCGGGGAGCCTCCTCCAGGACCAGGTGAGCGTTAGTTCCTCCGAAACCGAAGGAACTCACCCCGGCAAGGAGAGGACTCATCTCATCGGGCCACGGCCCCAAGGTCTGCTGAACGCGCAGAGGAAGTTCATCAAAAGGAATGTGGGGGTTGGGCTCCTGGAAATGCAGGCTCGGCGGGATCGCCCGGTGCTTCAGCGACAGCGCGACTTTGATCAAGCCAGCGGTGCCGGCTCCTGCTTCCAGGTGTCCGATGTTGGTCTTGACCGAACCCACGGCACAGGGTCGCCCTGGCGGACGGTCGGTGGCGAGCACGGCTCCCAAGGCCTTGGCCTCGATCGGGTCACCCAGGAACGTGCCCGTACCGTGGGCCTCGACGTACTGGACCTGGCCCGGCGAGACCCCGGCCCGCCGATAGGCTTCCCGCAGCACGGCCTCCTGGGCCTGACGGCTGGGAGCCATCAGCCCATTGGAGCGCCCGTCGTGGCCGACCGCGCTGCCTCGAACGACGGCATAAATCGCATCCCCATCGGACAGGGCTCTCGACAGGGGTTTCAGGACGACGAGGCCAGCTCCCTCGCCTCGGACGTAGCCGTTTGCCCGGGCGTCGAAGGTTTTGCAGCGACCGTCTGGTGCCATGAGCCCTGCTTTGGTGAAGTTAATGGTAATGGCCGGTGACAAGATCAGGCTCACACCTCCGGCCAGGGCAAGGGTGGACTCCCCGTTCCACAGGCTGCAGCAGGCGAGGTGCACCGCGACGAGCGACGCGGAGCAGGCGGTGTCAATCGCCATACTCGGCCCTCGAAAATCGAACAGATAGGAGATGCGATTGGCCGCAACGCTCAAGGCGTTACCCGTGCCTGCGTAGGCGTCAATGAGGTTCGGATCGCTCAGTTGAATCCGACCGTAATCGTTGCTGGAGATTCCGATAAACACACCGGTCCGTGTGCCGGTCAATCGCTCCGCCACCTGTCCGGCGTCCTCCAATGCCTCCCAGGCCACCTCCAGCAAGAGTCGTTGCTGGGGATCCATGCGCGCAGCCTCCCGAGGGGAAATCCCGAAAAAGTAGGGATCGAACCGATCCACCTGTTCCAGGAAGCCGCCCCAGCGGGTGTTCATTTTACCCAGCGCCTCCGGGTTCGGGTCGTAGAAGGCGCGAAGGTCCCAGCGATCGGGCGGAACTTCAGTGATGGCATCCACGCCGTCCCGCAGGAGTTGCCAGAACGCTTCCGCGTCCTGGGCACCGGGAAAACGGCAACCAATGCCGATGATGGCGATGGGCTCTCTTTCAGTCCCTTGGTCTGGGCCAATGCCAGGAGTGAGGGCTGCCTCCGAGGCATCGGATTCCCCGGCCAAATACCGAGCCAGGGACTCGATGGTGGGGTGCTCGTACACCAGCGTGGGGGAAAGCCGGCGTCCGAGCCAGTCCTCCAGGTCACCGGAAAGGATCACTGCTTCTTTTGAGGATAGACCGTAGCTGTCAAAGGATTCTTGGATGTCTATGTCATCGGGCTCAATGTTCAGTCGCTCAGAGATGTGCAGCGCCAGCCAGTCTCGAATGGCTTCCACGGTCGGGGGCTGCTTTGGCGAACCTGTTCGCCCGTCGAGAATGTCCCCCCTATGCGATTCGCCCTCCCTGAGATTCCGGGATGCCATATATTTACTCCCCCCACAGATGTAGGCTGCCAGCCAGGTAGCCTGCCCGGCAAGCATGGCGCTGGATCTTGCCACTCGAAGTCTTGAGAATCCTCCCATGCTTGAGCAGTAGCACATCATGAACTTGCGCCCCGTGCTGCTCCGCCACCGCTCGCCGAATGGCCTTGAGCATCGCCTTCACATCCGGTGATGGACGATGTCCCGAAGCAGGGCCTGGGTTCGAGTCTACTTGGCGCCGAGCAAGCCGGTAACGGCGATCCACCTCTGCCACGACGACCAGTCGTTCTTCGTTCTCGACGTCAACCGAAAACGCTGCGCAACAGCCCGGTCGTAATGATGGGTGGCTCTGTTCCACTGTCAGTTCAATGTCTTGGGGATAGTGGTTACGACCATCAATGATGATCAGGTCCTTGAGGCGACCGGTGATAAACAGTTCGCCATCCTTCAAGAATCCCAGGTCGCCGGTACGGAGGAACAGGCCCTCCCCAGTGTCTGCCAGGTATGCCTCGAAGGCACACTCCGTCTCTTCGGGCTGGTTCCAGTAACCTTGGGCGACGCTGGGGCCCGACACCCAAATCTCTCCAATCTGATCGGGAGGGCACTGGATGAAAGATTCTGGGTCGGCGATAACGATCTTTTGGCTTCCAAGGGTCTGGCCGCAGCCCACCAGCGTCCGGGCACCCTCATTCTCAACCTCGACAGAAGCTGCGACCACCTGATTGCTCTCGAGCGCCTCCCCTTGCACGGCGTGGAGGATGGGGGGAGCTGCTTTCAAACCACCGGAAACAATCAATGTTGCCTCTGCGAGCCCGTAGCAGGGATAAAATGCCTCCCGCCGGAAGCCACAGGACTCAAAGGCCAATGCAAACCGTTCCAGAGTCTCGCAACGGACAGGCTCGGCACCATTAAAGGCCGACTCCCAACTACTCAGGTCGAGCGTCGCTCGCTGTTCATTGGTGATTTTGCGGACACACAAATCATAGGCAAAGTTGGGCCCACCACTGACAGTGCCTTTGTAACGAGAAATAGCCTGCAGCCACCGAAGGGGACGTTGCAGGAAAACGAGCGGTGACATGAGTATGGCCGGGAACCCAACATAGAGAGGCTGTAGCAGCCCTCCGATGAGCCCCATGTCGTGGTAGGGCGGTAGCCAGATCACACTCCGGCTGTCGGGTGTGAGCTCGAAGCACTGGTGGAGCAGAGCCAAATTGTGCAGCAGGTTGCCGTGGCTCACCATCACGCCCTTCGGTGTCGCCGTGGAGCCCGAAGTGTACTGAAGAAAAGCCAGCGAGTCGCTTTCAATCTCGGGGTCTCGCCACTCCTCTGCCAAATCACTGGCGATATTGCCGTTATCCAGCCAGCGCAAGGCCTCCAGGTCTGGAGCGTGGGCGAGCCGATGCTCCATGTTGGACAGAATGGGTGTGGTGGTGAGTGCCACCGTAGCCTGCGCGTCTGCCACAATAGTCTGTAGTCTAGGGTCAGGCCGGTTGAGTCGAGGTGGATAAGAGGGAACTGCGATCACCCCCGCGTACAAACAACCGAAAAAAGCAGCAATATATTCCAGACCTGGCGGGTAGAGCAGCAAAGCGCGACTCCCGGCTGTCACCTGCTTCTGAAGCAAGGCGCCAATAGCCCGAGCCCGACGGTCCAGCTCCTCATAGGTCAGGTGGATCTCTTTTGTCCCTCCGTCCACCAAAAAGGTATAGACTCGCCGATCGGGTTGGTGAAGTGCTCTCCAGCGAAGGAGCTCAACCAGGGTGGAACACTCAACAGTATTCATTTCCGCCTCTCCGAAAAGATCAGGTCATCCAACAGATGCACACAGATAAACACAGATGAAAGCAGAAAAAAATCAGCGTTCATCTGTGTTTATCTGTGTCCAGAAATTGGTCTCATTTGTAAAGGAGTTCAGGGGGTGGAATAGAATCGAGGCTGGAAAAGCCTTGCGAAGGTTTTTTGAGCGTTTTGAAGCCCAAAGTCACCCTGTCAAGGGCTGATAGTGCCCCAATCAAGCCATTTTGTAACCTTCGCAAGGCCCCCCTGAACGCTTACTGTGGAGTCAATGTCATTAAGTTAAGCGATGCTACCAGACTTCGGAAGTCTTTGAACGCGATTTTGCCAACGAAATAGCTTGATAATGCGAGTGACTTTGCCGCTGAATTTGTCTTTGGAGACTTCCGAAGTCTTAACTTAATGACATTGACTGTGGAGTAAGGCACGCCCACCTGCCGTATCTTGTGGCCTGTTCGCATCTGGGGATGCTCTCACTCCTCAAAATGGCCAAAGTCGAGGATAAACAAGTGACAGTTTTTACATAGATGAACCGGCCACTTGGCGAACTTGTGCGAAAGATGAAGCCAGGTCAACATTCTCCGATGCAGCCACGACTTCGATCTCGAGCTTGACCCCCTGGCGCACCATCTTGTTGACCTCAACAAAGGTGCTGGCCGGTGGACTCTGGGCAAAGTAGTGATTGCGAACCTCCGCCACCTGAGGGAACTCGTCCATGTCGGTGACAAAGAT
>Ga0114922_10004557_pt1 | contig 12846 bp, 20 predicted proteins | sample AartaG_FD_100975 | JGI IMG/M metagenome (GOLD analysis project Ga0114922, IMG submission 100975) | Deep subsurface microbial communities from Aarhus Bay to uncover new lineages of life (NeLLi) - Aarhus_00045 metaG | ecosystem: Environmental > Aquatic > Marine > Oceanic > Sediment | place... | reverse complement strand
TGCGGGCAGCGCCACGTTGGACCCGAGCATGGTAGGTATAGCCGCCATAACTCTGTCTCCTTCGTTGCGTTCGTTTGCGATCATCGAACGCGAAGGATGCGAGTCCCAGTCGGATCAGCGCTTGAGCGGCTCGTGGCCACCCCCGATACGGTCGATGGCATCGCCCTGTGGCTGCCCTACCCCCGGGAAGCCGGCGGCGCCGGGCACCAGTTGCATGCCTCTGCCCCTGGCGATCATCTGGTTCGCCAGGTCAAGGGCCTTCGCGTTCACCATTGCCTGCTGCACCACGGGGCCGAGCTTGGGGTCCTTCTGGATCGCCCAGAAAGGGTCCGGCTCGCCGGTGCGCGCGCAAAGCAACGGCAGCGCGTTCTCAAGGGTCATGAGCGGCTGGTCATCGAACTTCACCGTCTGCTGAAGGAACTCAGGGGCGGTGGCGGCGGCGATGGCGTCCACGCGGCTACCGAAGGTTCGCACCTCCGCCTCGTAGCTCGCGATCTGCTCGCGGCTGCCCCGCGCGATCATCTGCTGCACCTGGTCGGGCGTCATGCCCTGGCCAGTGAGCGCGCCGGCGAGCTGCTGCACGTCGATGCCGTGCGAGCGCAGATAGGCGTCCACGATTGCCGTGACGGGCTCCACCACGCGCTCGCCCTCGAACATCGCCTTGGCGCACTTCTCGTTGAGCACGTCCCAGCCCGCTCGCGATGGGTCTACGCTCAGATCGAGCGCTCCCGGTTGCTGCTCGCGTGCGCCTGGGCGCTCTGCCGCCGCAGCTTGCCGCTCCCGACCGCTGGGGCCGAGGGACAGCGCGGCGCTCTCGTCGCCTTCAGTTCCTGCCTGTCCTTCCTGCGTCTCGGATGGTCCGACGAACTTGCCGTCCTTGAACCATTCGGGGTGCGCCTGCTCGACAAGTTTCGACATCCGGCCAAAGGCGTCGCTACGCCCCTGAGTGAACGCCAGCTTGTCGCGCAGACGCTTGGCCTCGTCTCCGCTCGGCTCTGCGCCTTCTCCTTCTTTTGGTGTCTCGCTGCGACCGAGCTGTAACACCTGCTCGCCGCCGGCCTCTGTGCCGGCAGCCGCGGTCGTCCCCTCTCCGGGGGCCGGTGCGGTGCCGCCTCCAGCGCCTTGGGCCGCGTCGCCAGCGTCGGCTGCGGTCGTCCCGCCTGCGGGGTCGCCGCCGACCTGAGCGCCGTGGTCATCCGCGGTGCTTTCTGGCATCCTCAGTCTCCTTCGCTCTTACGTCTGTCCTGGAACCACGCCGCGGCACCCATGCCTTGGCGAAACTTGGTTTCGATTGCAGTCACCGTCGCCTTGATCCCCTCCGTCAAGGCGTCGAGTAGGGGCGCCATCTCCGGCGGGCACACGCTCTTGAGCCACTGCGCTGTCCACGCCACGTCCGCCCAGCGGCGCGTGAGCACGTCCCAGCCAGGCTTCTCGACCAGCGCCAGCACGCGCTTCGCTTCGGCCTGCCAGCCCGCCGCCTGCGTCGCATCCTTTGGCGTCGGCAGTGTGCCCAGCCCGATCCTTTCCGCCTCTGCCAGCTTCTGGCCCGCCACCACGCCGAGCCGCAGCCGCTCGCGCAGCACCTGGTCGGCCAACTCGAAGCCGCGCAGCCGCCACTGCGCCTCCCGCACCGCCTCGACCCCCTCCGGACCCTTCACCTGCTTCATCGTCTTGCCGCGCTCGATCTCCTGATGCATCCGCGCCTGCTCGACCAGCAGCGCGTGCGCGCTCCCGTCCTTGCTCGTGAGCAGGTCGCGCAGCAGGTTCGTCTCCGCAATCGCGCGCCGGGCCGAGGCCACCGTCCAGTTGGTGGTGCCTGGCGGCAGAATCTCGCGCAGCGTCGTCATGCGGTCGCGCTCATCCACCTGTCACCCCCTGTGCTGGCGCGGGCGCCGGCGCCTGCGGACCCGGCTGCGGCGCCCCCTCGGCTGGCGCACCTCCGCCAGCCTCTCCACCGCCAGCGGCCCCCGGGCTCAGGTAGCGGAAGTGCTGCGTGAGATGTTCCGCGTAGGCCCGCACGTGCCGTGGGTCGTCCGTGTTGACCGTCCCGTCGCGGCCGATCAGGTCGTGGATCTCGATGTGCTCCTCGTGCGGGTCGCTCGGCAGCACATGGCCCATGTACGGCTCGCCCTTGGACGCCGACTCGCGGAACATCTCGTTTTCCAGTTCCGCGCGGTTGAACTGCTGCCGCAGGAACCGCTCGGGCCGCGGGATGCGCAGCAGGCGGCCCGATTCCACGATGGCCTCGTCCACGTCAAAGTTGGGGTGCTGCGCCCATATCTGCGCCCACTGGAGCGTCTGCTGCGCCTGCAACTCCGGGTTCGCCGTCTCAGGCCGCGCGTCGAACTCCAGTTCCACGTCCCGCTTGATCATCTCGGGCGTGATGACCCCAAACGCCTGCCGCCGCCGCTTGTCGGTGTAGCGGAACATGCGCGGACCCGTGATGAACTGCCGGTTGAGCTGGTCCATCGCCTCGGCCAACTCCGCCAGCCCGCACGCTGCCTGGTGGACTGCGAGCAGGAACCGCTGCGCGTTCTGCTGGAGGTACTGCCCGATGCCCCGCGCCGTCGTGTTCTTGCCAGGGTCGCCGAGCATCTGGAAGTCCCCGGTGCCCGCCGTCGCCTGCAACTGCTGCTGCGCGTACTCCCGCTCCTGGAACGCCGCCGCCGCCGTCGCCTGGAACGGCTGGACGTGCACGCAGTCTTTCGGCGGCACCGTCCCGTCTACCTCTTTCACCAGGTACGGCTCGGCCATCAGGTCCTGCGCGCTGATGCCGGACATGGCGTCGATGATCACCAGCGGGTTCGCCTCGCGGATGGCGCCCGTCAGGTGCAGGTTGGTGAGCGCGTTGATCCAGTAGACCAGGTGCTCGATCATGTCCACGATGCCGAGCCCGTAGAGCTGGTTGGCCAGCGGGATCGGGCGCAGCGCGACGAACGGCAGCCCCAGCAGCTTGAACGGATTCTCCTCCATCAGCAGCGTCAGGCCATTGCTGCGCGTGCCCGCGACCAGGATGTGGTAGCCGCCCGCCGGCTCCCAGTAGTCGTGCAGTACGATCAGCTTCTCGTCCTGCTCGGTCGCTCGAAACCCCTTGCCCTGGTCTTTCGCCAGCCGGCCCACCTCGGCGAGGATGCAGGCCGTGCGGTTATGCTTGCCCTTGACCTGGCCCTTGAGTGCCTTGAGTTGCGCGATCCAGTCGCCCTTCTTCGGCGTCTGACCCTTCTTGGCCGCCGCACCCTTCTGGAACCACCACGGCTTGGTCGGCGTGGCCTTGATCCAACCGATCAGGTCGTCCACGTCCATGATGATCCGCCGCACGACGTAGCGGCAGACCCGCCCGTGCTCCTCACGGAACGCCTGCCCGCGCGGGTCCGGGAAGATGTCCCACAAGGCGTTGCCCGTGACGCGGAGCCGGTCCTCGATCTTCTTGCCAGTGGCCTCCGTGAACTCCCATACACCCGTGCCGTACGTGTGCCCCTCGACCGTGCGCGTCTTCTCGATCTGCTCCCAGTTCGGCCCCTCCCGCGTCATCCAGTCCAGCGACAGCATGTAGGTGCCGTGCTTGACCGTATCCCGCAGCCACGGCGACAGCCGCGAGCGCAGCCGCACGTCGCGCACGCACTGGTGGTGCAGCCACTGCTCCTTGGCCTGCGCCTCCATCCACGCCTGCGCCTGACTGCTCATCTCGCCGTCGCGCAGCACGGGCAGCGCGCGGACCATCGGGTCGTTCGCCAACAGGCTCAGGGCGAGCTTCGGCGTCTGCATCTCGACCTGCTGGAGCACGGTCGGCACGAACAGGTGCGACTCGTAGGGCGAGCCCTGCATCCAGTGGGTCGCGCCCATCGCGCTTTCCCACATGCCCGCGTCGTGCTTGCCGTAGTAGAGAAGCTCGTTGCGCCGCCACTGCGTCTTGTAAAGGGGCTCCAGCGCCTTCTCGGACTTCTCCTGCGCCTCGAAGACCATCTCCTTGGCCTTCTTGGGGTCCTTGTAGGTTTCGCCATCACCGTAGGGCATGTGCGAGCCTCCGCACGTCAACGAAGTTGGGCATCGGCACGCCCGTCACGGGATGGCGCGGCATCGGCATCGTGCGCCGGCGCTGGCGCTGACGCTCCGGCCACGACATGGCCCAGTACCGCAGGTCGTCTACGAGGTGGTCGTTGTAGTCGATGGTCTCGTCGGGCCGCTTGCCCGTGCGGTCGTTCTCCGGCTTCCAGGCGTAGCCGTAGAGTTCGTCCACGCACTCGTGGCACTGGTTCTTGAGGAACCGCAGTTGCGGCCAGCCGGGGTGCTCGCGCGGCGCGAGCCACTCGCCCAGCCGGTTGTGCCCCACCCGCTTGTTGCGATTGCCCTTGCGCACGGGAATGCCGAGCTTGCGGAACGCCTTCAGGAACGCCCGACCCTCGACAGGCCCGCCGTTCTTGTCCCGCTCCCACATCATCGGGTCCGCCCACACGCCCTGGATGGGCTCGCCCTCCGACAGGTACGCCAGCCGCGCCGCGTGCTGCACGTAGTTCAGGCCACGCACCTTGTACTCGCGGTAGACCAGGTGGTCGCCGTGCGCCAGCTCGTAGCTCGGCAGCGGATGCTTCCCGTGCGTGTAGACCCAGATCATCGCCGTCGGGTCGTCCATGCCGGGATCAAGCGCCGCGCGGATCACCCCGTAGCCCTTGCGGGCCAACTCCACGACCTCCTTGGGTCCCAGGCGGTGCAGGTCGTAGGCCGCATGTACATCCTCATCGAACGTCGGGAAGACCAGTCCAATCGCCCAGCCGCCCTCCCCCTCGAAGACCACCGCCCGCTCCTGCTCCGTTAGCGACCGGTAGGCGTCCGCGTATGCCCGCCCGATAGCCTCGGCAGCCTCTTGCGTCGGGGCCTCATCCATCAGCGCCTGGATGTTCTCGCGCGTCGGCATCGTCCACCACGCCACGTGAGGCCCGTCCCCGTACCGCCGTATCCGCCTGTCCATCCAGCCAATCGCGTGCGACGCCCGCTTCTCGTCCAGCGTCATCGCACCAATCATCAGTCCGCCGCGCACGATCAGCCGCAGATACTGCGAGTCGTAGAGCTTCTCCGGCGGCGGCTCATCGAACGCCACGCCGTCCAGCGTCGCACTCTCGCCCTTCATCTGCGCCATCTCGTAGGACAGGAACTGCACCGACGAGCCGTTCGTCAGGTACAGCGTGTTGTTGTCCCTGGAGTAGCCTGGCAAGGCCCGCCCCCGCTGCGAGAGCATGTCATCGGGGATCAGCTTGCGGTAGATGGGGTAGAGGATGTTGACGGCGACGCGGGTCAGATCCTCGCACCAGTGCCGCCAGTGCTGGGGTGGGGGTCGGAACTTCTTGAGCGCGCCCGGCGTGTGGATGCTCTCCAGGCCGGTGATCGCCATGACGACTTCGGCGACGCCGCTGTAGCTCTTGCTCGACTGCTTTCCGCCCCACAGGAAGCGCGTCCTGTGCTGGCCGTCGAGGTGGAACTTCCGGGCCGTCGGGCGCGGGCGATAGCCGAGAATGGGCGCGCCGACCAGCGTCTCGATGAACTTGCGGCGCTTGTATTCGTTGTGCGCCATGGCCGCCCCACCACCGAGCGTAACGGCGGCAGCGGCACCAGCCACAGTGCCCAGAAACTCGCGCCTGCTCTGGCTCATGCCTTGGCCTCCGGCAGGTCCGCGACGCGCGGCGTCGCCACCGGCACCACCATGCTCTCGGTGCCAGGCAGCGAGAAGCCGAGCTCCTTGGCCGACTCCCGCAACTGCTCGGTACTCAGGCGGCTGCCGCCGCTTGTCTGGCCCGCCAGTCGCGCCCCCTGCTCGATCAGCTTTGCCAACTGGTTCGGGCTCGCTGCCTTCCCATCACCCGCCAGCTTCTCCAACTGCTCGTCCACGGCGGCGGCGGCGAGTTCGTAGATCTTCTGCTCCAACTCGACACGCGCCCGCTCGCGATCCCACCCTGCCCCGTCCGCCTCGCGCATCGCGGCGACGCGGTTGTTGTCCGTCTCGCGCCGCTGCTGCTCCAGGAATATCTTGGCGTCGGGCCGCGCCCGCAGCCGATTGAGCCGTCTGGTGACCACAATGTCGGGCGCGGCGTACTTCGGCAGCTTGAGCAGCCGGTAGTGCGCCCGCCACGCCTTCCGGTCCGGATCTCGGGCCATGAAGGCCAGCATGTCCTTCTCGGCGGCGGTCAATCGTGTGTCCATGGCCCTCGTCCTGAACATGCAAAACGCCCTGGAGCCTGCGCGGTGGCGGCTCCAGGGCGTAGTCGCTTGTCGGGGCCTCATCCAAGGTGCTCGGCTCGGATGCGGAGGCCCCGACATGGAGCCGCCGGGTAGACGGCATAGTCTTGCTGTCTACCCGGCGGTGGCTCCTCCCCCTGATTGTCGGTCAGCCGAGCTGGTAGCGGCGGCGGGACTCGAACCCGCATAGGCGGCTCATGAGGCCGATGAGGTGCCTTTCCTCAACGCCGCGATACTCCCCGCTGGGGTATGCCCCCTTAGGCCCGCGGGGGAGGCCATCTCACGGTTCGTCGTCCTTCTTGTTGAAGACCGGGCACACCTCCGCCTTGATCTGGCCCAACTGCACCACCGCCTGCTCCAGCCGGCTCGACGCCACATTGAAGCCCGCGGTGGTCAATTCGTCTACGGCCAACATACCGCTGGTGTAGGCAGCCAGCGCTCCGGCATGGATGTCCGATGCCTCATCCATGACCTCGTGAGGCACGCTGTCCGGCATCAGCTTGTCTTGGGCCTCGATCAGGAACCACAGGGCGTCCGCCGCACCTTTCTGGAGCGCCAGCCACCGCCGGCGGGTCCCCCACGGCTCTGGCAGTGCGCCCGCCTCGACTTCCGCCTCGATCTGCTCCGGCGACGCCATCATCTCCAGCCGCGCGATGATGCTGTCCACGTCCTCGGGACTCGCGAAGATACTCCGCAGCAGCCCCAGTGCGTCGGGCGCGTAGCGCAGCATCTCGCGGATCAGCGACAGGATCATCCCGATGGTCTGGGCGTTGGAACTCGCCATGCTACTCGACCTCCGCTGCGGGTGGCAGAAGCGCCAGGATGGCAGTGGCCTTGCGCTGCAACTCCAGGGTCAGGCGGGCGATGCGCGCCGCACGCTCTGCGTCCGCCAGGGAATCGTCGCCCATCACACGGGCCTCCCGCAGCGTCAGGCCCAAGGAGATGCCGATGCCCTGCGTCTCGCAGTAGAGCGTCCTGCCCTGCTCCAGTGTCGCCGCGTCCACCTTGCCTGCCCTGTGGGAGGTATAGAGGGCACGATACGCCTCGATGGCATCGGCGCGCGCATCATCGGCGCTCTCGCTGGCGAGATAGAGCCGGGAGCGCGGGGGCTGGGGGCAGCCAGGCAGGAGGGCGAAAAGCACCAGAGGGAGGGCGAGAAGGCGGGCGGGACGCATCATCTTGTGGGCTCCGTGTCACGAAAAGGGCTGGGCGTGGCACGCGCATGGATTCTAGCCCGTGCCGAGTGGCTTGTCAAGCACTTTCCTTTCGGAAGGGGGCTTCCGAGTCGGAAGCGGGCTACCGAAAGGGGATTCGATCATGTCCACGACGGCGAGGTCGTAGAGCGCCTGCCAGCGGTAGTGGAGCCGTTCCACGTCGTCTGCGAACAAACGCTCGTGTGCGCGCAGACGGGCCTCGCGTCGCGCACGACAGAAGTCACAGATGCCATCGGCTCCATGCACATCGTACTGGACGCCGCAGATCCAGCACCGCGAGCCCAGCACGTCGGCAGGCTTGGCGCGGGCGTTGCGGTCGAACACCCGCTGCATCGCCGCCCAGTCGCTCGCCTCGGCCTTCGGTTTCGGCTTGCGCTTCGGCTCAGCCGCCTTTGCCAGCGCCGCCGCTGCCGGCAGCGCCGCCACAGACGGCAGCCACGAGAAGAAGTCACGCCTGTTCATCGGCCCGAGTCTCCACGGAACCAAGGAAGCGGTCGAACATCTCCCGCGTGAGGGGCGGGCTTTCACGGGCCACCACCCATTCCTCCCATTCGTCCAGCGTGCGGGGGCTCAGATCCACGAACGCAAAGGTCTTCTTCTTTACCAGACCCTCGTCCCGCGGCGCCGGCAAGCGGAACTGATAGAAAAGGTGGCCCTTGGAGAAGCCGTACAGGTCGCCAAGGGCGCCGGGATGCACCCTCTCGTAAGCGGGATGCGCGAGCACTCGGACATCCACGCCCGTCGGGGCGCGATAGAACCACACGCGGTAACCGAAGCGCGACCCTCGATACGCCTCTCTCTCCACCGCTGTCCACCATCCCGCGATCTCTCGCGCCACCGACTCGGGGCACACGAAGAACCATTCCGGGGGCGGCGGCCACATGTCTACCATGTTGGCAGACAAGAAGCCATCGAAGGCCACCCGCGTCAGCCGTTCCCATTCCCCCACAGGCTCCGCCGCACGCGCATTCCATTTCACGGAGAGTCGGCCATCAGGCGGCACGGTGTAGACGCCGCGCTCCGACCCTGGCAGGTATAGGGTGTCGCCGGGACGGACGCGAGGTTTCGGCTTCGGCTCCGCCGCCTTCGCCAGCGCCGCCACGGCCGGCAGCGCCGCCACAGACGGCAGCCACGAGAAGAAGTCACGCCTGTTCATCGCCTCCGTCCTCCTAGTGCGGGTACGCCGACCGCCCGTTCAGATATGTCCCATGGTCCCCGATGTGAAGAGCCTCAAGGCGGACAGAGAACGGGACCAACGGGATCGGCGGCCCACCAGGCCACTGGCGGGGGTCCGGATCGACCACGGTGAATTGGCGGCGCATGCGCATGTCCCGCTCGATGCTGAGGAGGAGTTTGTCAATCTCCGCCTTAGTCATCGTCTCCGTCCTCCAGGTAGCGGTCGTCGGTCAGGTTGAGCACCGCCTTCTTGAACTCCATCAACCCCTCCCCCACGGCGCGGCATACTTTGGGGATGCGCGGCGTTGCGAACAGCGCCAGAATGATGACCACGACGATCAGGACCTCGGTCAGGCCCGGCGTCCACATCGCGAGAGTCATGGCAGTGGCTCCAAGTGATCCTCAGACCAGATATAGCACTGATCCCACCCATGTGGCCCGACCTCCCGCAGCAGGCGAATGTACGGCGTATCGGGCGGGTTCTTCGCGTGGATGGTTTTCGAGACCTCGTACCGTGAAAGTGCCGCGCGGCCCGCATCTCCGCGCGCCAGCGTGTCCAGTGCGAACGGCGTGACGATGCCGCCCGCCACCGCGCCCGCGAACCATTGGAGGAAGCCGCGGCGGTTCATTCCGTGATCTCCTGCACGCGGTGGTCCCAACGCGCCCCAGCATACCGCCCCCGCGTGCCACTGTCAAGGGAGATCGTGCTACCCACCACAAACCATTGTGCGATTCACGCCCGATTCCGCTTGACCTGGGGGCGCGGGCGTGCTACGATACGGGCGGTCAGTGTTACTCGCGTGCAAGCGTTCACGCAGAACTCACGGAGCCGGCCCCGCCTCCCACCTTGCTTGCACGCGAGCGACAGGTGGGGCCGCGCTCCGCGTCCGGCGCAGGAGCCGAGCCGATGCCCGTGCCGACTGAGCCCGGACCCCACTACTGGCGCAGCGGCCCCGACGCCCCCTGGCAGATTGTCGAGGTCTCCAAGGGGGCTCGCGGGCTAGAGTTTGAGATTTTCGAGCGCTACCGCGGTGAGCCAGGGGCGTGGTGCTGGTACGACGTGGACATGGAATGGGGCGAGTGGGGCGAGCGCATCCCCGACAGCCCCACGCTCAAGGCCATGCGGCAACTCGCCCGCACGGACCCATGGCTATTCGCTGGCGAGTGTGGGTGGACATGTAGGCATTGTCGCGCCGTCCTCAATCCGCGTGAACATCCCGACATGAGCCCGGCAGGCGTGTGGGCGGCACGGAACGAGCACCACAAGCCCGGCTGCCCCTGGCTGCTCGCGCAGGAGAAGACTGATGCCAACGCCGACTGAGCCCGGATGGTATCTGTGGCGCCCCAACGAGCCGGGGCCGGATTATGATGGCCCGCTCGTTTCCACCAGCGATTGGTGGATGCTGATACGCATTCGGGTGGCGCGCGACGGCAGCATTTGGGGCAAGTGGGGTGGATGGCCGCTGTGGCGGCGCGCGGACGAGCTGGGCGGCGAGTGGGGGGAGCGCCTCCCCGGCCCCAAGCGGCTCGCGGCGCTGGAGGTGCTGAGGCGACTGTCGCCCGTCGCTGCCGATGGCCGGACCTGCCGTTACTGCGGAGGGGGGCCGGACAAGCAAGGCTTGTACATCGCCCATGCGCCAAGTTGCCCGTGGCTGCTCGCGCAGCCCGAGAAGGGAGAATGCCTGTGAACGAGTTTGTTGACGCCCCGTCACGCCAAGCGCAAGGAGAATGACCGTGGACAGGTTCGAGAAGGCCTTCGTGATCGTCATTGCTGTGAGCATTGGTGGCCTCGTCGTCGGGTGGATCAGCGGGCTTGTAGGGGCAGCCAAGTATGCGCAGCGCGTGCCCGGCCGCCTGGATGCCCCCGTGCCCGCCGTCGAGCAGCCCGTCGCCGAGGCGCCCGCCCCCCCGCCGGTCGTGGCACCCCTCCAGAAGCCCCACCGCTTTCCCGAGTACGGCACTGGCAACGCCTTCGGTCTCTGCATTGACGGCTCAGGCTCCACCCTCCACATCATCGGCGGCTACAAGCACCCCGAGTGCAGGGTCTTCGTCGCCACGCGAGACGCCACCTACTGGGTGGAACTCAACGACGACACGCTGCACGCGCTCGTCGCGATGCTGCGGCGCGAGGGCATCCGCGTTGAAAGCAACGAGCCCGTGGTGGCTGACCCCGGCATCACCATCGGCGGCCCGGCCGTGACGACCGACGACATCCTCGAACGCGCCTTCAAGGAACCCGAGCAAGAGTAGGAGAACGCCATGCCCGACGACAAGCCCACCTGCGCCAACTGCCGATTCTGGCACCCCTTCGGACACCCACCCGAGACAGTCCAGAGCCTAGATGGCGACCCCGTTGGCCTCTGCCGACGCTTCCCCGCCAGCAAACGCCGACCAGAAGCAGAGGATGGCTTTCAGCCCTGGGAGCAACCCGTGATGGGGATGGGCGACTGGTGCGGACAGCACCAGCCACACCCCGAGCCCAGCCAGGATACCGAAACGCCCAAGCCCGAGGCACCCGGCTGGTTCTGGTGGGCCTGGCCCGGACCACAAGGAGGGCAGCCCTGGTACTGGACCGGCGAGGACTGGCGCCTCTACCCAGGCGCCGCAGACCGACTGCACGCAGAGAACCTCGGGCGCCTCTGGGGCCGAATCCCCGAACCACCCAATCACCCCGGCGAATGGCAACTCGTCTGGCAGCCCAAGCCCCTCTGACGGAAAGGAGAGGCCCATATGAAGGCACTCGCCGCCATACTCAAGGGACTCGCCCGCGGCCTCATCATCTTTGTCCTCGGCGTCCCAGGCGTCCTCATGAAACTGGGCGGAGACCCGCGACTCGACAAGTGGGTGGAAACCCTGTTCGGCAAGTGGTTCAAGTCCTGAGTGTAGCCCGCCACTGCTCACAGGAGAACGCCATGAGCATCGCTTTCTACTGGCAGCCGACCCAGACCACACGACTCATGCTCACAGGACCGCCCGCCGACAACACCCCCTGCACCTTCCACGAAACGCTCGCCGCCGTCTTCGGCGGACCCCCAGTCACACTGTCCGAGAACGTTCTCCCCGTGCTCTACGCCCTGGACGCGGCCGAGCGCGTCCGCAATGACCCCCAGACCCGACATCAACGAACCGCGTGGGACCGACTCGCCAAGGCCATCGAGACCCACGGCTCCATCCAGGTGACCGCACAAGCCTGACGGTGTAGCAAACCACTGGCCGTAGGAGAGCCCCATGCCCCCGCCCTTTGAGTATCGCATCATCAGCTTCCGCAGCTTCTACAGGGCGCAGCGCCGCGCTGACGGCACCTGGCAAGACATCAACCCAGACGGCACCCCATACGCCATTCTCCACCCCACAGACCGCCAGCTCTGCGACTCGCTGCCCGAGGCCACCCGCCGCCTCGGACTCTGCATGGCATACCACTGCCCCGATGCCCTCTGGGGGACGCAACACCAGCGAAACCTGCCCCAAGACAAGGCCAGCGCCACCGCGGCAGCCCACCCCGACGACGTGCCCAGGGACATCCTCGAATGGCTCATGCGGGCACCCGGCGGAGGACTCATCCGACCGCGCCCCGAGCCTGAGCCCGCAAGCCCCACACCGAGCAAGCCCGAGGCACCAGGCTGGATAACGGACCCGATGAGTTGGTTTGCCTCCATCCTGGAGAAAGCCGGCACCCCCCGCCCCGCAGGAAAGGAGACCGACAAGGCCTCGCCCGAAAGCCTCGCTCGACCGTACCGCCTCGCCGGGGGCCTCCCCCCAGAGGAGTAGGAGAACGTCATGGTCCCGCCCGACGACGACCGCATGGATGACACCGCCGATGGCATGCTCAACCGCTGGCTCGCGAAATACTCCATCGGCGAGGGACTCCCAGGCCGCGCCATCCTGTTTAGCAACCTGCTCTACCCCCAGTACGCCTACAAGTTCCAGACCATCCCCGTGGATGTGTGGGCCATTGTTCAGCGGCGCGCCGCAGCACTGCTCGCCGAGGACACCGGCACTGCTTCCGTGCGCGCGCACTGGCGCGACATCATCGATGGCAAAGTCCCCTTCGGCATGAACATCGTCACCCCAGACGGTGTAGTCAAACAAGCACGCCCGCTCTTCTAGAGCAACCCGCGCACCAGAGGAGAACCCCATGCCTGACGACAAGCCCGACTTCACTGCCCGCGTCACCAGCCTCACCCCAGAACTCGAACAGCAAGCGAAGGTCTGCGAGCAGATCAAGCGA
>Ga0114922_10004556_pt1 | contig 12849 bp, 5 predicted proteins | sample AartaG_FD_100975 | JGI IMG/M metagenome (GOLD analysis project Ga0114922, IMG submission 100975) | Deep subsurface microbial communities from Aarhus Bay to uncover new lineages of life (NeLLi) - Aarhus_00045 metaG | ecosystem: Environmental > Aquatic > Marine > Oceanic > Sediment | place: Aarhus... | reverse complement strand
TGCTCCAGGTCGAGCTGAAGCAGGTCGAGAGCGCCCTTGGCGAGGAGGAACGGGCGGGCCGCATCGTCGTCGAGCGGGAGCTCGACGGGACCCCCGTCTATGCGCGGGCACTGCACGCGGCGGAGTTCCAGGTGGCGCAGCTTCTGCTCGCCATCTGGCGGGCGCAGTCGGAGTTGCGCGAGATCGACGCGGCGGCGGCCGTCAGGTGGGCGCAGAAGCGGAACCGCATCGAGCTCGACCCCACCCAGCGAGAGGCGGTGGAGGCCGTCCTGACCCACAAGGTCACCGTCGTCACCGGCGGGCCCGGTGTGGGCAAGACGACCATCGTCAACTGCATCATCCCGATCCTTCGCACGAAAGGGATGCGGGTTCTGCTCGCGGCGCCCACCGGCCGCGCCGCCAAGCGGCTCGCCGAAACCACCGGCCACGAGGCCAAGACCATCCACCGGATGCTGAAGTGGAATCCGAAGACCGGCCAGTTCTCGATGAACGCCGACAACCTGCTCGAAGCCGACGCGATCATCGTGGATGAGACCTCGATGATGGACATCCTGCTGATGCGCGAGTTGCTGCTGGCGGTCCCGCTGACCGCGGTCCTTGTGCTGGTGGGCGACGTCGACCAGCTCCCGTCGGTCGGCCCCGGCAACGTGCTCCGCGACATCATCCGGTCCGGCTCCTTCCCGGTCAAACGTCTCGAACAGATCTTCCGGCAGGACGAACGCAGCCCGATCGTCTGGAACGCACACCGCATCAACCACGGCCGCATGCCCGACCTCACCCAGCGCGGCGGCGCCGACAAGGAAGGCTTCTACTTCATCGAGCGGACCACGCCGGAGGAGGTGCTCGAGACGATCAAGGAACTGTGCACGCGCCGAATCCCGCAGCGGTTCCGGATGGACCCGGCGGACGACATCCAGGTGATGTCTCCGATGTATCGCGGGCTCATCGGCGTGACGAATCTGAACGACGAGCTGCGGAACTGCCTGAACCCGAACGCGCACCCGGTGGTCAAGCGCTTCGGCCGCTCGTTCGCGCCGAACGACAAGGTGATGCAGATCCGAAACGACTACGACAAGGACGTATTCAACGGCGACATCGGCCGGGTGGCCGACGTCGACCGCATCGCCGAGAGCTTGGTCGTGCGGTTTGACGACAAGCACGTCGCGTACGGCTTCGATGAGCTCGACAGTCTTCAGTCGGCCTACGCCATCTCGGTCCACAAGTCGCAGGGCAGCGAGTACCCCGCGGTGGTCATCGCGCTCGCGTCGCACCACTACATCATGCTTCAGCGGAACCTGCTGTACACGGCGGTTACGCGCGGCATCAAGCTGGTGGTCATTGTGGGCGACAAGAAGGGTCTGGCGACCGCCGTGCGCAACGACCGCATCCGGCGGCGCTACACGAAGCTTGCGGAAAGGCTGACACTGGGATGACACGCCGGCGAGTCCGACTTCAGATGGAGCCCGCCTGGACGCTCGGGGCGAACCCGCACGTGGCCGCGTTCGCCCGGTCGGGCGGGGCGGGCCGCAAGGCAGGGGCCCAGGCGCCGTTCGCACGCGACGTGCGCGGCTCGAAGGGGTCGCCCGCCTACCGCGCCCACATGTACCACACCAAGGTCCCGCCCGAGGCCATAGAACCATATATAGAACATTATACCGCCCCCGGCGGCACGGTTCTGGACCCGTTCTGCGGGTCGGGCATGACCGGCGTCGCCGCGCTGCGCCTCGGTAGGCGGGCGTTGCTCTCCGACCTCTCGCCGTTCGCAACGTTCCTGGCTTACAACCACTGTGCGCCCGCCGACGCCGAGGAGCTGCGCTCGGCGCTCGGACGCGTGCTGGATTCGGTGCGCGCGGAGTTGGCCCCGATGTACCGCACCGAATGCCCGGAGTGCGGCCGAGCATCAACTATAAAGTCTGTCATATGGAGCGACGTGCTTCGGTGCCCAGGCTGCCGGAAGCGATACGTGCTGTGGGACGTGGCGATGGACGCGGGCCGTCGCGTCCGCCGCCGGTACCGCTGTCCTTCCTGCGGCGTGGAGATCGTCAAGAGCTTGAAGGACCGGGTCGGCAGCCGTCCGGTGGCGGCGTTTCTCGACTGCCCGAGCGGCTGCGACGTGCGGGAGGTCCCGTTCACGGCGCGGGGCTCCGTCGTCTCCGCGTCCCGGGACGGCGCCTGGTACCCGACGGACGAGATTCCACGCGGGCTCGACGAACTGAGCCGTGTGCGGCGGAGCGGCGTCAAGACGGTCGCCGACCTGTTCACCGCTCGCAACCTCGCGGCGGTGGCGCGGCTGTGGGCTGCCGCATCGAGGGTGCGGCCGGCCGCTCTCCGCGCGCGGGCGCTGTTCGCCGTCACCGCGATCATGGTCCGCGCGTCGCGGCTCATCAAGTACATCCCTTCGCTGCGGATAGCGCCCGGCCCGATACTCGGCACGATGTACCTGCCCAGCTTCAGCGCCGAGATCAACGTGCTGGAGCTTTTCGAGCGCCGCATCCGGCGGCTGTGCCGCGCCGCGCAGGACCTCCGCCCGCTCCGCGGCGCCGATGCCCTCGACGACCTGTGCATCTCGACCCAGAGCGCGAGCGAGCTGCGCGCGGTGCCCGACGCGTCAATCGACTACGTCTTTACCGATCCGCCGTTCGGACATAACATCATGTACTCCGAGTTGAACTCCCTGTGGGAAAGCTGGTTGGGCTGGCGGACGGACCGGAAGCTCGAGGCGGTGGTGAGCCGAAGCCAGGGGAAGGGGGTGCCGGAATACGGCGGACTGATGGCGTCGGCGTTCGCCGAGATCCGGCGCGTCCTGAAGCCGGGGCGTTGGATGACGCTTGTCTTTCACAACACCCAGGCCGAGGTGTGGGCGGCGATACAGCGCGGTATCGAGACGGCCGGTCTGAGCGTCGAGGCGATTCAGACCCTCGACAAATCCCACGAGACGTTCAAGCAGGTCACGGCGGAGGGCGCCGTCGGGTATGACGTGGTGGTGAACTGCCGCAAGCAGACGGTGTCCCGCGCACGGCGGAAGGCGGCGCCCGAGCCGGTGGCGATTCTGCAAGGGCTCCTTGCCTCGGCGCCGGCGGGGCGCTGTAAAGAGCGAACCGCGCGCTATCTGCACGCGCGGCTCACCGGCGAGCTGATGAAGTCGGGCACGGCCGTGACGCTGGACTACAAGGACGTGCTGCGACTGCTGGGCAAGAGTTTCACGTCACGGGGCGGGTACTGGTCAACATGGCCTACGAAAAAACCAATGCGATAACCATCCGGTACGCGGACTACAGCGATACGAGCCGCGTCCTCACGTTCTATACCCGGCGGTTCGGGCGGGTGTCCGCGCTCGCCAAGGGGGCGAAGCGGCGGTACAGCCGGCTGATCGGGCACGTTGACCTGCTGTCGTTCGGCGAGATCGTGTTCATCTCCGGGCGAACGCGCGATCGGCTGCACATCCTGACCGAGGCCTGTGCGTTCGAGACGTTCCCCGCCATCCGCAAAGACCTGGCGCGGCTCTACGCGGCGTGCCACGCGGTTCAGCTTGTCAACGCCATGACGGCGGAGGACGACCCGAGCCCGGAGCTGTTTGACCGGTTGCTGGGCCTCCTGCGCTGGCTGGGGCAGGGCATCGAGCCGGCGGCGCCCCTGTTTGCTTTCGAGGCACACCTGCTCGTGCTGACGGGGTTCATGCCCGAGCTGTCGAGTTGCGTTTCGTGTGGGAAACCGAACCGACAGAGCACCACCGCGTTCTCGTCGGCGCTTGGCGGGATCCTCTGCGAGCGGTGCTCGGCCGGCCAGACCGATGTGGTGCCGGACGTGCCGTCCGGCGCGCTGAATCTGCTGGAGCGCCTGGCGCGGGGCAAGTTGACTCGGCTGGATCGCATCAGAGTTGCGCCGCAGGTCGTCGCCTCGGCCCGCACGTTCCTGAACCACTACGAGACCTACATCCTGGGCAGGGAGTTGGGAACGACGAAGGACCTGTGAGGGGGACGAAGCGCCGGTGGTTCTTCAGTCGCAATCTTGCTCGCCGTCTTGCCCGCAATCCCCGCGCTTGTCTCCGATTGCGATGAGGATCATTGATCACGGTTGCGATGGAAGCGCCGCTACGCTCTGCGCGGCAAGTGCGCCTGTGACCTGCCCGAGCGCGATGGGCAGGCAAGAACGCCTGCCCCACCAGCCGACGCCACCTTAGCGCAACTTTTAGAGACCATATGGCAAATAATTAGTAACGTCCCAAAGTTCTTGGGTCAACTCCGGGGCGTTTTTCGCTTTCCTCGCTGCCAGCGGCAGGCGACCAACCGCAAAGGCTCTCGGTGGTCACGAAGGAACTTCTTGGCACACCAGTTGCGAATCGCCTGGCCGACTGGTAGTATCTTCTTGCCAGTCCGGAGGATAGGGCAACGCAGGCGTGCGACCCGAGCGCCGCGACTGGTGGCTATACAGCGGCAGGGGGCTCGGAGTGCATCCGGGCCCTCGGCCCTTGCCGTTGGTAGCCCTCCAAGCGGAAAACGCATATCCACCCCCACATCATCCAAGAGCTCTGGGACGTTACTAGTACTTTAGCCAAGTGGGGTACTGACACGGCGTCTGTATTGCTAAAAGGGGTGACGGCCGAGTGGGGTACCGACACGGCATCCGTATTGCTAAAAGGGGTGACGGCCGAGTGGGGTACCGACGCGGCGTCTGTATTGCTAAAATGGGTGACGGCCGAGTGCAGTACCGACACGGCATCCGTATTGCTAAAAGGGGTGACGGCCGAGTTGGGTACTGACACGGCATCTGTGTTGCGAAAAGCGGTGAAGGGTCCTATCAAACCTATGGTGGGGCAGGCATTCTTGCCTGCCACCGGGCAGACAGGAATGTCCGCCCCACCGCTTTGTTAGAAAAGCGGTGACAGGCGGGCAGCAAAGCTGCCGAGGGAGTTTGCAGAGCAAACTCGAGCCGTTCCGGCGGAACGGCTCGTCTCCGTCTCGGTTCTCCGCCTGCGGAGTTGTGAGAGAGAGCCTACCCTCTGAGCTGCCCGGCGGCGGAGGCGAGCGAGGTGAGGGTCTTGCGGACGCTGGCCGGGGTGGCGGCGCCGGCCAGCAGGGTGTCGGTCAGCACGAGGACCGATCCGCCGGCCACGTCGGCGATGGCGAGCGCCCCGTAGTCGAGCTGCCGGTTGTTCCGCAGGGCGGTCTCGAACGCCGCGCCCTGGGCCGGGCCGCAACTGACCACGAACCGGTAGATGGGCGACTCCTCGAAGTCCACTTCGCCCATCAGGACCGCCACCTTCTCCTTCTTCTTGCCGTGCGGCACCTGGACCTGGTATCCCTGCGAGTCGACCCACCAGGTGCATTCCATGGATTCCAGGGCCCGTTCAATGACGTTGCCGGATTCGCGATGCGGCTCGGGCGGTGGAGGCGGAGCGCCGCCATACAGCGGCTGGAGCTTGCCCGCCCGCGCCGGCTGGGGCGACGCTGCCGCGGCGGGTCCAGCCACGGCCTCGGGCTGCGGAGTAGGCGCCGCCGCTGGAGTCGGTGCCGGGGTCGGGGGCGCCTGCGCCGCCGCCAGGTCCGCTCCGCGGCGCGCCAGCGCGCCGAGGGCCTGCTCTCTGACGAAGTTGTCCTCGTCCTCGTTCGCCATCTTGTGGAGGATACGAAGCGATTCTGGGCCGTCCATCTTGCCGAGCGCCGCCACGACGTGGTCTCGGATCTCCGCATCGCGGTCCTGCCCGGCAAGTGCGAGCGCATCGACCATGGATTCGCCGTAGTGCTCGCCGAGGAGATCGACGATTTCCCAGCGGGCGGGGATGGAGAAGTCGCGGAGCATGCGGGTGAGGGGGGCCTTGGCGCTGTCGGCGCCGAGCTTGGCGAGTGCAAAAAGCGACCGGCGGCGAATGGACGGGTCTTTCTCGATGAGGATCATCTCCAGCGGCTTGATGGCCCGGCCGTCGCCGAAGTCGCCCAGCGCTTCCACTGCGGGGAATCGGAGCACCGGGTCCTTGCTTTGCAGCGCAGCGAGGAGCGCCTGGAGCGCGACGCCTTCCTCTGCCGACGCGGGCTCCGGCTTGACGTGTCCGAGCCCCTCGATGCCATACTGCGCGAGGTCGGGGTCCTCGGCCCGTGCGATGCGGGCCAACGTCTGCGTCGTCGAAGCGGTGTTCATCCGGGCGATGGTCACGGCGGCGGCGGAGCGAATCTCGCGCGATTCGGCGGGGTCCTCGACAGTTTCGACGAGAGCCGCGAGAAGCTCTTCGTCCGCTCCACGCAGGCGGGCCAGGCAGATTGCCGCCGCCCTGGCGACAGACGTGTCCCCGCACCTCCGGGCCTCTTCGAGGCCGGGCGCGGCGCCGACGTATCCGAGCCGACCCAGCACAACGGTGGTGCGGGCGCGCAGGATCTCGTCCTCGTTTTCCGCTGCCCTCAGAGCCGATTGGAGCAGACCTTCGTCCACCTTCTCAGACGGCGTGAACTCGCCGGGCGTGTCGCGCGCCATCGCTTCGTCAACGATGTCCGCGACAAGATGGGCGAGGTTGCCTTCCCCGAAGAGGCGCTCTTCCAGCCAGTCACTGAACAGCGAAATGTTCATTTTCTCGCTCCTTCAGATGGGCTTTGCGCGCCGCATTATAAGAGCCCCGCGAGCGGGTGTCAAACCCGCCTCCTGCCCGCCTCCTGCGCGTTCCCAAGGTATCCATAGTTATGTTTCGGCGGAACCCGGCCCCGGATTACAGTCTAGCCACCTCGTCTGCGGATCTGTTTGCTGGCGCGCCTCAGGAGTGCGCGGTCCTGCTCGCTGAGGGAATCCATGCCCTTCTCGCTGATTTGCTTCAGGAGTTCGTCCACTTTCTGTCGCATCTCGCGGCTCGATCTCTTGGCCTTGTGCTTGCGCTTGATCTCGCCGTCGAGTTCCTGCTTCGGCAGACGCCAGACGCGGAAGTCCCCCGACCTGGGAACCCGAGGGCGGGGCGCGTACCCGGTGAAGCGGTTCGCCCGCAGCAGATTCCATGAGAACGCGCCGCACATCATCCCGATGATGACAACGAGCACGCTGTGCCACGCAATGCCGAGGAGGATGACGCCCGCCGCAGCGCCCAGGCCGACGCGCCCGGCCCACAGGTCGCCTCGGGCTCGCCCCAGCCCGGCACGCAGAGCGGCGCGGAGCGCCTCGCCGCCGTCCAGGGGCGGCGCCGGCACGAGGTTGAACAGGCCCAGCAGGAGATTCCAGGAGGCGAACACGTGGACGTACCAGGCTTGGACGCCGAGGGCGCGCCACAGCGCGTAGGACACGCCCGCCAGCGCCAGATTACACACCGGGCCGGACAGCGAGAGCAGGATCTGCGCCCGCGGCGTGGGGGGCATGTCCGAGAGCCGGGTGAACCCGCCGAGCGGCCAGAGGACAATCTCGTGGACGTGCGCCCCCAGGGCGCGGCCGCTCGTCGCGTGGGCCAGCTCGTGGCAGATCACCGCGATCACCAGCGAGGCCAGCGCGGCCAGGCTCAGAAGCAGCCAGGCGGAGTCTCGGGCGATGGCGGGGCCGTAGAGGAAGTAGATCGGCAGGAGCAGAAACGCCCAGTGGACGCGGATGGGGACGCCACCAATGCGGCAAATGAGGAACGAACGACCCACCAGGACCTCCTGCGTCCCCGGTTTCGCAGACCTGGAACCGGAAGCTCAGGGCTTGGCTGAAGTGTTACCAGACTCGAAACGTATGTGCTCGAGCGCCGGGTGCGACAGTCTGGTCGCGACGTAACGCCACGCCTCGGCGGCTTCGTGGGAGTCTATGATCGGCACAAAGCCGAACTTCAGGTACAGGCCGATCGCGGGGATCCGGCCCGTCGATGTGTCGAGAAAGCCGCGATCATGCGACCGAGCCAGCCGCTTCATCACGGTCGAGAGCAGGGGCTTGGCCAGGCCCCGGCCCTGGTATTCCTTCACCATGCAGATCCAGTGCACCCGGCCGTACGGGAGCCCGCGGCGCGTGCAGTACCACGCGGTCCCCGTGCCGACGTCGTGTCCGTCCGGCGCGACTAGAAAGAAGCAGCGGTCCTTCAATGCCTCGGCGTCGTATCCGAACGCCTCGTCGAAGGTCGCTCGGGTGACGTCCAAGAGCTCATCGGCGTTCTGGTGTATGGCGATCCAGCTCTCCTCGTCGCCCGGGCGGAAGTTGCGCACCGAGAAGCCCTCTGGGACGGCATAATCGGGCACAGCGTCGAGGCTGTCGCGTATCATCTCGACACCGGTGTTGGCGGGCTTCTGAGAGTGGTTTCTGACGTCACTTGGAGCCATGATATTGAACAGTTATTCTATCAATTAAACGTGGCAGCAAAACCCGCGACCCGTGTATCGTACTAAGGAAGTCCCGTCACTGCAAGGGGCATCGTACGCAGTCAGCCGGCGAGAGAACACGTTGAACGAATCTCCCAAATAGTGTAGAATCGACCGATAATGGCAGCTTTACATCGTGTGCTCGTGACCGGTCCCTGGAGGAGAAGATGAAACGGGACAACCTCGTACCTGCCTTGGCGGCGGCGTTGCTGGTCCTTTCGTGGACTTGCGCGGCCCCCGCTCAGGAGAACCGGTACTTGGACGCGGTGCTGGACATCATGCCGGACATGGGCGACCGGTTCGAGTCGGTCGACGAGTTGATCGCGGAGGCGAAGTGGGACCGGGCTCTGCAGAAGCTCGAGGACATCGTAGAGGAAGCGGGCGACACGGTGTGGTCGGTGGACGGCCGGGTCTACATGTCGGTCCGCGATTACATCACCCAGCGGATCCTGGCCATGCCGCCCGAGGGCCTCGCGTTCTATCGGCTGCGTTACGATCCGGAGGCGCGGGCGCTCCTCGAGGCGGGGCTGGTCAGGCAAGACATTGCCATGCTGGACGAGGTGGACGCCAGATATCCGGCTACGACGTTTGCGGGGGTGGCGCTGGACGCATCGGCGAGTCTGCTGATCGACCGCGGCAGCTTCGCGGCCGCGGCGGCACGGTTGGAGCGGCTCGTCTCGCGGGCCCGGGCCCGCGCTCCGTCCGAGGCCGAGACCCGGCTCCGCGCGGTGGCGCTGGCCAGACTGGGGTTCTGCATGGCCAAGCTGGGCGACGCGAACGGCGCCCGGGCTGCCATCGACCGATTCCGGAAGCTTCGGTTCAAGGGAGAGGTCCGCGTCGGCGCTCGCCAAGAGGATGCGCTCTCCTTCATCCAGGCCGTCCTGAAGCGGGGCCCGATCGCCGCGGCGCGCGCGCCACGAATCGCCTGGCCCTCCGCCGGCGGACACCTGGCCCACGCCGTGCCGATGCTCGACGCAGGCCCCAACCTGTCCAAGCGGTGGACGATCCAGGTCGGCGATGATTCGAAGCCGAAGAAAATCGACCCACGCTACCGCCACATGTACTACCCGTCCGGGACGATGAAGCTGACCATGCAGACGTCGCCTCTCTTGGTGAGCGACGCCGAGGGCGTCGTGTACATCAATACGGGGAAGGGCCTGTTCGCGCTGGACCACATCACGGGGCGCCGGCGATGGTTGACCCGGCCGCCCAGCGCGCCGGCACCGGCGCCAAAGCCTGGGGTCGTGAGATTGCCTTTCTATAATCGGAGGGTCGCGACCACGTGGTACCGGTGGCAGGGGGCGACGACCGCGACGGTCGGCGACGCCAAGGTGTTTGCCGTGGAGGTCCTCGGTCAAGGATACCAGTCGTACCTGGCGCTCAGCGCGTTCGACGCCAGCAGCGGCCGGCGCCTGTGGTCCTTCAAGCAGAGGCCGGACGGCGGCGACTTCGAGGGCCAGGCCTATTTCCCCTGGGCTCCCAAATACGTGAACGGCCGGCTCGTCGGCCTGGCCTGCCATCGCAGCGAGATGTACGCGTGCGCGCTGGACGCCGCGACCGGCAAACTCGCCTGGAAGGTCTTCCTCGCCGCCGACCCCGTCCGGCAGATGAACATCTATGGCCGCAACACCTTCCTTGCGAAGCTGGGGCAGCCGGTCGTGATTGCCGATGGCATTGCCTACGCGGCGACGGGCATGGGAGCCGTGGCGGCGGTGGACATTCGCGAGGGCCGGCTCCGCTGGGTCTCGAAGTATCCGCGAAGCGCCGTCCGCGTCCAGAAGCAGCCCGCCAAGCGGCTTGGCGGCTACACCCGCTACAGCTATTCCGCGAGCTGGAAGGGCGGGTTCCCGGTCGTCTCCGGCGGCAAGCTGTACCTCGCCGCGTGGGACTCGAATGACCTGCTGGTGTTCGACTGCGCGACGGGCGCCATTCTGAAGCGAATTCCGCGCGGGAAGTCCACGCACTTCGCCGGCCTGCGCAACGGCGACGTCATCCTGGTCGGACCCGAGGAAACGGTCGCGATGGACCCGACCACGGGCCTGCTTCGGTGGCTGGTGGCGATGCCCAGGATGTTCGAGCCGCAGGGGCTCCCGGTGATCACGGAGTCGTCCGTCCTCATCCCGGCGAAGGGCAAGCTGTGCGTTGTCCGCCTCGACGGCGCGGTGACGCGCCGGATGGAGACGATTCCGGGGGCGAATACCAGCTTCCCATTGGGCAATATTGTCTCGTGCGACGGGCGGCTCATCGCGGCGAACCGGGCGTTCGCCACCGGCTATTTCTCGTTCGAGGAGACCTACGCGTACCTGAGCAAGCAGATCAAGGAGCGTCCCAGCGTCGCCAAGCCGATGGTCGACCGGGGCGACCTCAGCTTTCTCCACGCGTCGGCCGACAAGGCCCGAGGTGGGAAGCTCAAAAAATACACCGACGCGCTCAAGGACTTCCAGATGGCCGAGATGGTCATCGGCACGCAGCGTCCGGTGGACAAGACGCTGGTGTCGCGTCTGCATCGGATGATGTTCGAGACCCGGCTCAAGCTGTCCGAGGTGGACGGAGTGAAGGCCGTGGCTCACATCGACGCGGCGCGGAAATACATCTTCAACGAGAAGGCCCGCGCCCGGTTCCACTTGGCGCGCGGTGCGGCGCTGGCGGCCGTCCGCATGTACCAGGACTCGGTGGATGAGTACCTCGCGGTTGCCCGGAACATGGGCGGCGTCAAGCTGGAGGATGACGAGTCGAGCGTCCCCGTCGGCCAGACGGCGCAGGATCGCATCCGGGAGCTGATCGAGAAGCACGGCGAGGGGGTCTACGCTCGGGTGGACGCAAGACTGAGGGCGCAGTTTGACAAGTTCGTCCGCGAGCGGGACGAGGCGGGGCTCCGCAAGATACAGCTCGACCACCCGCACAGCTCGTTGGCTGACAACTGCCTGCTCGAGATCGCCCGGATCGTCGAGAAGGGGAAGTTCGGCGCGCTGCGGGCGCAGACGCTGCTGCGGAGCATCACGTTCCGTTATCCCCGGTCGGAGGTGCTGGGCGAGGCCTACGCGATGCTTCTGGCCAACTGCATCCAGAGCTCGCAATACCGTTACGCCGCGCTGGCGCTGAAAGACATCAAGGAGAAGCACTCCCTGGTCTCCATCCCCTGGGAGTCGAAGCAGGTCAAGGGGAGCGACCTGGTCGCCCGGCTGATGCAACTGAAGGAGATCAAGCAGGCGGCGTCGGCTCTGGGACGGGTGCTGCCGGTCATCCTCCCTCCGATGAGGCTGGCGTGGAAGGTGGGCAAGGCCGCGGAGGTGCTTGCCACCGTGGTGTCGGATGACAACTGCTTCGATCGCGGCATCGGGCTGGCGGTGACGGTGACGCTCGGCCAACCCCCGTATCAATACTATGGCAAGGTGAATACCCTTCGGGCGTTCGACACGGCGACCGGCCAGACGCTGTGGACGGCCAAGGCCGGGACGGAATGGTGCCTGGGCGACATCGAGATGGGCCGGTCTCCCTGGACGCGCGGCAAGTACCGTGCCATCGTAGTGTGCTCGGGCAACGTCGTCGCCCTGTGTCACCCCCGCGGCATCATGGCCTTTGACGTGGGCAGCGGGCGACAGCTATGGACGAAGAAATGGAGTCGGCCCGCGTCGCGCAACCCGATGCAGTGGTTTACCGGCGCGTTCGTGCGGGACCATCGCCTGCGGCAGGCGGTCAACCAGCGCCCTGTATTCGCCGCCGAGGGCGGACGGATCTTCTACTACCTCCCCGACGGTACGCTCGCCTGTATCGATGCGGCGACCGGCAAGGACATGTGGCGCGTCAAGCGCGCCGGCTACGCGTGCGGGTCTATCGGCGTGCTGGGCGACCTGGTCGTCGTGGCCACCGTCCAGCCCAACCAGCTCACCGCCTACAGCAGCGCCCTGAACGGAAAAGTCCTGTATACGAAGAAGCTGCCCGGCCAGTACCCTCAGCATCCGACCTATGACCGGACCCGGAACCGGATCCTGTTAACCGACGGGAACAACCTGTTCTGTCACCGCGCGCCGGATTTCAAGCAACTGTGGCGGACGAAAGAGAGCGGCGTGCAGGTTCACAGTTCGCAGCCACTCAGCGCCCGGCTGCTCCCCGACAACCGCATCGCGGTGACGAAGTACGTCCGGAAGGGCAACCGCTACGGCTACGGCCTGTTCTTGTACAACGGCGAGAACGGCAAGCGACTGTGGAGCTACTCGGTGGCCAACTACGTCCGCAACAAGACCGGCTACGTCCGGACCAACATGGTCTATCAGCCGGTAATCGGGAAGACCTTTGCTCTGGTGCCGGCTCAGACCTACAAGACCGTCCGGCAGGGCCGCAAGTACACGCAGCAACGGACCCTGACCCTGCACCGGCTGGACCTGGTGAGCGGCAAGAAGCTGGGCGAGACCAACCTTCACGTGGCGGGCAAGTCGTCCAGGTACCACGTGCAATTCATCGCCGCGGTCCCGACCGTCGAACACGCGATCCTGATGTTCCAGGAGTATACGGGCAGCGGCTACCGGCCCAAGATGCAGTTGATCGAAGGCAAGTC
>Ga0114922_10004555_pt1 | contig 12849 bp, 13 predicted proteins | sample AartaG_FD_100975 | JGI IMG/M metagenome (GOLD analysis project Ga0114922, IMG submission 100975) | Deep subsurface microbial communities from Aarhus Bay to uncover new lineages of life (NeLLi) - Aarhus_00045 metaG | ecosystem: Environmental > Aquatic > Marine > Oceanic > Sediment | place... | reverse complement strand
CCTTAATTTCGCAATCGATCGAAGACTTCGATGAAGTAATGATTGAATTTGCCACTTCGATTTTTATAATGGATGCGGGTCCCGAACAAGCTATCCGTAAAACTACCAAGATTTTTGGATTATCGGAAACTGCACAACATGCTTTACGTAATTATGTTCATGGACCACGCGAAGGCGGTGCAACTTTCTTAGCGCAATTTGCCACTAAAGAAGGCATGAACACTCAATTATTAACTGCCACTTTAGGTCCGGTAGAACTGTGGGCACTGTCAACAACTGCAGAAGACGTCAACATTCGTAATCAGTTATACCGTAAGATTGGCCCAACTGAAGCAAGACGGGTATTAGCAACTTTATTCCCGTCAGGAACAGCCACTAAATATATCGCTGATAAACTAGCAACCCTCAAAAAAGAAACTGGTTTTATCGATGAAGATACGAAACTTGGAGCAATAGATCAGCTAATCAAAGATATTATGGAAAATTACTCCAAGAACCCAAACTTTCGTTATTTAACTTAATTTATATATCTAACACATCTTAACAACCTTCAACACCGGATGTAAAATAATTACATGCTCAAAAACAGCACTTATAAATGGCCATTTGTTTTTGCACTACTTCTGCACGGTATACTATTTAGTTTCCTCTTCATAGAATTTATTACCTACCATAATTATACTGAGACCAATAAACCACAGGTCAATATTATTAAAGCGACTGCGGTCGATCAAGCTCAAGTTGAAAAGCAAATAGCAGATATCAAAGCAAAACGAGAACGCAAGCACCAAGAAGAATTAGCACGGATACATCGGTTACAAGAAGCAAAGCTTGCAAAAATTCGCCGTGAAAAGGCACTACAAAAACAAAAGGCACTGGCAAAAGTTAAAAAACAGCAAAAACTTAAAACCCAAATAGAAACTAAACGCCGAGAGGAAATTCAAAAAGCAATGCAGCAACAGATCGCCGAGGAGAAACAACAAATGGCTGAGCATGACAGGCAAATTCAGGCAGAAATAGATAAATATAAAGCGTTAATTATTCAAACTATTTCACAACATTGGATTATACCTAGCGATATTGCAAAAAATATATCATGTCAGTTGATTGTCAATGTGGCTCCAGGAGGAGAAATATTAAGCGTAGATCTAGCTCGAAGTAGTGGTAATTCGATATTAGACCGCTCGGCTAGAAGCGCGGTATTAAAGTCTTCGCCATTACCAGTACCAAGAAACGCAGAGATATTTGACAATTTTCGTCAACTCATGTTAACTGTACGTCCTGAGGGGATTGAAGGTTAAATAAGTATGACAAAATTATTAAAGTTCATCTTCATCTTACTATTTCCGGTAAATATTTATGCAATGTTGAATCTTGAATTAACTCAAGGTGTCGATAAAGCAATACCAATTGGCCTAGTGTCCTTCTCAGAACATAATGATATTGCGGATATTATTAGTTCAGACTTACAAAATAGTGGCCACTTTAGGGTAGTAAATATTGATGCGCCGCAACAATCATCTTATAGGGTACAAGCTGTTAATTACGCATATTGGGCGCAGCAAAAAATAGATAACGTAGTAATCGGCAATACCAAAATTATTGGTAATAAATATAAAATTACTTTTAAACTACTAGACGTATACGGTAGATCAGTTTTACTCAACAAAGAATATACGATTCCAAAAAAACAATTACGAGCTTTAGCACATCATATGAGTGATTCAATCTATCAGCAGCTTACTGGTAAACGAGGAGTATTTTCTACCAAGATCGCTTATGTGCTAGTGCAACGTGATCCAAATAAACCAACTAAATACAGTTTAATAGTATCTGATGCTGATGGTTATAATTCCCAAAACCTACTGGTTTCTTCTGAACCAATTATGTCTCCAACTTGGTCCCCAGACGGGAAAAATATTGCTTATGTATCTTTCGAAAATAAACGAGCAGCCATTTATTCACAAAATATTGCCAGTGGTGAGCGCAAAATTATTACCAAATATCCTGGAATTAACGGTGCTCCATCTTGGTCACCTGATGGTAAAAAATTGGCAGTAGTATTAACCAAGACTAGTTATCCTAAAATCTATATTTTAGACTTAGCAACTAATAAACCACAACAAGTAACCTTCGGTATGTTCTCAGACACTGAACCTAATTGGTCACCCGATGGACAATCGTTGATATTTACCTCAGATCGTGGCGGAGCTCCACAAATTTATCAACTTGATATCCAAACTGGAGAAGTACAACGACTTACTTATCAAGGAGATTACAATGCTACAGCTTCGTTTACACCGAACGGTAAAGGCATCGTTATATTAAATCGAAATAATGGTATGTTTAACATCGCATTACAAGATCTAACAACAGGTGAAGTAAACATATTAACCGAATTCGGGATGAATGAGTCACCCAGTATCGCACCAAATGGCAGCATGATCTCATATGCAACACATTATGGTGGGCGTGGTGTTTTAAGTGAAGTATCGAGCGACGGGAAAGTAAAATTACGACTACCTTCACAAGAAGGAGATGTACAAGAACCAGCATGGTCACCATTTCTAGATTAGGAGAAAAACAAATGCAAAAATTATTATCATCATTGAAAATTTTTCTTTTAGGTATTGGCATTTTGTTACTAGCTGCATGTAACACTATAAAGCATGGAACGTCAGCTGCCAGCTCTGGATTCGGTAGCGAAGTTTCTACAAGTGGTATCGGTTCCCCTGCAGAATTTAATGACACCAATATAAATGCTGATAGATTACGAGCACCATATAATCAGGTTTATTACTTTGACTTTGACAAATATGATATTTATCAAGGAGACATTGCTTCCATACGTGTCCAATCTGCTTACTTAAGTGCACATCCTGATGCCAGAGTGCGTATAGAAGGTAATACCGATGAACGTGGAAGTCGAGAATACAATATCACTCTCGGATGGCGACGAGCAAAAATAGTAGCTGCTATAATAGAACAACAAGGTGTATCTCCAAAACAGATTGTAATGCTTAGTTACGGGAAAGAAAAACCGGTAGCATTTGGACATGATGAAGATTCTTATAGACTTAACCGTCGAGTTAATTTAATTTATGAGGCAAAATAATCATGCAAAGAAGTAAACTTATTCTCGCTATACCAATTATTGGGTTTATATCTCTTGCATTTGGCGATGAAATACCAATAGAAGATTTCTCGACACAAATTCAGCAACCCGCTCAGCAACAACCACCTTTAGAACAACGAGTTAACCATACGGAACAACAAACACAAAATTACACACAAATGAACTCACCAGCACAAACAAATGATTTGCAACAACAAATACAACAATTACGCGGCGAACTAGAAACAGAAGAGCATAATGTTCAGCTCTTAAATGAAACAATGCATAATTTTTATCAAGATTTATATCAGCGTATTAATGCGATTAATCAGCCTTCCACACCACCTGTAACCACAACTTCTTCAGAAAATAAAAATAATTCAATTGTTAACAAACAAGAACAAGCCTACAAAGCAGCTTTTAACTTATTAAGCAAAAAAAAATATGATGATGCAGCAATGAAAATGCAAGAATACCTAACTGACTATCCGAATAGCAAATATGTAGTTAACGCACATTATTGGTTAGGTGAGATATATTATTTACAATCACAATTAAAAAAATCAATTAATGAGTTTCAAATCGTGATAAATCAATATCCAAAGTCAGCAAAAGCTCCAGACGCTATACTAAAATTAGGAATAATTTATAGTGCTCAAGGTGATTACGACAAGTCACATCGAGAATTTCAACTAATTAAAGAAAAATTTCCCAATAGTCCAGCAGCACATTTAATGGAACACAAAAAGCACGGTTAAACATGGTTGTTATTTTTACGCAAAGCTGTATTATGCATCTGATTATAAACGGGCCGTTAGCTCAGTTGGTAGAGCAGCGGACTTTTAATCCGTTGGTCGAGCGTTCGAGTCGCTCACGGCCCACCAAGGTTCCAGGTATAATATATACCTTAATTACTGAAATGTTGTAAAAATTATCAATATAATATATTAAAGTTAAAAAACATAATTTAATCAAAAATAATATGAGTAAGTATATAAATCCTCAATTCAAAAACTTAGAAATTGATCACTCGTGGTCTTTTTCTAACAAAACCAGAAAAGATACTACTTATCTTACTCACGGGTATCATCGTTACCCTGCAAAATTTATCCCTCAAATAGTCTCCAGACTAATTGAAAAATACACAAAACCTGGTGATTTAATTATGGATCCTTTTGGTGGTTGTGGAACAACACTTGTCGAATCAAAAATCATGGGCAGACCTTCAATAGGCGTTGACATTAATCCTGTCGCTGTTTTAATTGCTAAAGCAAAGATTACACCATTAGAACCACCAAAAATCTTAAAAGAATTTTTGGAACTAAAAAAGAAATTAGAAAGCTATAATAACAAAACAGAAATAAAAGCTCCAGCGCATGAAAGAATCGATTACTGGTTTAAACATGAAGACAAAAGAAGGCTTGCCTTTATCTTTACAGAAATTTCTAAATTAAAAGATCAAGACATCAGAGATTTCTTTTATTGCGGATTTTCAAATGTTCTTAAAAATTGCTCAATTTGGCTACAAAAGAGTACTAAACCAACAAGGGATTTAAAGAAAATGCCGTCAGAACCGATCCAAACTTTTGTAAAACAAATAAAGATGATGTTACGAGGAAATACGAAATTTTATGATTTACTAAAACAAAAAATCTTATTTACAAGTTCCATGTGAAGTTTTCTGTACAGATGCGAGAACAACACCCACAAAAAATCATTCAGCCAGTTTAATAGTTACATCACCCCCATATGTTACTTCATATGAATATGCTGACCTACATCAACTTACCGCTCTGTGGATGGAATACACCAAAAATTTAAGCGATTTTAGAAAAAGATTTATTGGCACATCATATCACAGTAAAAAAGATTTAGTTCTCAACAGTTTTACCGCTGAAAATATCAGAGAAGAATTATTAAAAAAGGACAAAAAAACTGCTGAGGAGGTTTCAACATACTTTAGTGAAATGAATCGGGTATTTGTTGAAATAAAAAGAATATTAAAAAAAGGTGGAAAAACTTGTATTGTAATTGGCAATACTAATTTAAAGGGAATTGAGATATTAAATGCCGAGGTGTTTGCTGAGCAACTACAAAATTTGGGATTAAAAATCGCAGAAATTATTAAAAGAGAAATTCCATCAAAGAATTTACCTTCCGTTAGAGATGAAAAAACAGGAAAATTCGCAAAAATAGACAATAAAAATAAAGTTTCCGTTTATCCAACAGAATATATCTTAATAATGGAGAAATAAAACTATGACAATAAATGACTTAATCAAAATTTACGAGGCAAAGAAAAAGATATATGGCGTACAAGCATATAGGCATATTTCAAATGTTTTAAAAGAGGCAAAAGAACAACACAAAAGAGATTTTAATGGAAATGATCACGAGCAATCTTGGCGAGCTTTTAAAGGCAAAAATTTAGAGAAACTTATTGAATACATTATCACTGATGAAATCAGGGCATTAGACCTTGATGTGGTGAATGGGAATAATCTTGAAAGAACAAATGGAGCAAATTTACCGAAGGAGTTAAGTTTAGTGAAAAGGAATTTAATAATTGATTATGGCGAGTTTGGCTCTCATTTACCCGATGTTGATTTAATCATTTATAATCCCAAAGCGAGTAATGTTATCGCGGTTTTATCAAGTAAAGTTACCCTACGGGAGAGGATTGCTCAAACCGGATACTGGAAAATAAAACTAGCTGCCGATGAAGCGACAAAACATATTAAGGTTTATTTTGTTACCCCTGACGAAGATGGAACACTCACGGTTAAAACACCAGCCAAGAAAGGCAGAGCTATTGTTGAAGTTGATACCGACGGAAGTTATGTTTTGAGCGAAACTGATATTGATGAAAGTAACAAAGTAAAGATGTTCGATAAATTTATTGACGATTTAAAAAAATTACTAAAATAAGGAATAATATGTGAGAGTTTAATAGATCTGAATTTATTAAGTAAAAAATTTAAACAACCCGGTATTAAAGACAAAATGACTTTCCTATAAAATTGAAGAACCTATGACCTTACAAATAGAATCAACGACTCTTTGGGATTTTCCGAAACAAAATTATGGAAATGGGCCACATGGAAACAACAAGTATAATGGTGTTACTCCGGCAATGGTAATTTGGAATTTATTGCAACGATATACAAAAGAGAGCGATTTGGTCGTTGATCCTATGTGCGGAAGTGGTACAACAATTGATGTTGCAAAAGAATTAAATAGGAAAGTAATTGGCTATGATTTAAACATTGTTAGGCCTGATATAATCGAAAATGATTCTCGGAAAATTCCGCTTGAGGATAATTCTGTTGACTTTGTTTTTATTGATTCACCATACTCAAATAATATTAAATATTCTGATAACGAAAAATGTATTGGCAAAATTTCTTGCGAGGAAACCATATTTTATGACGAATTGGAAAAAGTCGCTTCTGAAATCGCAAGAATCTTAAAGCCAGAAAAAATAGTAGGTTGGGTTATTGCAGATCAATGGATTAAAAAAAAATTTACACCGGTCGGATTTTTACTTTGGCAAAGATTAGAGAAATATTTCAAACCAATTGATATAGTTTGTTTAACAAGGCATAATCAAACTTCAAATACAGGACTTTGGCATAACCGAGCAAGACAATTTAATTTCTATTTGAGAGGTTTTAAATATTTATTTATAATGAAAAAATCAAATTATGCTAGAAATAAAACACATTTTTGATCAGATCGACAATCTCAAAAAACGCGAACAAGGTCTTCGGAGGTATCTTTGACTACGAAAATAAAGCTGCACGACTTGCAGAAATTATCCGCGAATTAGAAAATCCCGACACTTGGGGTGATCTCGAGAAAAGTCGTCTTTTAAATAAAGAACGGGCTCAATTAGAAAAAACAATTAGTATTTTAGATCATTTGCATAATTCATTAAACGATACTAAAGAATTATTAGAAATTGCTGCTCAGGAAAATGATGAAACCGGTTTTTCCAGTTTAGCAGATGATTTAAATAATATAGCTAACAAAATTGACGAACTAGAATTTCAACGCATGTTCTCTGGAGAAATGGATATCAATAATGCTTATTTAGATATCCAAGCTGGTTCAGGTGGAACCGAAGCGCAAGACTGGGCAGAAATGCTGCTTCGTATGTATTTGCGATGGGGCGATCAACACGAATTTGCAACAGAATTAATTGAGGTTTCTCCAGGCGAAGTGGCTGGTATAAAAAGCGCTACAATAAAATTTACCGGAGAGTATGCTTATGGCTGGCTAAGGACAGAAACCGGCGTACATCGTTTAGTAAGAAGATCTCCATTTGATTCTAGTAATAGGCGCCATACTTCTTTCGCATCAGTATTTGTTTCTCCAGAAATAACTGAAGATATCGACATTGAGATTAATCCTGCAGATTTACGTATCGATACTTATCGAGCTCAAGGCGCCGGTGGCCAACACGTTAATACTACTGATTCCGCTGTTAGAATTACTCATATTCCAACAGGAGTCGTAGTACAATGCCAAAGCGATCGCTCACAGCATAAAAACCGTTCGCAAGCGATGAAACAATTGCGTGCTAAATTATACGAATTAGAGATACGTAAAAAAAGTGCTGATAAAAAAGCTTTAGAAGAAGCCAAATTACAAATTACCTGGGGAAGCCAAATCCGTTCTTATATTTTAGACGATTCTCGAATTAAAGATTTACGCACCGGAGTCGAAACCAGAAATCCTCAAGCAGTATTAGACGGAGATTTGGATATGTTTATTGAAGAGAGCCTAAAAGAGGGGGTATGATTAGTTTATGAACGAAAACAAGCAACAAGCATTAACTGAAAACGAGCAGATTGCTAACCGTAAGGCAAAACTAAGATCTCTACGAGAAAAAGGAAATCCCTATCCCAATGATTTTCGGCCTAATACGTTAGCAAAGGAAATATACAAATTATATGCTGATAAAGACCAAGACACTTTGGCAAACAATCCTGTTAATGTCAAAGTAGCTGGCCGCATCATGACTCGTCGAATTATGGGTAAAGCAAGTTTCATGCATATCCAAGACAGATCAGGATGCATCCAGCTTTATCTGCGAGGTGATGATTTACCAAAAAATACGTATGAAGAATTTAAACATTGGGATCTAGGTGACATTGTTGGAGCTGAGGGAACAGTATTTAAAACTAAGACTGGTGAGTTATCAGTAAAATTAAACAACGTACGTTTACTCACTAAAGCCATTAGGCCTTTACCCGATAAATTTCACGGCTTGCATGACCACGAAATCCGTTACCGGCAACGTTATTTAGATTTAATGGTTAATGAAAACACTCGCCATATTTTTCAAACCCGTGCTAAATTAATTACTGCAATTAGAAAAATCTTTCATGAAAATGATTTCATCGAAGTAGAAACCCCAATGATGCAATCCATCCCTGGTGGTGCAATGGCACGACCATTTATTACCCATCATAATACTTTAGACATGGAACTATATTTACGAGTTGCTCCAGAGTTATTTTTAAAGCGTCTACTAATTGGCGGCATGGAGCGTGTATTTGAAATCAATCGCAATTTCCGTAATGAAGGCATATCCACTCAACATAATCCAGAATTTACTATGCTAGAATTCTATCAAGCTTACGCTAATTATCATGACTTGATGGACTTTACCGAAAACTTTATGAAAACTTTAACAGATGAAATTTTAGGAAACTCACAAATAACTTATCAAGGTATACAGTGCGATTTTTCTAAACCGTTTACACGGATGACCCTAAAAGAAGCTATTCTACATTTTAACGAAAATATAAAACCAGCTGATATTGAAAATCTAGAGTCTGCTCGCAAAATCGCAGAACATTTAAAAATCCCATTACAAAATAATTGGGGATTAGGAAAAATACAAACAGAAATTTTTGAAAAAACTGTAGAAAAACAATTATTGCACCCTACTTTCATTACTGCATACCCTACTGAAGTGTCTCCTCTGGCAAGAAAAAACGATCAAGATTCTTCCGTTACTGACCGTTTCGAATTTTTCGTTGCAGGCAATGAAATTGCAAATGGTTTTTCTGAATTAAATGATCCTGAAGATCAAGCTGAACGATTTCACCATCAGGCCAAAGAACGAGCAACCGGTGCACAGGAATCTATGCCTTATGATGAAGATTATATTGTTGCACTAGAATACGGCTTGCCTCCGGCAGCTGGTGAAGGACTAGGCATTGACCGCCTGGCTATGCTGTTCACCGATTCACCTTCAATCCGAGATGTTATTTTGTTCCCATTACTACGACCTGGGGGAAGATAAAATTTTTACTTCGAGTAATAAGTCTATTCCAGTTTGCTTTTTTACTTGATCTTTAATATAGTTAATCAAATTTTCAACATCTTCCGCCGTTGCCTTATCTCTATTAATAATAAAATTAGCGTGTTTACATGACACTTCTGCATCACCAATTCGCTTCCCTTTTAAACCGCACGATTCAATTAAACGTGCCGCATAATCGCCTGGTGGATTACGAAATACTGAACCACAAGTTAATTCGCCGACAGGCTGGGATGCTGCGCGTTTTGCGGTAAGATTACGAATAACTTGTTTGTTCTTGCTAATACCATTTTTGTTAAAAATAAATTTACCAGCCACAAACCATTCATTATCCGGACAAATTACATTCCGATAGTTGATTTCAAAATCATTAGGCGTCCTAATCGTAAGATTACCATTGCGATTAATCGTTTCTACCTCGACTACATAATCCCATATTTCTTCACCAAATGCTCCGGCATTCATTGCCAAAGCACCGCCAACCGTGCCTGGTATGCCAGATAAAAAAGGATAATATTTCGCTAGTTTGACACACGATAGACCTGCTTCTGCACAAAAGACAGATGCATTTAATTCTTCAAAACGATTTAAATTTTTAGTATGAATTACTACACCATCGATACCATGATCATGAATTAAAACATTACTTCCCGAACCGAGTAAAATAATATTTTTTTCTTGTTGCGGCAAAGTTTGTAGAAATACTATTAGATCGTTTAAATCATCTGGCTGATAAAATAACCGGGCCGGTCCACCAATACGTAAAGCAGTATAATCTGCCAAAGAGTGATTATTTTTTATCATATAAAAAACTCTCAGCCAATTGCTGAGCCATAGTACCAATATTACCCGCACCTTGTATTAATAATATATCTCCATCTTGTAATATATTTTCTAACATCCATGGTAAATCTTGTAACTGCTCTATAAAAATTGGTTCAACTATGCCACATTGCCGAATACTTTGTGCCAAAGCGCGACCCGTTACACCTGCCATAGGTTTTTCTCCGGCTGAATAAATTTCTGACAGTAATAATACATCTACATTCGATAAAACTTGAGCAAAATCATCAAATAACATCTTGGTTCTGGTATAACGATGCGGTTGAAAAGCTAACACTACCCGTCTATTTTGCCAAGCATTACGAATCGCCTGTATCGTCGCGGTTATTTCTCGAGGATGATGCCCATAATCATCAATCAATAGAACTTTACCTCGTTTAAAATTTAACTCACCGTAAATTTGAAAACGCCGACCGACTCCCTGAAATTTAGCCAAAGCCTGACAAATGACTCTATCTGAAACACCGCATTCATGGGCAATCGTCATAGCTGCTAGTGCATTTAATACATTATGCTTGCCCGGCAAATTTAAAATAATGGGTAAACTTCTTTTACTATTTTTACGATTTACTCTAAATCGACATTTTATTCCTATTTGTTTGAATTCCAAAGCCCGTACTTCTGCTGTCTCATCAAAACCATAAGTTATTATTGGCCGCGCAATATCGGATGATATTTGCTTAACAATCGGATCATCGATACATATCACAGCCAATCCATAAAATGGCAAACAATGTAAGAAATTCAAAAAGGTCTGCTTTAAACAACTTATATTTCCGTTATAAGTCTGCATATGGTCAAAATCAACATTTGTCACCACCGCCATCTTAGGTTGCAGGTGTAAAAAAGAAGCATCACTTTCATCTGCTTCTGCAACAAAATATTTACTTGCACCCAATTTTGCATGAGCGCCTGCGCTATTTAGCAATCCACCAATGACAAAAGTAGGATCCAATTTGGCTTCAGTTAGTATACTAGCTATAAGGCTCGTTGCTGTGGTTTTCCCATGAGTACCAGCAACTGCAATACCATATTGTAAACGCATTAATTCACCCAACATTTGTGCTCTTGGCAACACTGGAATGCGTCTTATACGAGCTGCTTTTAATTCAGGATTATCTCTAGAGATAGCACTTGATACAATAACTACATCAGCCATATTTATGTAATCAGCATTATGATTGAGAAAAATTTTTGCTCCAAGATTCTGTAAGCGACGAATAGCATCATTTTCATTTATATCTGAACCGGAAATAACATAGCCTTGATTTAGCATAACTCCTGCTATACCACTCATACCACTGCCGCCGATTCCGATAAAATGGATATTTTTAACTCTTTGCATATTTGGAGTTCTTGCCATTAATATTAATCCTTAAAAAATGAATATAATGAATATATAGTTAACTCACTTCGTCATCCCGCAACCCTCCTCGTCATCCCGCGGCTTGACCGCGGGATCCAGGAACAATAAACCATAAACTGGTTAAAAACACAATATTAACGCTCTCGTAGCGCTTCCTGTTTAGTCTTTAATATCGGCTTCAATAAATAATCCAATACTGATTTCTCTCCAGTAAGAATATCCACTGAGGCTTGCATTCCAGGAATAATCCGTAATTTCTTACCATTTCTCTCTAAATAATTTTGCCCAGTCCGTACCCAAATTTCATAATAACTGTTACCTCTTTGATCGGCCGTAGTATCCGCACTAATATGCTCTACTTTGCCCTGCAATCCTCCATAAATAGAAAAATCATAAGCTGAAATCTTAATTATGGCTTCCTGTCCAGGATGCAGAAATCCTATATCTTTAGGAATTACTCGAGCCTCAATTAGTAAAGTATCATCTAAGGGCACAATTTCCATAAGAGGCATGCCCGGTTTTACCACTCCACCTACTGTAGCCACGTATATCTGTTTGACGATACCTTTTACTGGCGAACGTAGTTCGGTCCTTACTAATTGATCTTTCAGTGAGATATTATTCTCTTGGAGATGCGACTCTTCTGCTCTAGCAGTGTTTAATTCCTGCAACGAATTACTACGAAATCTATCGACCGCACCATTAACTTCATGCAATTGCTGCTCTAACCTTAATAATTCAACCTTAGACACTGCTCCTCCTTTAAGTAAAGGTTTAGTCATATCAATCTCTTGCACAAGAAGAGAACGCCTATTTAATAACGAACTTAATTCGCGCTTCTTAGAGGCATAAAGTTCTTTTTCACTGTTAACTAAGTCTGGAAATTCTTCAGTATACTTTTCAGAAACTACAAATGGCTTATCATTTAATTCTGCTTTAAGACGGGCAATTTTTATTTCCATAGCAAGCTCTTTTAATTCTCCCTCTTTGTAGCTACTAGAAAATCGCACATCATTCATACGCATTAACACTTGTCCTTGATCCACAATTTGCCCTTCATGAACTAAAATCTGTTTAACAATACCCCCTTCTAAATTTTGTACTAGTTGAGTTTTTCTAGAGGGAATAACTTTTCCTTGAGCAGTTGTAACTTCATCTAGAACAGCAAAATACGCCCAGCAAAACATAATT
>Ga0114922_10004554_pt1 | contig 12852 bp, 7 predicted proteins | sample AartaG_FD_100975 | JGI IMG/M metagenome (GOLD analysis project Ga0114922, IMG submission 100975) | Deep subsurface microbial communities from Aarhus Bay to uncover new lineages of life (NeLLi) - Aarhus_00045 metaG | ecosystem: Environmental > Aquatic > Marine > Oceanic > Sediment | place: Aarhus... | reverse complement strand
TCAGGAAACCACTCAGCTTGAGGATTTTCAGAAAGAGGCTAATGATTTTACCACTCTGCCTATTCCCGCTTTTTGTTATGAAGAAAATGAAAATCAGATTAAGTCTTTAGGAGAATTCTCAGGTTAGGGTTTGGCTTGCACTTGCTTAGCCTATGCCTATAGTTCCTTGTAAGTATTTGTAAATGTTCAGTGAAATACGTTCCTTCCTGTCATTGCGAAGGACAAAGTCCCGAAGCAATCTCAGTTTTTTGGGATTGCCACGTCGTCCTGAAGGCTTTCAGGACTCCTCCAATGACGTGGTTCACTGAGTATTTACCCATAATAGTTATCAGTTAAAAATCCCTTTCCTTTCTTAATACAGACCTATATTATATATCATAGAGTGAGGTAATTTGCCCGCTCAATCTTTATTTCTAACTCTTTAGCCTGGTAATATGTTTCCAGAAGGGGCTCTTTAAAAAAGGCGGGTTTAAATCCTTCTTCTCTCACAGGGTGGAAACCTGGACCCTCCAATATGAGGGCTAATAAGTTTTCTTCTTCTAACATTGTTTCTGGTATGTAAAAGATATTTTGCGGCCCTGCCGACTCATATCGGCCCAGGGCTTGACCGTTTAAATAAAGATGGCATCTCTCCTCTGCCTGAGGGATAACTAGCTTAAGTGGGGCAGTCCACCCCTCTTTTTTCTTATACTTGAATCCTCGTCTAAACCAGATTAGATTACCTAAGTTCTCATGGCAAACATACTTTTCACCTTCTTTTACTTTTATCCATTCCTTATCATCATATCCAGGCTTATGGTAGCCTTTTCTTATGCCGCTTAAATCTTTTTTGACCCTAAATTCCTTTATCTCTTTTTCCCAGACTTTATTATTAACCTTGCCTCTGAGCCTGATAGGTTTCTGAATTCCGCTGTACTTCTTTGTTGCCCCTTCATGGGGATGAGCCTTAGTATGATAGGCATTCTCACAGCTTATAGCCAAAAGATTCCTGTCCGGTTTAAGATAAGAAGTAACCTCCAGCTCTTTTTCTCCTATTCCTCGCCAGACAAAAGCTCCATTTAAATAAAGATAAACTCGGTCAAATCCTGTATTTATACTCATTTTTACTTCGAATATCCCCCTGGGGAGTAAAAATTCTGTTCTGTACCAGAAATAGCCATGTCCAAAGAGTCTAGCTTTTTCTAAAGAGGTTGGTTCTTTCAAAATTAGCCAGTCCCCATCGTCGTAGCCTACCTTTCTCTCCTCGCTGTCAGATTTGTATCTCCAGTAGGGCTGGCTCCATTTTATACTTACCGACTCCTCTTCTTCTATTCGGCAGTTAAACTCTAAATTTCCCTTAGCCTCATGGTAATTAAATGGGATAGAGACTCCATTAATTCTTATCTTTTTCGGTTTAGAGAAGGTGAATATTCTGATTTTACTCTCTACTCTATTTTTTGCCTCACCTTTCAGAAGAATCTCTTTTGGGCCTTCTTTAATCTCTTTAATATAATAAAGATCAGTTAGTATGATAGAATCATCCAACAGCCAGACCCGACCAGCCCAATAGGAATCGAGGATTAATAATAAGATTTTTTCATCTATCTCTATAAGCTTAACGCCCTCAGGTTGATAAAAGAGGCGAATAGAAGTATTATCTTTTTTAACCTCTACTTTTCCCTCTAATACTTTCACTTTACTATTTTTCCCTTTTAGTACTGTCTCACCTTGAATCCCAGTTTGAGTATAAAGAATAACCACTTGCTTATCACCGATTTTTTTGGTAGTTAATAGCTCTGAAGTAGCATGAGAAATCACCAGATTAGTATGAGGTATAGCCACATCCAGGGGCAGTAGAGCAGTAAAATAGGGGGATAGCTCTAGATAGCCTTGCTCTGGCACTCTTTTTTTAATATTTTCCCGGGGAGAGGTGTAAGAAATGGCTACTTTTTTGGCTGCATCTTCCAGATTACGAACCAGCAGGAGGCCTCCTGAAGAGCCAAGTCTTTCTAAGACTAAGACCTTCTCATAACTTCCGGCAAAGGAAGTAGCATCTCGGACTTTATTCTTCTCTAAAGTCCTTATCCTTTCTCCGCCGCTAATAAAAAAAGCCGCTTCTGGAATTACTTCTGTCTCGGTAATAAGTTGAGGAAAGCTTTTTAAAAACAACCCTACTGTTCGAGTGAGATAATACTTTTCATCCAGCTCTCCCCATTCTCGAATAGGAGAGCGGCCAAAATCAAAGGAGGTAGTAGAGCCTATCCCTCCAAAGTCACCTTTGCATCCCCAATAAGGGAAAGTAGTACCCCCTGTAAACATATACATATTGAGCAAAGAAGCGCCCCGAATTAAGACACTCTTTAAGGCTGCATTAAGTAATTCCCAGGGCCCCTCATAGAGAGGCTGAGCAAATTGAGCAAACCAACCGGTTCCCAGCTCTAAAACTAAGAGGGGTTTATCTGGCTGTTCTTTCCTGGCCTCTTCAATCAGGCGCTCAAAGTAATCAAATTCCCAGAGCCAGATCCAGGGAATATTGGGATAGAAAGTTCGGGTATCAATAATCTCTGTTCCTCGAATAAAGCTTCCTTCATTGGTAAAAGTAGGAACATCTATATCGCACCTTCTGGCAATTTTCAGTAAAGACAATAAATACCTGAGAGCCTCTTTTTTGGAGAGTCCCAGATCACCCTCTTCCATTAAATGGTCGTATTCATTCTCTAGCTGAAATAGAATTACGTTTCCGCCTCTGGTAATAAGATGGGGCTTTATTACCCTGGCTACTATTTTAAACCATCTTTCTACTAAAGACAGATATTCATTATCAGGCAGGCGAAGTTTAATATCCCGGGCCAGGAGCCAGTCAGGAAACCCTCCAAAGTCCCACTCTGCACAGATATAAGGTCCTGGTTTTAGCACTACATAAAGCCCATGTTTTTGACAAATCTTTAAAAAGAGGCCAAGGTTTCTTCCGTTATCCCAGAGATACCTTCCCTCTTCAGGCTCATGCCAGTTCCAGGGAATATAAGTACTGATAAAATTGCAGCCGGCTTGTTTCATTTTAATCAGCCGATCTTCCCATAACTGGCAGGGGATGCGAAAATAATGAATCTCTCCCCCGTAGAGAATAACTCTTTGCCCATGAATTTTCATACTCTTAGTATCATAGTCGATTATCTCTTTAATTGATTTTCTCTCATCCACTACTTCTCTCCTTCCTTTCCCCTCACCCATCCCTCTCCCCTGTGGAGGGAGAGGGAGACAAAAGGGGTGTCTCTTTCCATAAGAAAAGTAATCCTCATTGTTTCCTCTCCCCAAAAAAAGGAGAGAGTTCCCAATCCTCATTGTTTCCTCTCCCCTGTGGGGAGAGGATTAAGGTGAGGGGGTACAAGTATCGAGCATCTAGAATCGAGATTTCCTATCCCATAATCACCTGGATATTATGCCTTTTCCCATCACCAAATGGTTTGATAACAGAACCTTTGATTTTCCTTCCATCCACTATCAGCTCCTTTACCCCTTTTTCTACTCCTTTTGGATTCTTAATGAGAATATCATACACATCTCCACGGAAGGTTCTCTTTATCCGGCATCTATGCCAGGTTCTGGGCAAACAGGGATCAATTCTTAACCCCTCAAACTCTCGCCGGGCACCCAGAATCCACTCCGTAGCCGCCAGATACATCCAGGCCGCCGTCCCCGTAATCCAGGTGAAGGCCCCTTCTCCAAAAAGATAAGGATGGTCTGGGCCAACTAAATATTCGGTAAATACATAGGGTTCTGCTTTATAGACCTCATAATCTGGCTGCTTCATAGGATGAATCTTGCAGTAAGACTCATAAGCCTTATCCCCTCGACCGGCCATACAGTCAGCTACGATCTTAAAAGCTACCGCATGGCAGAAGATAGCAGCATTTTCCTTAATACCTGCGGCAAACTTAGTAATTCGGCCCAGACTAAGATCTAAGGTAGTGTAAGCAGGATGGAGCAAAACTGGGCCATGTTCGGTATGACAATACTTATCTATGGTAGCTAGGACCTTTTTCTCTCTTTCTCCCTCACTCACCCCAGCCAAAATGGACCAGGTCTGAGGGTTGAGGTGAATCCTGCCTTCTTTGCATTCGGAGGCCCCGAATTTTTCTCCCTCATCATTATATCCTGCTAGATACCAGTCTTTATCCCATCCCAGTTCACTATTTAGAATTTCCTTCATCTGGCTAGCTTTATCTAAAAGCTCCTTTTCTACCTCTTTTTTGCTCAATAGATGTGCCAACTGGGCAGCATAGAGCAAGGTACGGTGAAAGGCTATTCCTAGCCATACACTTTCTCCCTTTTCTTTTCTACCAGCCATATCAATGGCATCGTTCCAATCGGCAATTCCAATCAGAGGAATTTTATGTGCACCTCGGTTCTTCCAGAGATAGCTACAGTTAGCCAGAGCATGTTCAAAAATAGTTCCCTCTTCTCCATCCAGCCACCTAATCTTTTCATTTAAAAAGTCTATATCGCCTGTTTCTTTCACATAAGTGGCTAAAGTATAAGTAAACCAGACTGGGTGATCTGCCCGTGGATTATCAGTAAATGGACCATAATCATCTGACCATCCACTGGCACAGTGTCCATCTTTAAAGTGGAGCTCAGCCAGAGTCCTCAGTCTATTTTTTGTATAAGCTGCATCAAGAGAGAGTATGCCTTCAGCATCCTGGCAGGAATCCCGATATCCCCGCCCCCCGGTTCCTTCATGATAATAGGAAGGAGAACGACTCCAGGTATTAGCAGTATATAGCTGATATTTACTCCAGATATTGACCATTCGGTCAAAATCTGGATCCGGAGTCTCCACGACTACTTTATCCATCAAGCCCTGCCAGAAATCATTAATTTTCTTTAAGGCTTTTTTAACTTCATTTGGGTTCCTATATTTTTTAAGCAGGTGCACCGCCTCTTTTCTTTCTTTTACCAGACCCATGATAATAGTGAAACTAACCTCTTGGCCAGGCTTAAGTTTAAAATTATGTTCTAGAGAACTGATCATATTTTCCCCATAGACTTTACTATTAGTGCATCTTCCCTTTACCAGGACTTCTGGCCGATTGGCTATCTCGTATCTACCCCAGAAGGCTTCTTTTCGACAGTCATACCCCTTTACCGGCGCACTTGAGCCAAAAAAACCCATATAAGGGAAAGCTCGGTCCCAACCCCACGTATGCTTCTGGGCTATAATGACCTCCAGCTCCGTATCAAAGTCAGCTTGATTATATAGAGCAAATATATTTTTAAAGAGCAGCTCCAGTTGAAAATCCCCTAATATCTGATTAACATAGGAAAAAGCGCTAATGTTTCTTTCTTTAGCATACTCATTCTTGATACTTACTTGCCAGAGCTCACATGGCTCATCTTGAGGAACAAGGTAGGTTATCTTCCCCTTTATCCTGGCCACCCTGGATTTGATTACGGTATATCCTTGCCCATGGCGGCACTGAAAATCCTGCTTCTCCGGGCAGATAGGCTGCCAGTTTAAAGACCAGTATTGCCCCGTATCATTATCTCGAAGAAAGATATAGCGCCCTGGCCGATCAGTATACAGGTTCTCCGGATTCCAGGTAGTAAGCCGGGTAGTGCGGCAGTCCTTGAAAAAACTATATCCTCCCCCTGTATGGGAGATAACTGCACAATACTTCTCATTGTAAAGGTAATTTATCCAGGGCCGGGGTAAATTAGGATCAGTTATGATATATTCTTTTCCATTAGAGCTAAAGTGCCCGTAGGCCATCTTCTTCTCCTTTGAGCCGAAAAACTCTTACTGAATTAGCTTCTATTGTTAAACTCATTTCACCTTTTTTAATAGAAAACATCTCTTCGGGAGAAAATACATCCTGGAGCTGGCCACATTCTACCTGGTTAAACTTTAAATGAACTTCCCTGGATTTCTTCCCCCTATTAATTACAAACAAAATTTGCTGAAATTTGTTTCGCTGAACTACAGTATTAACATAGGGATCATCAGTTTCGATTCCAGGATTTACTTTACACTGGTTAAGTAGAGACTGAAGAAAACCATTATTTATCTTTCTTTTTTGCTCCTTCTCTCCTCCATAGAGACAAGCACCTAAAAATATAATCTTTCCTTTTCCTTCCTCCCAGAAACAATCACCTTTCTGGCTATAAGAGACAAACTTATCTGCCAAAATCTTGCCCCAGGGAGTGGAAAATTCTTGCTCTGAGAGAAGTTTTTTCCTCAGGCCCATCTTAATCCCAAAATCACTGAATTTTTCCATCTTTAGATTTAACTGTGGAACGAGAGGAAGGAAAACAAGGATTCCACCCTTATTTACATATTCCTTAAGAATTCCCTGGCTTTTCTCGTCCATATATAAACTCGCTGGAACAAAAACTAACCGATATCTAAAGATAGATTTTTTCTCTATTGAGGGGTCAAATATAGCCGGATCATAATTTAATTGAAGTAGACTTTTATACAAATCTTCAAATTGCTCATAGCTTATTCCTAAGAGATTATTTTCTAACCAAATTTCTTTTTCGGCGCATATATACTTTTCCCAAGCATAGGGGCGATAATACATCAAGGCTATAGGTTGAGTTTTGGTTAAGGAATTGAAACCTCTTATTCCTTTTATAAACCTCATCACCTTACAGATAGTCTGATAAGTGCGAGTTTTTTCTCCTTCTTCAGTTACTGGAGCACTGCTCCAATTTTCTCTATTGACAAACATATAGAAATTCATTCCTTTCAGGCCGTAAGCTAGAACAATAAAGTAGAGAAATTCCAAATGCTCCCGAGAAACACGAGGGGCATCTTCTATCTCTTTTATGTTCCATACACCGGACATAATTTCTGGAGCCCAGGGTATGCGAGAAACTGCTCTGGCATAATTGACCGCCTTTACTATGTCAGTAAAAGCCTCATCATCTAAAGGGGCAAGAGCATATATGTCATATCCTCCTAAACCTGCAGCTTCTTCCAGCTTTCTCCAATTGTTAGGAACACTCATAGGCCGATGTTGGTTGTAATTGGTAGTGAAAAGAACCTTTTTTATTCCATTATCTAAATGTATTTCTTTAAGTAAGCTAAGATGTCTGGCCAGAAGCCATTCTTTAAACTCCACCCAATCCATATATTTTTTTAGGTCCTGAAGATGGGTAAGGGCTAATTTAAAAGGTAGTTCTATATCTGAAAACTCAATATAGTCAGTACCACAAACTGAATTTAATTTTTCAATAGAGGAGTATTTTTCCTCTAGCCACTGTTGATAGAGACCAATATTGACCTGGTTATAGTCAGAGGCAAATATTTGATCCTGGAAAGCCATGCTTGGCTCATTGTCGAGCTGAATGAGAACAATGGGGCCTTTTGGATAACAAAAACCTTTTATACAAAGGTCTATATCTCTTATCCACTTTCGTACATAGGATAGATACTGAGGATATAAATAGCTGGGAACATAATGGAAAAAAGGAGGATATCCTTTCACTAAAGAGCCTTGATTATCTCTTGCTAGAATTTCTTCCTTCTCTAATAACCATTCTGGATAGCCTCCATTTTGCTCTTCTGCACATATCCAGGGACCAGGCTTAAGATGAACCCAGATTTTTAGTTTAGCACAAAGCTCTAAGAAGCGAGGGAGGTTCAATCGGGAGTCAGTCTTTCCGGTGAGGTCATTCTCTTGGGGAGAAATACTGTGGCTGCGCCAACTAACGTATGTTGCGACAATCTCAAGGCCTGCTTTTTTTAGTTGAGAGAGACACTTTTCCCAATACTGAGGAGCTATACGCCAAAAATGTATTTCTCCACTGAAAAGGAGAACCTTTTCACCATTAAGAAGGAGCCCATTATCTCTTAATATAACTTTTATGCTCATAAGTTTACCATCCTATATTTCTCCATATCCACTCTTCATAAAGATATGTTATCCTTTCACTGAACCGGCGGTTAATCCTTTTACCATATGCCTCTGAATAAATAAGAATAGGATTACTACAGGAATAGTTGTCAACACAGAAGCTGCTCCTAAATGATTCCAATAGATTTCGTAAGCAGTAATGAATCTTTGAAGTCCAACAGGTAAGGTACGGACCTTATCGGTGGAAGTGAAAATAAGGGCAAAAATAAACTCATCCCAAGCTCCAATAAAAGAGAATATACTGGCTGCCATAACTCCTGGAAGAGCGAGGGGGAAAATGACACGAACCATAGCAGATACTCTAGAACACCCATCTATCATAGCTGCTTCTTCCAATTCCTGAGGAATCTGGTCGAAAAATCCTTTCATGAGCCATGTGCACAGAGGAAGTGAGAACGTAATATAGGAAAGGATCAAAGCATATAAAGTATTTAACAGTTTCAAGGCTTTAATAATTTGGAAGAGAGGAATAATTAAGAGCGCACCAGGAAACATCTGGGTAATCAAAAATATTAAAAGAAGAGTGTGCCCTCCCAAAAACTTAAAGCGGGAAAAGCTATATCCAGCTAAGCTTGCAAGAATGATGGCTATAACGGTAGTACTCACTGCCACCACCACACTATTACGAAAGTAAGTTAGAAATGGTGCTCTCTTTACCACATAAAGGAAATTTTTAATAGTGGGATAACGAGGAATCCACACGAGCGGAACAGTATAGGTTTCCTCAGTGGTCTTGAAAGAGGTGGAAACCATCCAGAAGAAGGGAAGTACAGCCCACAGAATTAGGATAACCAGTAAGGTCAATAATATACATTTAACTATTAAACTTCTCAAAGGAGCCACTTTTATTTTTCCTTTAACTCTTTTAAGTAAAGGGACTCTCTATCTTCATTATCTTAATATAAAGTAGGCTAAAAGCTAAAACCACAAAAAAGAGAGCTACAGAGAGAGCTGCAGCGTAGCCAAAGTGAAAAAATCTAAAACCCTGCTTGTAGATGAAGGTGACCAGAATGTCTGTTTTACCACCGGGCCCACCTCCAGTAAGAATATATATGTAGGCAAAATTATTAAACGTCCAAATACCAGCCAACAACGTTGTCACTAAAATCACTGGTTTTAGTAAAGGTAGGGTAATATACCTCAGCTCTTGCCCTACAGAAGCACCGTCTATAGAAGAAGCATCGTATAGTTCTTTAGGGATATTTTGCAATCCAGCTAAGAGCATAATCATTATAAAAGGAAATCCCCGCCAAGTATTGGTAATTATAACGGCAGCCATTGCCGTGGAGATACCCCCCAGCCAATTAATGTTATGAGGTATTAAATGTAAAGTTTTCAAAATATGGTTTACTACCCCATACTCTCCATGCCACATCCATTTCCAGCTAAAAGCTCCCACCACGGCCGGCATAGCCCATGGAACTAATAAAAGAGCTCGGGCTAACCCCCGACCCCAAAAAGCTTCATTTATTATTAAAGCAGCTGTTAATCCGATAATAAATTGGAGAGCTACTGATCCAAAGGTCCAATAAGCAGTTTGAAGTATAGTTCCTTTAAATCTTGAATCTGATAATATTTTTTGAAAGTTTTTAATTCCTGTAAAGATAGCCTCCTTGTGGTACAGTGGTTCAATTTCAAAGAAACTCATGTAAAAAACCCTAAATAAGGGGTAGAGTAAAACTATAGCTAAACACAGAGTAGCAGGTAAAATGAGAAAGTAAGCCAGGCGATTTTTCCTGATTTCTTTGAATTTTCTGGTTATTAAAGAGATTAAAGACATTTTTTGGGTCCTCCCCATATAATTTTACCATAAATTCTCTCTTCTGGGAAATTATGCAATACAGTAAAGACAAAGCATTGAGAAGTTCTCTAAGAAAAAGGAACTGCCTTCGAACGAAAGCAGCTCCTTTTTTTCTAATCCAGATTCAGTAATCCAGTACTCTTTTAACGGCTAAGAACCTCTAAAGCCTGCGCTGCTGCTTCATCTAGAGCTTCCTGGGGTTCTTTAGTAAGAGCTAGAGCATCAAGCCAGGCCAGGGCAAAGAAATAGTCTATATCTCCTGCTTGTGGAATGGTTAGTCTTGACTTAGCTACCTTCAGCTGCTCCATATAAACCTGCATTAAGGGATCCTCGCTAAAGGATGGGTCAGCATAACACGACTTTCTGATGGGTAGTAGATCCAAGGACTTAGCCCAGTCTGTCTGAACGTCTGTCTGCATGAAGTAATTTAAAAACTTCATGGCTTCAGCTTTATGCTCAGACTGCTCCAGAACGATAAAATGCATCCCTCCTATAACCGAAGCACTTCGCTTTCCTGCCGGTATAGGAGCAACAGCCCATTTTCCTTCAATAGCTTTATTTTCTTTCAAAGAGGCTACTGTCCAGGGTCCAGAGGTAAGCATAGCCATCTTTTTGGCTGCAAATAGTGGTTTATAGTCATCTTCTGTGTAGTTCACCGCTCCTTCTGGTATTACCTTGTACTTATAGATTAAGTCTAGCCAGAACTGAAGAGCAGCTACTCCTTCTGGACTATTAAAAACAGGAACCAGTTTTCCATTTTCTTCTTCAAGCATCTCTGCTCCAGCAGCCCAGAACCAGGGATAAAACTCAAAAGACCACCAACCACCAAAAAGTCCCAGTCCCCATACATCCGTTTCTCCGTCACCGTCGGTGTCTTTAGTTATGGCCTGAGCAATTTCAACTAGTTCATCCCAGGTAGCTGGCGGAGAGTGATACCCTGCCTCTGCCAACATATCAGCCCGATAGAAGAGAACCAAAGTAGATATATCCTGCGGTATACCATATAGGGCGTCATCCCTTACTACTGGCTCGAGCGTTCCAGGAAAAAAATCAAGAACAAGCCCGGTAAAAACATAAGAATCCAGGTTAGCTGCATATCCTGCTGCGACGTATGAAGCAGCTTTAGGCGGCTCAACCCTAGCAATATCTGGTACAGCCTCACCCATAATGAGAGTAACTAGCTTAGCGTAGTAAGCGTCTGCTGGCGAATTGTCTCTATCTAATTCTATCTTTATTCCTGGGTTATCTGCTTCAAACTGAGCTACAATCGCCTCAAACTTGGCACTCTCTGCATCATTGAATTGATGCATTAACTTGATGGTTACCGGGGCAGCTCCGACAATCTGGCTGGTCATAACCAGCATACTCAGCAGTACCACTCCTACAATTACTAACTTTTTGTACATTTAATTTCCCTCCTTTATTTTTTCAATCTTTCTTGCTCGCTATTTTTTCTCTTCATCACCTCCTCGCATGATTTTTTTAAAGATTACCCGGCGTCAATTTCGGCTGTTGCTTCAGAGGCAACAGAAGCTGTATTATATTCTCACCGTGGCCTTAGTTAGTGGTATACTCAATTGTTGAAGAGCAAGAGTTGCCGCACCAATAGCTACATCATTGTCCTTCAAAGATGCAGGTAATATTCTGATTTTCTCAGGTGAAAGCATAAAGACTCTATTTTTGATGGTTTCCTTGGCTGGCCCAAGGAATAGTTCCCCAGCTTGCTCAGCTACCCATCCTCCTATAATTACCGCTTCAGGAGCAAAAATGTTAATGAGGTTAGCCACTCCAATCCCCAGGTAATGGCCTGCCTCGTGGACAATTTCACAAGCGAGGGAATCGCCTCTTTTGGCTTCTTCTACGACCATATCTGCCGTTATATTCCCTTTGTTTTTATTTAATATATTAGCCAATGAGGAATTGGGATATTCACTTATGCGATTCAGGGCTCGCCTCACTAAACTGGGACCAGCCGCTAATGTTTCCAGACATCCTCTGTTTCCACACTTACATTTAGGGCCTTCACGCAGAACAGTAGTGTGCCCAATCTCTCCCGCTGTCTCTTCAAAGCCTCTATATAGATTCCCATCAATTATTAATCCTGCTCCTATACCAGTTCCAACAATAACGCAAGCAAAGTTCTTTATCCCTTGACCTGCTCCGAACCACTTCTCACAAAGGGTCATCGCTCTGACACCGGTGTCAATAAATGTAGATATACCCAGCTCTTTTTCCATAATTTCCACTATAGCAACACTTTTCCAGCCAAAGTTTGGTGAAAACTTTATTATTCCAGCTTGAGTGTCTAAGCTTCCCGGAACTCCGATGCCAATTCCGAGGATATCTTCTTCCTCAACTCTAGATTGTTTTATTCGCCCTTCAATTGACTCAACAAGAAGATCTATTACCTTATCCACATCTGTAGTCATCTTCATAGCAATCTTCTCACGGGAGAGATAATTAATTTCTAAATCGGTTAAGACTGAAACCGAGTATGTTTCGCCTAACTCCACCCCAACTATATACTTGGCGTTAGCATTAAATTCTAAAAGGTAGGGTCTTCTTCCCCCGCTTGAGTCCCCAATGCCTACTTCCTTGATTAATCCCTCTGCCACTAGGTCTTTTACTATTCTTGTGATTGAAGGTGCACTCAGATTAGTCTTTCTGGCGATTTCTGCTCTAGAGATAGGTCCCTCTCTTCGGATGACCTCCAAAAGAACTGACCTGTTATGGACACTAATGTGCTCGGGCTTCATAGTAGAAGTTCTCATTTTTTGATTCCCTTGGCTAATCTTGTTCAGTTTTAAAACTTTCTTACAGACCTTATGTAAGTAACTTTATTATATAACATTTTATCCGTCTGTCAAGGGCCGAAAAATTTTGCCCTTTCCCAGTTTTTCGTTTGATAAGGTTGTATGAGATGATTGATCCTATACGCTAAACGCTATCCGCTATACGATAAATGAGGGGGTGAATGAAGGATGCCGCGTTGGTCTGTAAAAAGTAAACACAAGAGAAGAGTTGTGCTAGTTCTTCCCGGGCTGAGCCTCTGCGCAAGTATCAATACCTGCGGGATTATTTTAAGAAAAGACGCCGAGAAGAGGAAAAGAAAGAGAAGGCAAGCTCTTATGAGCTAGTGGAGCAAGCTTATCG
>Ga0114922_10004552_pt1 | contig 12855 bp, 9 predicted proteins | sample AartaG_FD_100975 | JGI IMG/M metagenome (GOLD analysis project Ga0114922, IMG submission 100975) | Deep subsurface microbial communities from Aarhus Bay to uncover new lineages of life (NeLLi) - Aarhus_00045 metaG | ecosystem: Environmental > Aquatic > Marine > Oceanic > Sediment | place: Aarhus... | reverse complement strand
TTGCGGGAAGGGGGATTTCGCGTGATTGGCAGTCAGGCGACTCTCGACACAGTCCTTGTGCCGGGCCAAATGAGCCGCGTGCGCCTGGGACACGGCAAGGAACGCCCCTTTGGCCAATGGCCGAACCCGAAGTTTAACGTGGTGATCACACATCAGCATGACCCTCGCGCTCAGGATTACCTGCCTGAGGAGGTAGAAGCTGTTCGGCGGTTTGTGGAAGAGGGCGGAGGTCTGATCATCATAGGCGGAGGAATACACAAAGCTGATGAGGTGGAACGCTGGCCTATCAACTCACTGGCGAAGGAGTTCGGCGCTGCTTTTACAGACCAGGCTTCCTCGGCTCCGTTCGCCGATCTGGGGGGGATGCTTACGAAGCTCCTGGAGATTCCCGGCTCCGGCAGGTTCACAGGCCTGTCTCTGGATGAAGGCTGGCAGATTCTCATTCAAGGGGCAAACGACGCTCCCATCATGGCTGCCCGGGAGTTTGGAAAAGGCCGCGTCGCTGTAATAGGCGACATGAAGGTAATAGAATGGGGCAAAGATAGCCCTAAGAACACAGCAAAGTCGAAGAAGGCAAACGGCGCGTTTCTGCATGAACTGCTATACTGGGCTGCTTTCAGCCAACCGCCGGCCGGCGGCTCCCGTAATCTTCCAACTGAAGCATGGGGCGGCGGGCCCATCTACCCGGAGTTGAAGGCGGAGATCGGAAATATAACGGTTTTCTATGCTAAGAACCAGAAGGAACCCTCCCTGAAGGCCATCTCCGACTATATGCCCAGCGTTAAAGAGCAAATTGAGTCATGGCTTCCATCCGTCCCTCCGCCGGGCAGGATGTACCTGATTCTGTCGTCCGGCGGCGGAGGAGGCTGGGCGGTCAACGCTTATGAGCCTAAAGAGGTGGGGATCATCTCACTGGATCAGGAGGGGATACTCTCCGTCTTCGCCCACGAACTGGCTCATACCATGGCCGGTCCGCCTAACGATAAGGTTGAGGTTGCTGGAAGGCTGCCCGGAGTTTTCAGCGAAGCCCACGCGGGATGGTTTCAGGGAAAGATCGAGGCACTGCGCACCGGCAAACGAAATGGGCACGATCCGAACAGGCTTTTTGAGAAAGACCCGGATGGAAAAACTATTGATATAGCCGATCTTGACAGAGATAAACAGGAAATCAGCAAAGGCTGGGCGAAGCTCTGGTGGATCTGGCAGAAGCTGGACGACCGATACGGGCCCACCTGGTATCCCCGGTGGCTGTGGGTTAAGAGCGTACGCTGGCAGGATGATCCGGGTCACCATCTAAGCTGGGATGAAGTGGTGGAGGATATGAGCATCGCTGTGGGGGAAGACCTGTTCGCCTTCTTCCGGGAGATAGGCACGACGCTTGAAAAGGAGAGATTCCCGACGGCGGAGTTCATGGGGGAGAAGATGGAACTGCCGGCTGCGCGTATCTCCATAACTCGCGCAGGCCCGGCCCGGTTCGGGCCCGTAGAGGATTATAAGAAGGCGATACGGTGAAGGAGAAAGGGAGCGGGGGAGAAAGGGGGAAGGGAGGGATTTTTTTATTTTGGTGAGATCTTTTTGTCGTTCGCGGTGTTATATAGGTGAGACATTTATGATACTGTTGGCGAATTAAGTAGAACATGCTGCCAGCTTGTTTAAGGTGGCGTTAATACTGTACCAATATTAGACAGGCTAACAGCATGTCCTACTAAAAGCTGTCCAAACTGAGTTCGCCAACAGTATCATTCGCCACAGGAGTATCACAGTGCGAACGGAAGATGGCTATATCATAAATAAATGCCTCAATGGGGAGAAATCGGTCTATCGGATCAGACTGGGATCGATTGCGTATTCTCTATACAGCACATCATTATCCCGTTCAATAGGACTGACGTGCTCAAGCAGAGAAATGTCAATTCCACACTCAGGATCACATATTCGCGGATATACTTGCCTTACACCATTCATACAAAGCATCATAAATGTAAGACTGGATACGCAAATTCTCGTGGTCATCCTGGATGACATGGAGAAAGCCTTCGCCAATGGCTCTCAGACCATTTGACTGCGGCGTTGTCCTCTCGTCATGCGTATCCGCGCCATGCACTATCTCGGCCAGCTTCAGCAATGCCGGATCAGTCAGCTTGTATTCCTCGATAAGCACCTCGAATGTGCACTTGCCTTCCCGATGACCGTACTTCGCGTCGGGAGCGTCAAAGGATGTTGCACCTTCCTTCTCGGCAACTTCCAACACTTGCTCGCGGGGAACATAGATGATCTCCGCATCAGGATCAATAAACTTCCTGATAAGCCACGGACAGGCAATCCTATCAGTTTTAGGTTTTTCACGAGTAACCCATTTCATCGCTTATACCTCCTGTTTATAGATGGTTTTAATCAATCATCAAGTTAGTACCAAGAAGATCCGACGTATGAGAACCCCAAACCACAGCAGTGCAATACTAAACAACAACAGCGCCGCCGGCCATCGATAGGTCAACACGCCAATTCCAATGGCCAAGAGGAGCCAGATGATTCGTCGCAACACTTTTGCCGGCTTCCCTGGCCTGCGAACCGTCATCAAGAAAAACCAGATAGACCCCATCAGAAGCCACGGCAACAGGTTCAGGTCCGAACCAAGCCAAGGGAGAGAAGGCATTCGTGCAAGGCGATCCGGACCCGATAAGTCGGGAATCCAGAAGAAGGGCTTCCCGGCAAATACCGGCGCGGCTTGTATTATCAGGAACACAATAATGAAAAGTGGCACCTGGAGCAAAAAGAAACAGAGCGTTCCCAATGGGCGGATACCGGCATCAGCGTATAGTTGTCGCACTTTGTGAAGGTAGATGCGAGAGTCGGAATTCTCGCTCTTCAGACGTTCCATTTCGGGCTGTAGTTCGTATAGTTTCCGGAACTGGCGCGTTTGCTTCCAGTCGAACGGCAAAAGGAGCAACTTCACTACCAGAGCTGCCAGAATAATAGCCAGACCGTAACTCCTTGTAAACCGGGCGAACTGGTTTATGAGGCCCATCACCGCGAAGTGTGCCGCTCGCATCAGACGAGAGCGATAGCCCGTCTGAGCGACCACTGCTGCTGACTTTTCATGAGTTCCCAGGCAGTATAGATTGCCGCTGGACGACCCGAAGATGACGTTTCCATCTGCTATGGCAGGGGAAGATTGGATGCTCCCACTTGCCATGAAGATGAGGATATCGTCGCTGGTATCGAATGACCAGACCTCCTGGCCATCCTCCAGGTTCAGGCAGTGAAGTATGCAGTCATCGGCACCAAAAAGCACATGACGGCCGGCGATGGCGGGAGAAGATAGGATGGGAGCACCGATGTCAGCGCGCCATGCCAGCTCTCCGGTTGTTGCGTTAAGGGCATAGCACGCGCCATCTCGGGAACCGAACACTGCCCGGTCATCCGAAACCGCTATGGAAGTCAGAACGCTGTCCTCCACATCTGTGAACCGCCATATATCGCTCCCGTCCGTGGGATCCAAACAGCATACTTCTCCAAAAGGCTCCGGGTCACTCTCGTTGAAGTTGCCGTTCCCTATACCTATATACAATCGTCCTGCCCAGAACGCTGGCGCGCCCCAGACGGGAGCAGGGAACTCCCGCCTCCATATAAGTTGACCATCCTCAGCCGACGCACAGATTATCCCATCATAGGTGTATCCGGAGCCGAAGTACACGCAGTCACCTACCACCAGCGGCCCTCCATCCACGTGAGCGTCGGGGAAACGCCACTGCACTTCGCTAGTGATGGCATCCAGGCAATAGATTCCATCGTCACCCGCACCAAAATACACCTTTCCACTGTGCACAGTGGGAGATGATTCGGTATGACTGCCTGTCTGGAAAGACCAGATGACATGGCCGCTGTTGAGATCCAGGCAGTAAAGACTTGTATTGGCGTCATAATGAAGCCCCTCTCCGATGTATACATGCCCGTTCCACACAGCAGGTGAGGAGAAGATGGGATACTGTGCCTCGAAATCCCATTGAAGCTGCCCAGTTTCCGTATCCACGCAGTATAGCTTATAGTTGTCACTGCCTATCAGCACCCGCGACCCGGCAATTGCTGGCGAACAGGCAAATGGCCTTCGCTCCAATATGAGGGAGTCGTGGAACGTCCATCGCAACTGAGGCGCAGCGGGCACCCTCGCATCTGATGTCTCCGCTATCCCACAGCGGCTTGGGGTAGCATGAAAGGTTGGCCAGCTTTCATCCACCGGCAGTCCACTGGGCGTCGCTATTGATTGCTGAACCGGCGCCAGCAGCCACCAGACCGACAGGCCTATGGCTACTAGCAGACACAGCCAGATAATTGCTTTGAGCGGCTTAGTCCGCATCGTCTCCCAGAGCCGCATCGCCGCTTCGCGCCAGGCAGATGGACTGGTCAGTGAATCTAATACCAGCACCAATCCCAGAAGTATCTGAGGGAACAGAAGCATCAGGCTGTGAAGCGGGCCTATCAGAGAGGGCACAACGGCCGGAGATGCATGATTAGCCAGACAATCAGTCAGCCATATTACGGATTCGATCAGCATCTCATGAGTCCTCGACGAAGTGTATCAGATGATCTGCCGGCACCAGTTCGCGCAGGAAATGATCGCTGCTCCAGTACAGCCGTATGCAGGGCTGCGGAACCCAGAAGCCCGTGCGTTCTGAACGATATTCGAACTCCATGTGTATACTATGAAGCCCTGCGTCCAACTGGACAGGTTCGCTGAAATCCAGCCGCACGCCTCCGCAGGGATCCTGCACAGCGTCCGACGCATGCGGCAGAAGTACTTCGCCATCTATCTTCACCCTTGCAGAGGGATTGGAAAGATACAGCCCCGGAAAACCGACTCGTCCGGGGGTGATTACCCTATTACGCGAGTTCCGGCCTTCGCCGCAGTTTCGCGCGTAGAAGCGGTATTCACCCGGTTGCAGAATTATGAGATATCCATCCCACTGTATAGTCGCAGGAGGCTGATACTTCAGCAGGGGATTGGGAGCATCCAGATACGCGCTCTGCCACCATGTGCCGAAGTCCACCGTCTCATCCACCTCAGGAACTACCCCGGGCCCTGTGCGGATCAAGCCGGGCTGCGCATTGCCCAAACTCTCCCACCAGGCGGTCCATTGGTCTATCCTCATCTTCTTGCCGGTGATGCGCCCCAAAGCAGTCTGGCAGAAGGAGCGCGTTTCAATGGATAAAGAGGTCAGCCCTTGTATCAACTCAGTGATGATGTACGTATGGGCGAGCACGTCATTGCCAGCCGGCTGCAATAGCGGAGCGATGGCAGCACACACCCTGGCATCAGAGTGTCGATGACACGCAGCCCAGCCCTCTGCCCAGCGCACAGCAGCCAGTGCCTCCGCTGCGGCAAGCCTCACATTGGCGGAAGGGTCGTCCAGTGCCAAAAGCAGTGTCTTCTTCTCGCCCAGGTTGAACAGGATGCTCACTGCCGACACTCGCACGCTTTCATCCACATGCTTCAGACCCTCTTTTTTCAAGACGGACGCCGCCTGCTTGGGCTTCGACCCCTTCCACTGACCATCCTTTGAGAACAGCCTTTGCCGCAGGTATTGAAAGGCGACCGGGTTCACCTTGTCAGGATAGAGCCTGGTGTCCAACCAGGGACTCGGCCCTCTTAACCCAGGGATGCCCTTGAGCACGTGGTTGCCCTGCGCTAACACATCGGCACGCGCGGCTTGCTGTTGATAGGCTCCGGCAGCTCGACGATGGAGGGCAGCAAGCTCCCTCTGCCCATCCTTCTCCAATTCTCTGGCGGATTTCTCATGGAATGGGATGGCTACGACGCGGTAATAGCGCGCCTCACCACGCCGGGCGAACTCAGCAAGTGTAAAATCCCCGTGCTTCTCAGCCGCCACAGCGATGATAGGGCACGCTGTTCTCTGACCACCTTTTTCCTCATCCACCATCTCACTCATCCAGAGCTGATTGATATACTCCATGCGTTTGGCTTCATCCGGCGCGAGATTCGCGTGACTCAGGCATTTCTCGTAGCGCTGCTCTGTTTCAACAGGGAGCTGAACATACTCAATACTATACTTCCCCGCCGCGTTGGCAGCCGGGTCGCCGTTCCAGTGGAATGCCATATATATCTCGCGCAAGCCGCGCAGCATCCGCTGGTAGTACATGGCGGCCGGGCCATACATAGCGTTTTTCTCGCACATATAAGCCGGGTCCATGTTCTCCGAAGCCCGATCGGCATGAGCGATAAGAGGCAACATCAGCATGAGGATAAAGAGCCACAGTGCAAAACAACGGTGTCGGTTCATCATTCTCCAGGTGGCTTCATCAAACTTTTCGCGGCAATCAAGTTGCCAGAAAACAAATGATTTGAGCACTTCGACAGATCCTCCATGACAGATTGGTTGGACTGATGCTTCTTCTTCAGTTGATAAAGCTCTATAGGGATTCTTAGATCCGTCGCGCTGTATGGAAATGATGGGCCATTCTTCTGTTTTTTATAATCCTGGATGATTTCCAGATAGCGATATCCGAACTCTCCCGTGGGCTCGATCATTGTCCCTTCACCATAGTCATTCCACGTCACGATCTGGATGACTTCGCAATCACTTCGGAGTGCTAGATTGAGCGTATCCTCAAAAGTCCCTCCTTCACGTGCGTCAAGAAAACCATGACTTTTACCAACTCCTGCTTCCTCGTAGATGTCGTGGAACTGCGGAAATACAGTGCCAACACAAGCAGCTTCATCGCTGTTCTTGACGTAGAAGTCATCCAGGTATGCACGCCATTGATCAGGCACTGTTATTGCGCCATTCATGGGAGGCCAACCAAATGCTCCATCTGCACCTCCTTGCAGGTAATTGAGTGTATAGAAGAAGGGACGCTGCGGTAATACAGAGAATACCTGCTCCCACTGGCTGCTGTTAAAATACTGTGGGCCAAACACAAACAACGCAGGTCTAGCATCCACTTTGAGGTAAGCCTTGCTATCAAAATAATGCTTCTGTAACCACTGCATTACAGTTTGGCCGTGATCGACCGCTTCTTCATGTTTCATATATCCTGCTTCGATCATACGCTTAATGGTCTGGTCTTCATAGCAGATGGCGAATTCCAGGCCTGCTTTCTTTGCATACTTGATAATGTGCTGCGTGTTTCGATTGATGATAGCATAATCGTAGAAGTCTTCAATCCCGTACCAGTCAATAATAATGCCGTCAATACCCGCAAACTTCATGAGGAGAACCTGACACTCTAAAGCATCCGGATCACCAGAATCATAAGGGCCAATTAACGGATAATAATGGGATGCTATTTTACATTTTCCATCCTGCTTTACCTCGTCAGGATTATAGTGATCCATAGTCCAATGCCATCCCCATTGGCCACTGAAAGGCTTGGATATATACCAGGGCATATAATGAACCATCAGCTTCTTGGGCGCATCAACTGGGCAGTCCGATGTCTCTGCGTGTATGCCCATCATGGTGAATATCACAGCGATCATTATGAGAGCCATTGAAAATCCTACTCCTGGCCTCCTTGCTTCATGGTATCAGGCTCGATTCCCACCCTCCAACTCTCTAAATGTACTAAGTGATCGGCTGATACCAGCTCCCGCAGGAAATGATCGCTGCTCCAATATAGCCGCACGCAAGGAGTTCCACCCCAGATGCCGGATTTGCTTGCGCCATCAATGTCGTCGTAGCTCTGAATGTTGAACGCCAAACGAACGTCGTGAAGACCTGATTCCAGCCGGATAGGGCTGGTAAAGTCCAGGCGCACCCAGGCTGAAGGGTCCTCCACCACATCGGTATCTGGCCCCGGCAGCAGCGTCCTTCCGTCGATCTCCAGTTTTACGAACTGAGCAGGGAAGTAGGCAGGAAAGCTGTACCGACCTGGTGTGCGAACTCTCCTTCCAGACCGTATGCTTTCACCGCGGTTGCGCACGTAGAACCGGTACTGGCCCGGCTGTGTTACCACCAAGTGTCCCTGCCACTGGATGGTCGCTGGCAGTTGGTATTCCGACAAGGCATTGGGACGATGCTGTATCGAACCAAATCCGCTCTGCCACCAGATGCCGAAGTCGATATGTTCATCCATTTTGGGTGGAGTTCCGGGACCTGTTCGCACAATCCCTGGCAGCGCATCGCCCAGCTCTTTCCACCAGTCAGACCATGCATCCCCTTGAAGCTCTTGACCGGTGATGCGCTCCAGAGCGTTCTGACAGAATGAACGAGTGTCCGCCGATGCCGAATCCAATCCGTCCATCAGTTCGGTAATGATATAAGTTCGCAAGAGCATATCCTCTTCAGCCGGTTTGAGAAGCGGCGCGATTAGAGCACGCACCGCTGCATCGCGGTGGTTGGCACAGGCCGCCCAGCCCTCGGCCCAACGGATAGCTATCAGCGCCTTCGCTGCGACGAGTCGGACAGCAGCGGAAGCGTCATCCAGAGCCGATATGAGGGCTTCCTTCTCGCCCAGGCTAGCCAGAACAGTGATTGCCGCATAGCGAGCATCATCTTCATTATGGCTTAATCCTCGATCTTTCAAGGTGGCAGCAACCTGTTTCGGTGTCATTTCAGTTTGCCGTTCGCCTCTGGCATTGAGCACCCGGCGGTAGTAGGCGTCGCGGATGACTGTGGAAGTCACGCGACCAAGCTCAATGCCTGTCCAGGGGGATTTTCCTCCGAATCCCGGAATCTTGGAGAGCATCTCATCGCCTTTTGCCAGCTTTTCAGCTTCCATTGCTTCTTGCTCATACGCCTTTGCCGTCTGAAGATGGAGTGCTGCCTCCTTGTGTCGTCCCAGCTTCTGACATTTTGAGGCAGCTTTCTCGTGATAGGGAGCAGCCACCAGGCTAAAGAGGCGTGCCTGGCCTCGACGGAGTACCTCGGCAAGCACAAAATCCCCATACTTCTCTGCCTCCTCAGCCCGTATGCCGCAGGAGGCTCTGAAGCCACCATCTTCTTGCTCTATAAGCTCGTCCATCCAGATTTCGTTAGTGAACTCTATGAGTGCGCGTTGGGCTTGACTCACCTCGCCTAAGCGCAGGCACTTCTCCAGCCGGGCTCGGTATTCGGGGACAAAATTCCGATACTCCTTCCACTTGCCGGGCGCGTTGGACACATCTCCCCACATAACCGGTATCCAGACTTCGCTCACGCCGCGCATAGCTCTATGCCAGTATAGCGCGGCCTTGGCGTATTCTCCTGCCTTTTCATACATCCAGGCTGGATCCTGCTGTCGTAGGCTGCGGTCGGCGCGCGCTTGGAGACCCAAGAGCATCGTCATTGTAACCGCCAGGCAGCACAGGAAGAGAGTACGGATCCGGCCTCCGAATTTAGAAGCGACCAGTTTCCTCATAGCAGAACCCCCTGTTCTTACTTCAGTGTTCGACTTGACTTCCCGACCAGCAGTGGGAAACTGCCGCCCATCAGAAGCAATAAAACTGAAACAGTAAGAAACATGACCGTGTAGCTGCTGGCCGATGCCTCTACGTTTGCCCTCGATGCCTGCAGCAATCTTCCAGCTATAATGGGCCCGGATGCCTGACCCACGTCCATGATCGTACTCATGACACCCAGAGCAGAACCGCGGGATTCTGCTTTCGCCAGATCGGACACGGAAGCGGCAGTGGATGTGGTAACTGCCGCAAAGCTGACGCCAAAAAGAGCTATAGCAGGAATCAGCATCCAGAACGTCTTGAGGAAAGGTATTATGCCTAAACCCACCGCGCCGAGGATCAATCCAAAGCTTATCATCGGTCGGCGTCCATATTTGTCCGACAATTTTCCCATCATGGGACTGGTCAACGCTGTCGCAGCAATCTGGATGGTACCAAGGCTACCTATCCAGATAAACCTCATGCCCAGGGCAGCGCAATAGAGAGGAAGGAATGGTTCCAGCGCGCCGAAAGCTAGCCATTGGATAGCCTCAACACAGCTCGTTATCATGATCCCTCTGCTTTTGCCTATCTCCCTCAATCCCTCGCCCATTTCCTTCAGTTTTTCTGAGAGACGGGCTGATTCGGAGATGCGGTTCTTACGCTTCATAGGTATGACGGAGGAAAGGATCAGCATCACTAATCCGGCCGCGCCGCAGACGAAATAGACGCTTTTATATCCATATCGGCGAAGGAGACGAGTCACTGATGATGCCTGACTCAGGCCTTCAGCGCGCTGCCCCACAGATAGCTCTATTATACTCCCACCCACTGTCGGGGCGAGGGCGCGTCCGACCAACCTGGAGGTAGAATACCAGCCCATGCTTTCGGCGCGCCGTTCTCTGAAGAGGTCTGCCACCATAGCTATGGCTACTGGCCCAAATATGGCCGTTGCCAGACCATGGTAGGCCCTGACGATAGCCAGTTGCCACGGCGCGCTGACGAGGAAATACATAGCAGGAGCGGACACGAACACAAAAGCCCCGGTCAGTATAACCTTACGTCTTCCATAGAAATCTGAAAGCACTCCGGCAGGTAGACTGACTATGATCCCCGTCACCGTTGAGCATCCGGCAATGATGCCTATCAGAAACGCCGATGCGCCCAGACTTTTGCTAAACAGCGGCAATACCGGGTTCTTTGATATAGTGGAACTGAAGATGGCGAACATGCCAGTTCCACACAACAGAATGAAGGGAGAGAATACTCTTTTCATTATCCCTTTCCTCGCTCCTGTGATAACCTCATTCCGTTTCACCTTGCTGCCTGGCCTTTAATTGGGCATACAGAGCATCCATGACTATCATACCTTTATAGACGATCTCATGGTCGCCCTTGGATATCCTCGCAAGACCGCGCAGGATGAAGGATATCCCTGTCGATTCCTTCAATCTGACCTTGTCGATGTCCTCATCCGCGTCAATTTCGAAATCCCTCAGTATCCGACCTATCTCCAGGACTATGTGATCCTGCACGTTGTATCGCTCAATCAGCATGTCGAACGTGGTTTGAGTCTCACTTGGCTTGAGTTCTGCCTTTGGTAGCGTAAATGCTGTAGCGCCTTCCGGTATCTCCGATTCCCGGGAGATGAACTCAAACACTGCCTCCTTGTCAATGAAATTCTTGATCAGCCATATAGATGCGCATCTGTCCACGTGTGGTTCATGTCTAGTGACCCAGAGCATATACTCCTCCTTTCACTTCTCCATACACGCGTATAGAGCGTCAAACACCTTTCCACCAAACTCCAGAAGCTGATGATCGTTCTCACATATTTCACCCAGACCGATAATAACCTTAACGATACCACCCGGTGAGTCGGCACTGAAGACCGAAGCTTCCCCGCCCATGTCCACTATCTCATGTTTGAGCCATTGAAAATCCTACTCCTCGCCTCCTTGCTTCATGGTATCAGGCTCGATTCCCACCCTCCAACGAGTTGGGGTTTGCGGAGGATTCTGAAGTAGTCGAACCGGGTGGTGGTGGGAGGAATAGGGCCGGGGCAGAGCGCGTGAACGCCGATCTGTATGGGGTCATGCATGACGATGAAGTCTGCCCCGCAGGTCTGCCAGTTGATGCCGTCGAGGCTGGAGAACGCTGAGAACTCATGGCCCACGCGGTCGAGTCGGAGGTAGTGGAAAAGCTTGCCGCGGTGACCTGTTCCCCTGCCGACGAGCCAGGTGCGCCTGTATATGTGCTTCTCAAACCGGACGTCGCCTCTGAACGCGTGGAGGTTGGAGGTCTTTTCGTGTCTGAGGAACAGGTTTTCGTTCTTCCATACCAGTATGCCTCCGTGCTCCTTTTGCTGCTCTGAGCACGTCATCTTCACCTGGATGCTGAAGTCGCCAGAGATCGGCATGAGCATTCTGGGCCCGCTCATGTCTCCGCCGGCGCCGCCGTCACCCCACCAGAGATCATGACCCGGCGGGACCTGGATCTCCAGCCAGCTTTCACTGAGGTTCCTTGTGATGATCCCGCCTTGCTGATGAGCGCCGAAGCTGTATCGGCAGTCTCCTTTCGGGTCAGTCCATTGCCACTGGGGATTGAGGGAATCGAATTCATCATTGTACGCAAGTTCCGTAAAACCCCCGGAACCTGAAGCCCAGGACTCGATCTTGATGGAGGATATTATATCGCCAAAAAACTGCTGCTGAGTGTGCAGGTCTGGCAATTCCTTATAGAAATCAACCGGCGTAAGCTCCACTGGCATAGCCTGTCCCTCGAAGTTTACGTGCTCGTAGAATATGACCTTGCATCCCCTGGGCGGGAAATCCGGCCCTCTGCGTACCTTCAGGGATGAGATTGCGTCGTGCATGGCGATCTCGGTGGTGTTGGATATGTCCCTTAGGACTATGCCCTTCCTGCCCTGGAAATTTCTGTCTCGGTACACCTCGACGATAAGGGGTATGGTTCCATAGTTCGGCCCGCTGGTGACTGACGCCGGGGCGAAGTCAATGGAGGAAATCCTGTCGCCAAAGGAGCCGTAAGATACCAGATCCAGATGGCCGTAAAACCCGGGCGATAGAACCAGACGACGCCCCCGGAAATCGGGTTCCTCGTAGCAGAGCATCTTGAAGTTGGGCGCGGAAGGGAAGCCCGGGCCTCTGTAGAGCCTTATTGATGATATATTCTTCTGAAAGCCAATATCCCCGGTGTTGCGTATAGGCTCGTAAACGATGCCGCTGATGCCCGGAGTGAACCTGTTGAACTGGGGGTGCTCAAACACCTCAGCTACAAGGCAGATGGAACGTAATTTGGAACCGTCGATGGGGAACATATTGGTTTATAGGTCTATGGGTCAATAGGTCTATGGGTCTATGGGTTAAACGGTGCATCCATTTCCCGTTGATATTTACTCCCTCGTGACTTTTAAACCAATTCTATCATCTTTTCTTCTGCAATACAACAGAAATTTACTG
>Ga0114922_10004551_pt1 | contig 12858 bp, 9 predicted proteins | sample AartaG_FD_100975 | JGI IMG/M metagenome (GOLD analysis project Ga0114922, IMG submission 100975) | Deep subsurface microbial communities from Aarhus Bay to uncover new lineages of life (NeLLi) - Aarhus_00045 metaG | ecosystem: Environmental > Aquatic > Marine > Oceanic > Sediment | place: Aarhus... | reverse complement strand
TACAGTGAAATTAATAAAAGAGCTTGGAGTTTTAGAACAGTAGGATATGGACATGGTGCTGAATTTTGGAATGATTTTGTATCTAATCTGAGAATGATTGGATATGATGGAGTCATAAGCATAGAACAAGAAGATCCTCTTGTTTCTGGTAATGAGGGACTTACAAAAGCTGTCGATTTTTTAAAGAATATAATATTTCATGAAAAACCTGATGAAATGTGGTGGGCATAGATTTTTCTTGATAAATTCAAGCTTATGTTTTTAAATTTTATTAAATATTTGTGGACATGTGTCCTATTGTAATAAATATATGTATTTGTGTAAATATATATATCACTGTTAAGTGCTGGAGATACTAGCAGATTATCTCTGTTGGCATTGGCTTCATTTCCTTAAGATATTGTACTGTTTTTAAATCCATGTCGGCAAGTCTTTGCCACCCTTTATATTCCTTTATTTCCTGACTTCAGTACTTTAATCCCAAATAAAGCCTGTCAAATCATAAAACACCACCATATAGAGTCGAGGGCATCTTGTAACTCAATGTAGTGCCTTAGTATAAATTATATATTGACATATAAGTATTTCCATGATAGTATTTTTTCATGTTTGTAAGAGTAAAAACATCACCAAATAGTGCCGGAAGATCAGTTCAGATAGTCCAGTCTATAAGAAAGGCAGACAGAGTCTCCCAGAAGATAGTACGCCATGTGGGTATGGCGTATGATGACGATGAGCTTGAAAAATTAAAGCTACTTGCAGAATCCATAAAGCTAAAGCTAGAGGCAGGGGGACAGGAATTTCTATTTAAGCCCGAAGAGATAGTAAAACTTGGAAACAGTGGTAAAAAATACGCGGACCGCGACTATATTGTAAACGTAAAAAACCTAAAAGAAGAACAAAGGCTTACCTCCGGCATACATGAGGCATATGGAAAGTTATTTGACGATCTTGGATATGATAAAGTGATAAAAAGATCCTCAAGAAACAAGGCTGCAGTTGATATATTTAAAAATATAGTCCTTGCAAGAGTTGCAAATCCTGTATCTAAACGCTCAACAGTAGATATGCTGGAAGAAGACTTTGGGGTAACACTTGACCTGGACAGGGTATATAGGATGATGGACAACCTGGATGAGCCCGCAATAGAGAAGCTTAAAAATATATCATATCAAAATACACTGAATCTACTGGGTACTAAAATTGATGTAATATTCTATGACGCAACCACCATATATTTTGAATCATTTGAAGAAGACTCCTTGAAAAGAAATGGCTTTTCAAAAGATCACAAGCATAATCAGCCCCAGGTACTACTGGCCCTTATGGTAACAAGTGACGGACTTCCTGTAGATTATGGGATATTTCCCGGCGATACTTATGAGGGACATACACTAATACCTGCACTTACCAGGATAAGAAAAAAATATGATATAGAAAAAGTAGTATTTGTGGCAGACAGCGGCATGCTTTCAAGAAATAATATAAAGATGCTCGAAGACCTGGAGGGGGATAACTTCTCATACATAGTGGGTGCAAGGCTAAAGAGTACTGCTTCTGCCCTAAAGGAGAGGATACTTGATAGCAGTAATTACAGGAAAGTAAAGAAAGAATATTATGTAGCAGAATTGCAGGAAGGTAACAGAAGGATAATTGTTAGCTATAGCGCCAAAAGGGCCAGAAAAGATGCACGTGACAGAAAGAGGGCCATAAAAAAGCTAATGGCAAAGCTTGACAGATCAAAGAGTGCCAAGAGCCATCTTTCAAATCATGGATACAGAAAATATCTAAAAGTAGAAGGGGCCTCAAAAGTGGTTTTAGATGAGGAAAGAATCGCACTTGACACCAAATGGGACGGACTGCACGGAGTGGTGACAAATTCCAATCTGGATCCGGTAGAGACTCTTAAAAAATACAATGAACTCTGGAACGTAGAAGCTGCATTTAGAGTCACAAAGCATGATCTAAAGGTAAGACCCGTATATCACTGGAAACCAAGAAGAATTGCAGCCCATATAGCGATATGCTTTGCAGCCTATTCACTTGTTAAAAATCTTGAGTACAGGGTAAGGCTTCAGTATAAAAAGCTTAGTATTGAAAAGATAAGACAGCTGCTTATGAAGGTTCAGACCTCCATTCTATTTGATAGCCAAAAAAGAATACGCTACGGACTTCCCTCCAAGATGAAAAGAAATGCCAGGAAAATATACAATGTCCTGGATATTAAGAGATCTATTACACCTTATATTATAGAAAAATGTAAGTTGTAGTGCCTTTAGATTTTTAAAAATCCTTTATTTATGAGGGCTTCAGCGTTTTACGTGCGGAAGTCGGGAGCTAATAATTTTTTAATAGTAACATTTCATCCAATCTATTTCAATTAAATATTATAATTTATATCACTTAATCATCTTCTGCCAATTTTACCCTAACCGAACTCTCGATTTGAAAACATAAAACCCCACTATATGGAGTTTTAGGACCCTTTTTTTGGTCACTACAACCTTTAAATTTTTAAGTGTATTCTCTTCAAAGGATCCTTTATTTTAAGCAAATCATAGATTTCTCTATGCCTTGGTTCCGGTCTGGAGGAAACCCTTGTGTGGTGAATGTCACCATCGGTACCTGTCAGAATAACAGTGGTCCTCATATGAGTGGAGAGCTCATCTTTTATGGTGGACCACTTGACCCTCTCACCTTTGCTTGCAAGATCCAGCTCAATAGTGTTTAGCAGATGATAGGCAAGTATTGATATAAAGAGATGGCCCATGGATCTTTCTGCTGTCTGATGATAGACGGGACGTATTCCAAGGTCTGTTTTTAAAGATTTAAATGCAGCCTCTATCCTGGTAAGGCTATGGTATGATTTAAGTATATCAGCTGCTTTCATATCAATGTGAGTGGTCTCTATTACATAGCAGCCGGTAAGCACTTTTCTATCATCTCTTTTTTCTTTCTTTTTGTTTACCACAAGGGCCAGTACTTTTTTATTCTCCTTATCTGTTTTTGTATCTATATCATAATATTTTGCTACAGTGGAATATTTTTGCATCAGTCTTCCTATCCTTATCTGTATTTTAGGAAGCAGCATTATATTACCCCTGGACACGGATTTTTTTAGCTTACCGGCATCTTCTAAGAATCTGGACTCCTTCAAGTTGTCCATGGCCTCTTCCTTTTCCTTTTTAGCTTCACTTAAAACAAGCAGTCTTGCAATATTGCCAGATTTTATCTTTTTGAAATAAATGGTGCCATCATCTTTTTTGATCTTATCAAAACTGTCCTTTGCTGTTTCAAACTCCTCTTTGTAGCCGGTTTCTGATCTTTTTCTCTCTATTACCATATAGGGATAGCCTCTCTTTACAAGAAGGGCTATATTGTCCTTTGTAGCAATACCCCTATCTGCCACTATGGTGGGCTTTTTGCTAAAAAGAGTTTTTTTGACATCATCTTCAAGCCTGTCAAGGACACTGGTAAGTGTTACGGGTTCTGATTTATTACCTTCATATATTTGGGAAAATACTGGATAGCCCCGGCTGTCTACAAGTAAGGCCAGGCAGATAAGGGGGCAGTCGCTTCTTTTCTCTTTTGATTTTCCTCTTTTTGCAATACTATTATTTTTGCACTGGCCCTCAAAATATGTATTGGTCAGATCATATAGAAAAAGTGCTGAACTGTCAGGGAATATGGTTTTCTCTTTCTCTCTTAGAAGTTTTTCAATTGCCTCTTTATGATAAAGCAGTATATCTGCTATTTTATAGATCGGATCTTTTTTTAAACTTAAAAGATCAGTATTTATTATTTCTACTACAGATGATCTTTCTTTTATCCATTTCAGTGTACTGGCTTCGCTTGCCGGAGATATCAGTCTTGCAAGTACCACTGCCTTTGCGAGCTCCCTTGATTTTTTGTCCAATCCCACATCTTTTAAAATAGTTCCCATGGAAAGCTTGTCCCAGGCGCTGGCGCCTAATAGCTCCGGACCAAGACTGCGGCAGGCAGTAACGCCTACCTTTTCCAGATCTATGGTTAAAGTCCTGCCTCCTGGAGCCTTATTTTTCTTTCTTATCTTATAGAAATCATAATTTCTCATAGCAGCATCTGCTGCTGCATTTATTTTGGGTTCATCTAAAAGTGTGTCCTGGCCTGATAGCTTCCCCTCAAGTGCAAAAGCAAGCCTTCTCCAGTCAGATCTCTCAAGGTTTATCTTTCCCAGATTCATAACTATTCTCTGTCTGGGACCAGCTTCTGTCCTATATGATTCTACCAGCTGATGCTTTATATATATCTTGCCTGTTTTTTTATTTTTGGTTCTGAATTCTCTGATAAACATAAGATTATTATACTATATAAGTATCCCCCTGTATACATAAATATTTTCTATTCTATGTATTAGGTCACTACATTGGCATTCCATATAGAAAAAGCCCACTGTATGGGGCTATGGATACTCAAAAAAGGGGCAAAATCAGGTGATTTTAGGTGAATTAATCGAAAGTTGGGTTAAATACCAGATATAATAGGATTATTATCCACTCAGCATATTTAACCCTTTTCCAGATGAAGATTTTGAAGGTAAGAATCCACTACTATCTTGAAATCGAATTTGCTTTTTTGAAAAACAGGCCGTTTTAGTCCGATATAGTGGAATTTTTTAGATTATTTTTTCAAGATGATTAATTACTGCAGCTATACCTGTATCAATTCCTTAAGGCTTGTATACCTCTTTTCTACAATATTTTTATTGACAGCCATACCTATTGCTTTCTTGCTTCCTACTAGTATCGCCAGCTCCCTGGCCCTTGTCAGGGCTGTATAAAGTAGGTTTCTTTGAAGCAGCATATAATGAGAAGTGAGAAGCGGTATTATAACACATTTAAACTCGGATCCCTGTGATTTATGTATCGAAATAGCATAAGAATGGTTTATTTCATCCATTTCGTAAAAGCTATAATCGACCTTTCTCCCATCATAGTCTATGCTGGCTTCCTTAAGCTCCATATCGATATTTCTTATAATGCCGATATCCCCATTATAGACATCCTTATTATAATTATTCTTAAGCTGTATTACCTTGTCCCCTGCCTTGAACCATCTGTTCCCGTGGAGCAGGCCGGTATTTCCGGGATTTAGTATTTTTTGTATCCTGTTATTAAGGTTGATGACGCCGCATACTCCTTTATTTGTAGGTACAAGTACCTGTACATCATTTAAAGGATCCATTCCAAAACTTGAAGGTATCTTATTGGTAAGAAGATGAAGTATAAGGTTAACCGTCTCTTCAGGGTCATTTTTTTCCAGGAAGAAAAAATCATCTGAATCTTTATTCTTTATATACGGGAACTCACCATCCCTGACCCTGTGGGCATTCTTTATTATCTGACTCTGGCCTTCCTGCCGGTATATTTTTTTTAGCTCACAAACCGGCAAGGTACCGGATTTGATAAGATCTCCAAGGACATAGCCGGGTCCAACGGAAGGAAGCTGGTCTATATCTCCAACAAATATCAAACTGCTGCCGGTTCTTACTGCTGAAAGCAGGTTTCTCATCAGCCTGATATCAAGCATTGATGCCTCGTCGATGATAATAATATCCGCATCTATCGGATTACCCTCATCCTTCAGGAATTTATTTAGTTTCGGATTAAAATTTAGAAGTCTATGTATCGTCTTCGACTCCCTTCCGGTAGTCTCCGTCATCCTCTTGGAAGCTCTACCCGTAGGAGCAGCCATCATAAATTTCTTTTTTTCTTTTTCAAGGATTTTTATTATGAAATTCAGTATTGTGCTTTTCCCCGTACCGGGACTGCCTGTAATGATCATTATTTTTTCAGTAAGGGCCATGATCACAGCATTTACCTGTATTTCATCCAGCAATATATCATCTGCATCTGCCATCTCACCAATAAGTCTTCTGTACAGCGACTCCCTGCCGGTCCGGTCATCTTTATCATTATCGATATCATTCAGTTCGAGTATTTTTGTGCTGACAAAATTTTCACTGCGGTAGAGGCTGCTTAAATATATCTTATCCCCGCCTCCATCCTTTACAGTAATTATTTTTTCTTCTTTTTGAAGTTCACTTATGGCATTGTTTATTATTGATAGATCGGCTCCTAGAAAATCTGAAGATACTGCTATGATCTCCTCGGCTGGAAGGAAACAGTGCCCATTATCCTCTGCCCTGTGCAGCAAATAAATAATACCGGCCTTGATCCTGAATATTGAATCTGCAGGTATTCCTGCTTTGCGCGCTATATCATCTGCTATCCGAAAACCGATACCAAAAATATCTTCTGCTAACCTATAAGGATTTATCTTTATGACGCTTACAGCATTTTCTCCATATGTATTATATATTTTCGCAGCATAAGTGCTTGATATGCCATAAGATTGTAAGAATATCATGACTTCCCTGATCTTTTTGTGCTTCTGCCATGACCTTATGATCTGTTTTATCGTTTTTTGGCCTATTCCTTCTATGTCGGACAGGGCTTTGGGGTTATCATCAAGTATATTGAGAGTCTTTTTGCCAAATTTTCCTACTATCTTTTTTGCCATCACAGGACCTACTCCCTTTATAAGTCCTGAACCGAGATAATTTTCTATTCCAATAACGGTGGATGGAGTATGAGCCTTTACTTTTTTTATCTCAAATTGTTTTCCATAAGTCTTATTGACTATCCAGCTGCCCCGGATCTCGAGCTCTTCACCGCATTGAAGCTCAAACACTTTACCCACAACCGTGACCAGCTCATCATCTTCAAGCCTCAGCCTGCCGACCATATAACCGCTATCGGGATTTTTGAATACTATCCTCTCTAGTACTCCCCTGATATTTTTTTCATCTTTTTCCATATGGAGATTTACTTTTTAATATTTTTGGTTTTAAAATCTTCAATAAAGGACACTATGTCTTCAGGGGCCATCTCGATCTTTTTACTACCTTTTCGGAATTGCACCTCTATCATATTGGTATCAAGATATTTTTTTCCTATTACAAGTCTTAAAGGTATTCCAAGAAGATCTGAATCTTTAAACTTTATACCGGCACTGATATTGCGGTCATCATATAGTACTTCGATTTCCGCTTCATTAAGCTCATCATATAATTTGTCTGCCGAATCCTTCATAAAACTGTCCTTGGAAGTTGTGACAATAAGGTTTACAAGGTATGGAGCAATCGATGGCGGCCATATTATTCCTTTTTCATCATGTAGCTGCTCGATCACTGCAGACATGATCCTGGTAACACCTATACCATAACACCCCATTACAAATGGTTTCTGCTTACCGTCCCTGTCAAGGAACATAGCATTCATTTTCTCGCTATATTTTTTTCCGAGCTTGAAAATATGGCCTATCTCTATTCCTTTTTCTATTTGCAGCTTACCACCGCATTTTATGCATCCGTCTGTTTCTAGAGGATAAGAGAAATCACCAAAATCATCTACTTTAAAGTCCCTGTCCATATTGACATTTTTCAAATGTGTATCTATTTTATTTGCACCTGTAACGAAGTCTTTCATGTGCTTTATGGAATTATCACCATAGATCCCGCTTACACCGCTCAAACCTACCGGACCTACATACCCCATGGTAAATCTGGCATCATCATCACTGCTTTTAAAGAATTCAAGTTTTTTACCCACAAATTTTTCGGCTTTTGACAGATTCAGCTGGCGGTCCGCCCTTATTAAGAACGAATATGCATTATTTTCATCATCACTTAGAAGGACTGTCTTTATGATCTTTTTCCTGGATATATTTAAAAACTCGGCAAGACTTTCTATATCAGCGGTCCCGGGGGTCGATATTTCCTCTATTCCGGAGTTATTATAGGGGGCATCTACCGGTTCTTCCGCCATCTTAAATCCTGCCATCTCAATATTTGCAGCATAGTCGCAATCCGGGCAATAGACCAGCGTTTCTTCACCTTCGCTTGCAATCACAAGGAATTCATGAGAAGACTTCCCGCCAATAAGTCCAGTATCCGCGTCCACGGCCCTGAATTTGAGATCCATGCGTTCAACTATCCTGCTGTATGCTATATGCATTTTTTTATAGATCTCATCCAATCCTTTTTCATCTTCACAGAAACTATACGCATCTTTCATTATGAATTCCCTTGCCCTTAAGAGTCCATACCTGGGCCTTATCTCATCCCTGAACTTTACCTGTATCTGGTAGAGATTAAGGGGCAGGTCCTTGTAGGACCTTATATCATGATATGCAAGGTTTGTTATTAATTCCTCATGCGTGGGCCCCAGACAAAAATCCCTTTCATTCCTATCCTTCAACCTGAAAAGTTCCGGTCCATATTCATCCCATCGTCCTGATTTCTTCCAGAGATCAGAAGGCTGCATAACAGGCATGAATATCTCAACCGCGCCTGCCCTATCCATTTCCTCCCTGATTATTTGTTCGATCTTCCGGAGCACTCTTGTGCCTGCTGGCAAAAACGCATAGATTCCAGAAGCGATTTTCCGCAATAACCCGGCCCGCAGTGTCAGTGAATGGCTCGCTATCTCTGCTTCCCTTGGATCTTCTTTTAAAGTAGGGATAAAACCCCGTGAATATTTCAAATCTATTCTCCTTAAGTCTCTATTAGTTTTTTCAATTCTTCCCTGAACTCATCTATTACAATATCTTTACTGACTCTTTTTAAAACTGAGCCCTTTAGAAATAATGCTGCCTTGTTTTTTCCAAATGCGATTCCAAGGTCGGCATCCTTTGCCTCTCCCGGACCATTTACGATACAGCCCATTACTGCAAGTTTCAGGTCATTTTTTACTCCAAGAGTCATTGATTCAACTTCTCTTACAACTTTTGGAAGATCAACCATGGTCCTGCCGCATGTGGGACATGAGATTATATCCACACCCATGGCCCTGAGCTCAAGGCTTGAAAGTATCAAATAACCCGCCCTTACTTCCTCAGGTGACCTTTCTGTCAGCGAAACCCTTATGGTGTCTCCTATCCCATCGGCCAGAAGGACACCCAGTCCCACCGAGGATTTAATGCTGCCCCTGAACATAGAGCCGGCTTCTGTAACACCTAGATGGAGAGGTGCCTGAGTTTTTTCAGATATTGCCCTGTATACACTTATTGTATCCAGCACCGAAGATGCTTTTGCCGATATCTTAAAATTATAGAACCCGAGTTTTTCCATAATCCCTATATTCTCCATTGCACTCTCTACCATTGAATCCCTGAGCATACCTTTATTTTTCTTAAGTATCTTTTTATCGATAGATCCGGAATTGATCCCGATCCTTATAGCAATACCAAATTTTTTAGCAGCCTCTACTACTTTTGCCGTTCTATCCCCGCCGCCAATATTTCCAGGATTTATCCTTATTCCATCAACTCCCGCCTCTATGCATTCAAGGGCGAGCCTGTAGTCAAAATGAATATCTGCAACAACCGGTATATCTCCAAAAAGTCCGTCATCAACAAGTTTCTTCAAATATCGTACAGCCTCTTTGTCTGGAACGGCGATCCTTACAATTTCACAACCGCAGGCAATAAGTTCCTTTATTTCATTTTTTATTGCGGCTGTATTATCTATTTTGGACTTTGTCATTGATTGGACAGAAACAGGACTTCCTCCCCCGATCTCTAATCCGCCCAGCTTTATTTTTCTTGTTTTTTTTCTCTGTATTTTCACGTCTATTTCCAATTACATATTATTTAGATTAAATGGACTGATTATGTCAAATACAAAACCAACGATGAGTAAAGCCACCATCAGGAATATCCCTATAGAGTTTGTTACTTCAAGAACCCTTTGCGGTACCGGTTTTTTCCTTATCGTCTCGATTATGAGGAGTACTATATTGCCCCCGTCCAGGGGAAGTATTGGAAGAAGATTTCCAAACCCTATCAGGATTGATACAAGCGCAAGAAAAAGAATGAAATTCTGCATACCCATCGATATCGATTGCTGGAAAATACTGACCACTCCTATTGGAGACACAGGTCTTGCCTGGTCAAACGGTATCTGCCCGGTAAAAAGCTTTCCAAACAATTTAACATAAGTAGTAATTATATCCCATGTCATCACAAAACTTTCCTTTACTACTTCCAGAAAACTCATATGTATTTTTATATATGCGGGACTTATTCCAAGGTACCCTAAACCTTCAACTGTATCAAGAATGGGAGTTACTTCGATCTTGCGGCCATCCCTCATTATACTATAAGCTATCTTTTCGCCGGGCTTACTTTGCGTCAGTGCTGCAAATTCGTCCCATGTTTCTATCTTTTCTCCGTCAATCGCGATCACTTTATCACCTACCTGGAGTCCTGAAACTTCAGCAGGTGTTTCCGGTTGTACATATTCTATAGTAGTGCCCGGCTCATATATGCCCATAGAAAGAAATATTCCTATGAGCACTATGGCAAATACAACATTAAAGCCTGCTCCCCCGAATATTGTAAGAAATTTTTTATAGAATGGCTTAGCCTGATACGACATTTGTCTTTTATCTTCAGGGATGACTTCGTTGCGGTCCATACCCATTACTTTTACATACCCTCCTACAGGTACTGCTTTAAGGCCATAAACCGTACCGGCTTTTGATTTAAACTTAAATAATCTAGGGCCAAAACCGATAAAGAACTCATGTATATACATCCTTCCGGCTCTGGCAAAAATAAAATGGCCGAATTCATGGACTATTATTATTAAGGATAAGCCGATTATAGCCAACAGGTATTGTAAAAAGATCATCTAATATCTCCGATTATCAAAGTTTTCCAAATCTTCTGTTTCGCTTCTGGTATTCATTTATTGCTATCATAAAGTGTTTCCGCTTAAAATCGGGCCATAAGACTTTCGTAAAATAAAGTTCAGAGTAGGATATCTGCCATAAAAGGAAATTACTTATCCTATGTTCACCGCTTGTTCTTATGAGAAAATCCGGGTCGGGAATATCTTTAGTATAAAGATTATCTGACAGATCTTTTATGCTAATATCCTCAAATTTTAATTCACTGCTGTTTATTTTTTTCCCAAGGACCTTGAATGCATTAAGAATTTCCTGGCGAGAACCATAATTAAGGGCAATATTAAAATTTAGTCTGGTATTCTCCGATGTCTTCTTCTCAGCTTCTTCATATGCCTTCACTACCTCTGTCGGCAGAGATTTTCTATCGCCGACCAATCTGAGTCTTACCCCATGTTCCATGAGGAGCCTCAATTCATTTTTAATCGTTACAAGAAAGAGCTTCATCAGGAATTTAATCTCACCTTCCGGTCTTTTCCAATTCTCGCTGGAAAGTGAGTATACAGTAAGGTGCTCTATTCCAAGTTCTATGGATATATTTATGATCTCCCTCAATGACTCCACTCCTGCCCTGTGGCCTGCGGACCTGGATAAATGACGTTTTGCGGCCCATCTGCCATTGCCATCCATTATTATTGCTACATGTTTGGGAATATTGCTCTTTATGATCATGTCCTGCGAAGAATGTTTTTTTGAAGAAAATATAGAAGAAAACAAACTCAATATATATTACCTACACTTCCATTATTTCCTTTTCCTTCTGTTCGAGGGCATTATTTATCTTAACGATAAATTCATCTGTTATGTCTTGAACTTCTTTCTGGGAAAGCTTGAGGTCATCTTCAGTAATATCACTGCTTGATTCCATCTTCTTGAATTCATCATTGCTGTCTCTACGGATATTCCTTACTGCTACTCTTCCGTTCTCAGCAATTTTCTTTACAAGTTTTACAAGCTCGAGCCTTCTCTCTTCATTTAAGGGAGGAATTGAAAGTCTTATGGATTTTCCATCATTTGTAGGATTTATGCCCAGGTCCGACTTGATTATCTGGGTTTCGATCTCTTTTAAAAATTTAGGTTCATAGGGAGCTATTACCATCATCCTTGCTTCAGGAACACTAATATTGGCTGCATGCTTTATCAGTGTCATGGTTCCATAATAATCAATGTTGATATTGTCCAAAAGAGCTACCGATGCACGGCCCGTTCTTATTGTATTAAATTCATGCTGGGTATTTTCTACCGATTGATTCATCCTTTTTCTTGCTTCAGATATGATCCTGTCTTTCATGATCCCCCTTTTGACACTAAAGTTCCGATCTTTTTTCCCATTATAACACCTTTGATATTTCCAGGCATTGTTAAATCAAAAACTATAATAGGCAGATTGTTTTCCCTGCAAAGCGATATTGCTGTAGAGTCCATGACCCTGAGATTCTTATTAAGGACTTCAATATAGCTAAGGCTGTCATACTTTATTGCGTCCTTATATTTAATTGGATCTTTGTTGTATACTCCGTCTACCCTGGTTGCTTTAAAAATGATCTCAGCATTTATTTCAAGAGCCCTGAGTGCTGCCGCTGTATCAGTTGTAAAATAAGGGTTTCCAGTTCCACCGGCAAAGATCACTACCCTCTTTTTTTCAAGGTGCCGTACGGCTCTTCTCCTGATAAAAGGTTCCGCTACTTCCTGCATGGATATTGCAGTTTGAACCCTGGTAAATACACCGATTTTTTCTAATGCATTCTGGAGCCCAAGGGCATTCATTATGGTGGCAAGCATCCCTATATGATCCGCGGTATTGCGGTCCATGCCATTTGCACTGGCTGATGTCCCTCTCCAGAAATTACCTCCTCCGATAACCACTGCCATCTCAACACCCATCTCGATTACTTCCTTTATCTGAACCGCTATTCCAGCTGTGATGGCGGGATCTATTCCATGGCAATCATCTCCCAGCAATGCTTCACCACTGATCTTTAAGAGAACTCTTTTGTATTTTGGACCAGCCATATGCAAACAGATAATATTATTTTATATATAATCAAAAAAAGAAATTAATAAATAC
>Ga0114922_10004550_pt1 | contig 12859 bp, 9 predicted proteins | sample AartaG_FD_100975 | JGI IMG/M metagenome (GOLD analysis project Ga0114922, IMG submission 100975) | Deep subsurface microbial communities from Aarhus Bay to uncover new lineages of life (NeLLi) - Aarhus_00045 metaG | ecosystem: Environmental > Aquatic > Marine > Oceanic > Sediment | place: Aarhus... | reverse complement strand
TCATTTTGTTTTTGAAGTCCGCCTTGCTCCTGGACCGATTAGCCTCCCGGTAATTTCCCCGATAGAAGTCCCTGCTTTTGTCAATTGAGTGCTTATAACCCGGCCTTCAGAAGAGTTCGGGAGTTTGGTAGAAAGCTTGATAATTTGAACAGCGAACTTCCTCGTCCGCTCCTCAAGCTTCCTGGCAAACTCTTTGTTATTCATAAATCCAACGCTCCACTTAAGACACTTTAGTCACTTTAGCTCACTTCCCAAACACAAACCTCCCGTTTACCATTACCTTCTCCACCTGGCTGGCAAAATCAAACGGATGGCCTGATATGATCACCAGATCTGCGTCTTTACCCACATCGATGCTTCCGATCCGATCATCTACACGCAGGAACTCGGCCGGGCGGCTGGTTATGGCCTGGAATGCCTTAGCTTCATCCATCCCGTATCGCACAGCGTAGGCGGCGCTTATGGGAAGATACTGCGTCCCCGAAGTTGCGCTGGTGTGAAACGCGACGCGCATACCGTTTCTCGTCAAAACATGGGCGTTATTGATGGATTTGCCTTTCTCGTAGCGGATGATATTGGGGCCGATAGAGATTCCCACGTCGTATTTCTTCAGTTCAGGAATGATCCGATAGCTGTCATCGCCGCCCAGGATAACTACATCCAGGTTGTATTCGTCCCGAAACACCTTCAGCGCATTGCGTATCTCATCAGCCCGGCTGGCATATACAAGCGCGGGCATCTTCCGCCTGAACAGCCCGCGCAGCAGTTCCAGGTTCGCATCACGCTTCGGCCGCTCAGGTTCCTTGTCTTTGCCTTCCTTATCCGTCATTTTACGGTGCTCATACTCCTCATGCTTTCGATCATACTCATCCCACTTATCAGCGTATTCCTTCGCTCTCTTAAGCAGATCCCGCGCCTGCCAGATCTTCGCCAGCCTGGCGCTGCCGCCGAGCATTGAGAATTTGACCGCCGCGTATTCCTTGACGATCATATCCTGAACACTTCCACCAGCGAGTTTGATCAGCGCGCCATTGCCGCTTACAAGGCCCCGGGTCTCTGGCGTTACCAGCACTGACGTTACGCCCGAGCGCAGCACCTCCTGAAACGCTTCGTCGTCTGGCACAATAGTATTAGCGATGCTGGCCAGGCGCAACTTGCTGGAGTCCGGCCCGCTGATGGGAGGGGAGGGATTCATCCGGATCGGCTCACTTTCCCAGTGCAGCCCCAGGTGTGAGTGAATGTCGATCATTCCCGGGATAACTACGCTATCGGAAGCGTCGATGACAGTCGCCTCCGGCGGAATATCCTTCGGCTCACCAACGTACACGATCTTTTTTCCTTGAACGATGATAAGCCCATCGCTGATCTGCCCCCGGCTTCCGGTTAATATCTTTCCCGCCCGGATCGCTATGAGATTCCCTTTTTCTTCTTCTTTCGTTTCTATCGGCGGGCGGGTGTAGACAGCCTTGCCATTGATAAGAGTCCTATCAACAACCGATTTCACTTCAAACGGGTCGCCAGTCAGAATTACCAGGTCAGCATCCTTGCCCTTTTCGATGCTTCCCACGTTATCGGCGATCCCCAGGATCTCAGCGGGAGCGAGCGTAACTGCCCTGAGCGCCTCCTCCGCTGATAGCCCCTGGCTCATAGCGTACCCGGCGATGAACAGGAGATCAGGTATAGTCTCATCGGTGGGTGAGCATAGGGCGATCTTGATGCCAGCCTTCGCCAGGATAGCCGGGTTAGCGGGATTGACATGTCCCAGAGCAAGATCGCGAGTGTAATCCCTCGTCTCCCATCTCCCGGGCTGGACAACACCGTCAACGGCAACTGTAGAATTGCTCTGTATAATCTCATCAGCGACTTTATAAGCCTCAGTCGCTCCTTCTATGACCAATTTCAGTTTGAATTCCCCAGCGAAGAGAATAGCGTTGAGAATGTCCTGCACGGTATGGCAGTTGATCCGCACAGGCAGTTTGCCGTCTAACACCGGTAGCAAAGCTTCCATTTTCGGATCTTTTTCTGAAGGAGAATTCTCCCTGTACTGACGAGCTTTCGTGAAGACCTCGCGAAGAACGGCAAGCTCCGCCATCCGCGTCGTGGGCAACTGCTTTTCCACGGGTAAAATGGGATTGTCCGGATCTGGTGGGATAGGGGGATCATAGATTGCCGGCGGGTTCTTCGGCAGCTCGCCCAGCATGATCCGAAGTGCCGCCGGGTCTTTAAGAACGCGCTCGGAAATAGGACTACCCGCAAGCTTAACAACCGCATCCAGTCCGCTGATCAGACGCCTCTGACCTGTGGAAATATGGACTGTCGTCACACCGCCTGCCAGCATCCGCCGGTATTCGCCGTAAAAGTCAAACCCATCCTTAGCCCGGATGTCTGGCGACACTGACTCCTCGTCGTCCCGCCCTTTGTCCGCTAGTGTCGTGAAGCAGTCAATTAATCCGGGGATGATTACTTTATCGGGCAGATTGATAACCTCTGCGTCATCCGGTATCTTAACTTTCTTGCCTACGGCTTCGATTTTGCCATCGCGGATGAGTATAATGCCATTCTCAATGGTTGGTGACGTCACGGGTATAATTTTGCCTGCCTTGATGGCCACTACCGAAGCTTCCTGCGCCGGGGAGGCTGGTGCAGTGAGAACACTGATCAATAGTAGTACAGAAATGGCAAAAGAGCCTCGCCAGTCACAAGAGTTTTTGCAGAATACATTCATGGCTAACGTCTGTCCTTACTAGACATTATTGGAAATAGCAAATTGTTTAGTCTGGATCCCAGCCTTCGCTGGAATGACAGCCAATGAGAATACCGTATGATATTGCCCGGGCCTGTCATTCCAGCGAAGGCTGGAATCCAGTCCCATCATAAAAGCCGCAAGAATTTATTGGAGTTCCGTCCGAATTTCATTGTAGTCTCGAAATCCCTTTGCCGCTTCAACTGCCTCATCCAGATCCAGCGCATCCTCTAGCTCTTCCAACCGCTGCAATAACTTACGATAATCTCTCATAGATAGAACCACCGCTGTTCTCTTTCCTTGCTCATCTACAAGATATTTGGGTTTGACATTCAGCATAGTATTCCTCCATCAGCTTTCCGCTTCGGGCTCTTTGGGCTTCTCTTTCTCCGCCTTCGGCTTTTCCAGAAGCTTCTTCAGGCGCTCGTCCTTCGCCCTTTCGTAGACGATCTCGCCGCCCATCATCACCTGATCCACCCACGTTTGAGCGTCCAGCGGGTTGCCTGTCAGGAAGATCAGGTTTGCCTCTTTCCCCGCCTCAATGCTGCCAAACCGGTCATCCGCGCCGATGAACTGCGCGGGATAGAGTGTGGTGGATTTCAGCGATTCTGCCCTGTCCATACCATGCTTAACCGCAGTCGCGGCCTGATACCACAGGTATCGCCTGCCATACTGTGAAGTATCAGTCTGGAGCGCGAACTTCACACCCGCCTTATGAAATATCATGGGGATAACCTTCATCTCTTCCTCGTTGGTTTCTTCGTTGGTTTCCCAGATGATAAGCTGTGGATCCAGAATAACCGGAAGCTTCTTAGCAGCGATGAGATCGACGGCTTTATAACAGTCCGTGCCCAACACCAGAACTGCCTTCAGCTTGTGCGTTTCCTGTATCTCAATCGCCTTGGGCACGTCGGATGCTCTATTGCAGTAGATAAATGCCGTCAGTTTACCATTCAGCAGGTCGATCATGGACTGCTTGCGCGGGTCGATCTCTTCATCAAAAGGCTTTTTCTCCTCTTCGGCATCGGTTTTCCGCTGCTCATAAGCTTCCAGGTAGTCTTTCAGATCGTCCATGTATCGTCTGAATCGCTGTATGTGTCCCATGCGGCTGGTTCCCCGGGTTGGCTGAAGCGAGATCTTCAGGCCGGTATATCTTTTGACCAGCATCGACTCCACAGTTCGGCCGTGGGGCTTGACAATAGTGCCAGTTCCGCCCAGAAGCGTCATCTCACCCGGAAGTACCAGCATGGCCACAACGCCGTCGCGCAGCGAATCCTCGAAGTAGGGACTCAGGGGGTCGATGGAGTCGAACGAGGAGAGAAACGGCACTTCCGGCAGGTTCTCGTTGGGCCTGTCCAGTCCGCTGGAGGTATGGGCTATTACAAACCCGGGCATGAGCACTTTGTCCTTTGCTTCTGTGACATTTGCATCCCAGGGGATCTCCACATCGGTTCCAACGGCTTTGATGATCCCATCTTCGATTAGAATGACGCCATCCTGAATGTCCGACCCGGCCAGGGTGATGATCTTGCCAGCTTTGATAGCGACCTTCTGACGCACAGGGGCAGCATGTACAGAGGAAATCATTAACAATGCGATCAGGAATATTGTTAACACAGCCTTAATTCTCGTGATCATAGCCATTCTCCTCATTTTGGCCAAATTAGGAGTTGGGTTGAGGGATTCAGCAATCCGTAAGTGATTAAGCAAACTAACCAGATTTATAGCGATTAACCCATATTTGCTGACCCAACCCAACCTACAATGCTGAATCAGGAGTTGGGTTGAGGGGTTCAGCAATCCGTAAGTGATCAAGTAGACTAACCAGAATTATAACGAATAACCCATATTTGCTGACCCAACCCAACCTACAACGTTGAATCAGGAGTTGGGTTGAGGGGTTCAGCAATCCGTAAGTGATTAAGCAAACTAACCAGATTTATAGCGATTAACCCATATTTGCTGATCCAACCCAACCTACAACGTTGAATCAGGAGTTGGGTTGAGGGGTTCAGCAATCCATAAGCGATCAGTTATGCTAACCAGATGTATGGCAAGCAACCCATATTTGCTGATCCAACCCAACCTACAAGGAAACATGTACCGTTCTGCCATTCACAATAACTCGCTGGATGCGCGACGTAACTTCCAGAGGATCACCGCTCAGGATCAGAATATCGGCGTCCTTGCCTTTCTCTAGGCTGCCTACCCTATCAGCGACGCCAAGTATCTCCGCAGCCGTCAGGGTGATAGCTCTGAATGCCTGAGCCCTGGTCATTCCATGCCGCACCGCAAAAGTCGCCGCTGTCAGGAGGTCCATAGACTGAGGCTGCACGTTGGACGCTATGGCGACTTTGACGCCAGCCCCAGCCAGTATGCCCGCGTTGTCCCAGTTAGGCTCTCTGCCTTCGTAGTATTGGCTGTACGTTCCGGGATAATAGTAGAAAGGCCCCAGCACAACCGGCATACCTTTCTCAGCTATTTCTTCAGCGACTTTGTAACCCTCAGTACATTCATCCAGAATAAGCTGTAGTCCGTATTCATCTGCGATGCGCAATGCCGTGCGGATGTCTATCGCCCGTCGGACGGTGACGCGTATGGGTATTCTGCCACCCATAGCTGCGGACAGTATCTCCATATCCGGGTCATCTTCTTCCCGGGACGATGCATACTGCTGGGCATCGAAAAAGCTCTTGCGCAGCATCCATGCCACAGCCATGCGCGTGGCGGGACGTCGATAGTAAAAATTAGTGGGACGAGTAGACCTGGGAGTACGGTTGCCCCGCGTTGAATCCGAACCCATCACAATTTTAAGCGCAGCATCACCCTTGATTATCATCCCTGCAACAGTTTCGCCCACGGGCTTCATGACAACGCCCAGACCGCCGATGAGGTTTAGCCCGCCCGGAGGGACGTATAGCGTCGTAACTCCCTGCTGAACTGTTCGTTTCAATTCCCTGTCCTGCGGGCTAATCGCGCTGGAGACCCGAAAAGACGGGGTGATCTCGCCGGATTGCTCGTTATCATCGCCGCGAACTATGGAGATGGCGTTGGCGTCAACCAGACCGGGCATTACCACGCTATTGCTCGCGTCGATGACAGGAGCATCATCCGGAATGTCCAGGTCTTTGCCAACGGCTACGATCTTACCGTCTTCTATCAATATAACACCGTTTATTACCGGCGCGCCTGATATGGTGAGGATTTCACCCGCCCTGATAGCGACTATCCCTTCCTGCCCATGAGACAGCGATACTGCAATCAGCGATAGAGACAGGAAAATCAGCAGAATTCTTCTCATTGTCCACCCCGTTGGTACACGATCTCGCCGTTAATGATGACCATCTCAACCCCGGATGTCGGTTCCAGAGGGTCGCCGCTCAGGATCACCAGATCAGCGTCCTTTCCCTTCTCGATGCTGCCAACTCGCTGATGGATACCCAGGATTTCAGCAGCATTAATGGTCAGGCTTTTCAGCGCAACCTCAGGATCAAGACCATATTTTACAGCTATAATGGCTGAAGTCCTTAAGTCATACGGATCAGTCCCCGGCGCGAATGACGCAAAAGCTACCTTGATCCCGGCACCGGCAATTGCACTCACACGCTTCAGGTCTTTATCCCTGCTGAGCGAGAGGAGCGGCATATAGATTACAGGACAATTAATCGCCTGAGCGGCTTCATCACCTTCTCTGACGCCCACAAGCACTGCTTTCAGCTTATATTCATCTATGATCTCTCTGGCGGCGGCAATCTCGTCAACAGTGTTGCAGTAGATATATACTGGCGTTTTTCCTTCCACGACGCTCCTGAGAACCTCGCGACGCGGGTCAAATTCGCCTTTTCCGTATTCTTTGCCGCTATCCAGCTCTTCTCTTATTAATGACATCAAGCCAGATCGGGACGTGGGTTCACGGTCGGACATCAGGGCTTCATTCCCCACTGACAACTTAACCCCCGCGCTGCGCTTCAACAGCCAGTCATCACCATGCAGTTTCACAATAGTCGCCTGACCGGCTATGGGGTTCCTGTAACCGGGAGCGATCAGCATGGTCGTCACACCTGAACTTAGGGCATTTTTCAAGTCACGGCCAAGGGGATTGAACGCATCCAGGATCCTCATATCCGGCGTCACAGGCAGGACAGTCTCATCAATCTCCCCGAAAACGTCCAAAGACAGCCCAAGATGCGAATGCGCGTCTATCAAACCGGGCATGACGCTTTTATCCTGCATGTCCAGCACCCTGGCTTTTCCCGGGATGCGCGGATCCTTTCCCACGGCATCGATCTTACCGTTTTTTATAATGATGACGCCATCTGTGATAACTCCATCTGTCACAGTCCAGATTTTGCCCGCGCGAATCGCAAGATCCTGCGGCCTATCAGCAGCCCAGAGCTGATGACACGAAACACTCACGGAAAGTATGGCGATCAGAAATATCTTGAGTTTCACTTTAATTTACCTGGAGCAGAATGGGCAGGTTTGGCCGCCTCAAGCTAATGTAATCATACTGTTTATCGGAACTGATTGTTCCGAACAACGCCCCATTAGCATGAGAGAACCTGCCCCTACAAAAGTGGCGATCTGCTGAATTATCAAGAAACACATTGGGCGGGTTTCTTGAACTAATAGGACATTTTGAAGGTAGAAGAACCGTTATCTCTGTCAGCAAGGCGTTAAGCATGACAAACGAAACCCACCCCTACAAAAGATGACCACTTGGCGATCATACCTCCAACTTAAGGCACTTTAGCTCACTTCAGTCACTTTAGCTCACTTCCATACACCGTTTTCCCTTCTATCAGAACCATTTCCACCTGCGCGGACGCATCAAACGGATGATGACTGAGCATAACAATATCAGCATCCTTGCCGACTTCCAGACTGCCGATCCGATTGGCTACGCCGAGTACCTCAGCAGGAGTCAGAGTGATCGCCCGCAATGCAGTCTCTCTATCCATGCCGTTTGCCACAGCCATCGCTGCCACCAGCGCAGCAAATTTCGAGCTTGCGCCGTCTCGCCCGGATACGCCCAGAGCGACCTTCACGCCTTCCTTCGATAGAACCGCAGCGTTCTGTGTATTGTGGTTGCGGTATTCCAGCCTCGGTATGTCTGTAAAAGAAGCGGAGACAGGGCTTACAATAACAGGAACTTTGCGCCGGGCGATCTCATGGGCTGCCATGTAGCCCTCAGTGCATTTGTCCAGGATCAGTCGAATACCGAATTCGTCCGCAAGCCGCAGTGAGTTCAGAATATCATCGACCCGGTGCGCCTCGATTTGAAGGGGGATCTCCTTGCCAAGAACCTTCGCAAGGATCTCATAAGTCGGGTTGGATTTAGGCTTAGTCGGTCTCTTCGGCTTTTCCTTCTTGCCTTCGTCCTTCTTTTCTTCGTCTTTTTTCTTCTCTTTTTCTTCCTTCTTTTTCTTCTCGTATTCCGCCAGTTCCTGTTCGTACTTCCTCTTTTGCTGCATGTAGGCCTGGGCTTCGATGAACGCTTCACGGATGGACGCGTAATGCTCCAGGCGCGTCAGCGAAGAGGACTGGTTATTTGAGGAGACTCCAATAGCGACTTTGACAGCCACGTCTCCCTTCAGAAGCATCTCAGCCGCCGTTTTACCACCTTTGAGCTTCAGTATTGCACCTCTTCCGCCCAGGAGACTGCGGCTTCCCGGTGCGATGTATACACTTGTAACGCCCTGTGCCAGCACTTCCTGGTATTCCTCTATAAACGGATCCACAGCGTCCAGGATGTCCAGTTCAGGTGCTATAGTTCTGCCTTCGTTCAACTCACCTTCTATCACGTAGAGCCGGGAACAGGCATCAATCAGACCGGGCATGACGAATTTGCCGCTCGCGTCAATAACCCGTGCATCCTCAGGTATATTCACATCCTGCCCGATGGCCTTGATCTTCCCATCTTCTACGAGGATAACGCCATTCTCGATACTATCGCCGCTGATGGTGAGAATATTCCCCGCCCGGATCGCAATGTTTTCCGCTCCTGACGCACTTGCGAGGATACAAAGCGAAAGCAGAGATAGGGCAAAGATTGACCTGATCACCATGTTCTCCTCATTTCTCTGGAAATGCAGCGGGGCCTTTACCCATTATATAGCAAGAATCTCAAATCATGTCAACGAAAAAATCTACCGAGCGCGAACAGGCTCCGGATGACCGAGGGTCCTGAACTTCACCTCCACGCGATGTCTCGCCCCTTTAACACAATGAAAGCCGATTCTCTGCTTCCCAGACGAAAGCTCCGGCGATTGAGGGTCAGCCTTCTCAGTCTGGATCACGTTCCAGTTGACGTCGTAGACACGCCCATATCCATCGCCCTGGCAGACCAGATATTGATATGGGAACAGTCGAACAGGAAAACGAACCCAATTGAAGTTGATCTGAAAAGATGGGCAGATCACCGCATCTTCCTGCGATGCCCCAACACCCGGCAGGACGCGCAAGACGAATCTCAGCGGCTGTTTGGCGTACTTATTCTCGAACTCCCACTCCACCTCAGCAGGCTCTCCGGGCTGCCGCTCCTCGTATTGATATGAAAAAACCGGGGAGTATGACACAGGGTAAAGCTTCCAGGCGTTATCCCCTTCAGGCTCCAGATGGAATTCCCCGTCCGGATCTCTCAGATGCTCACGCTGCTCCTCCGAAAACACGCCGGAGAGCCGCGCTCTTTCCCAGTCGCGTATTGCGGCCAGAATGGCTTCTGTCTGGCCGTTCCCTTTGAGATCTGTCAGACTGGTAGACAGCGCGAAACCAGCGTCAAAGCCGGCCCCCTTCGACAGCACCCACTCCATATCATCGCAACAGGTGGCCTCAACGTCATTTGAAGCCAGTCTTAGCTGAAACCAGCCGAGCATACGTGGGAACAGGTTGCGGTTGAAGTAATCCTGGTTTTTAAAGCGATACTCCGGCATCCCCTCGCGAGTCGCTTTGCCCCAGGGCTCGCCCCAGTTCATTCGAGTGTGGATGTGCCAGAGGTAGTGCAGAAGCCTGCTGGCATCGTTGATGACTTCCTGATCCCAGCCGTCAAAGCATTGCTGCACAAAACGGTTATGCGCGTAGATCCCATGTCCTGTCCTCTCGCATCCCTCCAGGCCGTCGAATGAGATCTGCCGAAGCCCTGTCCTGTTGAACAGATCCACCAGTCGCTGCGCCATCTCGTCCTGCATTTCGAGATTCGGGAAAAAGACCCGGTAAGGATGATCCACCAGCTTGCCAATATCGGCATTTTCCGGGTAGGGGGATGGCTTCGTGCCAAATGCACCGCGCTTGCAGTCCAAGAGCTTCCAGGGATCCGCTTCAGAAACAGCCCGGTACTGGATTAACTCCTCACCGATGACTGCGGTGGACAGAGTCTGCTGCTCCCGGAAAGGCTCAGGATCCGCAACGCCTATATCCGTTGATGTCTCATCAACAACTGTTGTAAGGCTGCTTGATCCTGTGCGCATCAGCCTGGGATCAGGAACCGGCGAAACATAGGGATCGTTGGTGGTGATGAAGTTGCTGAGGGTATGGACACCCACCCGGATGCCAGCTTTTTCGGCTTTCTCGACGCAGCGCTTCAGGCTTTCCTCGCCGTCCGGGAAATCCCCGGGCGATAGATGAAAATGCCCCCAGGTCTGAAATGGCCCACCGTGGTAGATATACTTGAATCCTGCCTTCCGGGCATACTCCAGGATCTCATCCACGTTGTGCTCACCGAATCCTGTGATCAGGTATGAGAGTTTGGCGGTCGTCGATGTCTTGCCCCATTCTCCGTCCAGCATGGGATGTGGCAGCCCTTCCCCGATCTCAACCTGTTCAATGGTCTCCAGGGCCTTCTCCGCCGGGCATCCAAAAAGAGCAATTCTTGAACCCATGACTCCGCCATCATACTCCCTGCTGTAGGCCTGGACAGCGCTGCCGGAGTCAGTGCGCGCCGCGGCGTCGTTTTCGCCGCCCACACCCATTCCCGAATACTCCTTCGGCCTGCCGCCGGTTGTCTGGACATTCAGCGCCTGGATGCCGAACGCGAAATCATCGTTTCTAACCACTCCAACAGTCTCACCCACTGTCTGGCTGATCGTCGTGGGATATGGCCCCCACATAATTACCGCGGCGTCTGCTCCCTGGATTGATTTCAGTTCAAGGGTCAGGTGAGTTAGTTTGACGCTAACCTCAACCTGCGCTGTGATGCTGCCTGAGCCATAGACCAGCTTGAGAACTTGCGCTTCCGCATTATAGCTTGCAGTCTCTGGATCATGGACAACGTCACCAACCGCGACACGGAGTAACGGGACATTATGATCTGAAGCCAGATATTCTTTGCCATTAGATAGATCGTAGATACTGACTATCTGTCCCCTGGAATCCAGATCAAGACGCAGACAACTCGTTTGAAAACTCCAGACATCCATCCCCGATGAACCCGGGTTGCTCATTTCATCTCCTCCCATAAAGCTTGGGTAATGTAAAAATTCTAACCACAGAGACACGGAGGCACAGAGGGAAGAGGGACGCGGGGATGGGGGGACACGGGGAAGCGGGGGAGCTGGTAAGTATAGGTTTTTGCTAACCAACTAGTTAAAAGCTTATGGATATTGGGTTTTGAGTAGAGGAAAAACAACCCCCTTTATCCCCCTTTTTTAAGGGGGAATTCCAGTAATGGTAAGCATTCATGGCATTTGCCCATTGGTGTCCGCAGAAAAAACCTATACCTGCCAGCTTTTTTAAGGGGGAATCCAGTGGTGTTCCCATTGCTAAGGGGGAATCCCAATAATAGTAAGCATTCACGGTAATACCCATTGGTGCTTGTAGGAAAAACCTATACCTGTCAGTTTTTTTAAGGGGGAATCCCAGTAATAGCAGGTATTCACGGCATTTGTCCATTGGTGGTTCGTAGAAAAAACTACCTTTGTCAGCTTCCTCGCTCCCTCACTTCCTCACTTCCTTGCTTTCCCACTTCCTCCCCCATTCCCCTCGCCTCCCCATCTCCACGTCCCTTCTCCCCCTCCGTGTCTCTGTGTCTCCGTGGTTATCTCCATTATACTGCTATTCCTCTTGCTCGATCCCGGAAGCTCTCAATATTGCATTATAAGCCCACATATCCCACTCTGGCATAACGCCGATGCCGTGGAGGTCGCCGTAGTTCTTCGCAATGAGGAACCCACTGAAGAGATTCACCATTCTTTCTGCCTCGGATTCGATAAGCTCCCGGTTTCCTGTGGGCATGACCTTCTGAATATCAACTGGCGACCACAGCACCACCTTATGCCTTTTAAACTTCTCAGCCATAGCTGGCATATCATAGTTCGCAGGCTGATCAAACTGGAAGCAGTCGATCCCCGCCTGCACCAGGTCGTCAACAAGCTCCCAGTTATAGCCGCACGAATGCATGAGGACCCTCATGCCATGCTCGTGAGCGGCGCTGGTAAGCCTGACGTAATGGGGTTTGAATATATCCCGCCACATGGCAGGACTCATGAGCAGACGATCCTGCGTGCCCAGATCCTCGCAGTAGAATATGCCTTCCGCTCCGCATTGGCCGGCCAGGTGGATCACGTTTACAAGCAAGTCCGTAACCATTTTATGCAGGCGTTCGATCTCTTCCCGGTACTCGATGAGATCCATCAAGTATATCTCCATCTTGCGGAGGTACCGGCTGGAAGCGAATATCCAGCCAGGCATGGAGAACAGCTTGAATCTATCCGTAGGCCTGGCGAAGTGCTCCTTTACGCGCTCGAATCGCTCCGGGTTATCGAAGTCCGGGAGTTCAAGTGTGTCAAGCTGTTTCCAGTCCTTGATAGCAGGTTCATATATCTCCCCGCCTCGGCCGAGACCCACAACGCGAAACCAGACGTTGCCCCACTCGTCGTCGTAATACTCCATATTGCCCTGCACCCAGCGTTTTGGCTTATACGTCTCCGACCCACCTACGCCACAGCCGGTCATGTCGTTTATTCGGTTTCCTGAAAAAGTCAACCCCAGCCGCTCCGGGTTCTCATGTTCCAGGTTAGCGTATATTATTTCACGAGGTGTCATTTGTCCTCCCTCTTTGAAAGGACGCGAATACGTCCTGGAATCGGTTGAACATCCTTTTGCTCCAGAATATCCGGGTTG
>Ga0114922_10004549_pt1 | contig 12859 bp, 13 predicted proteins | sample AartaG_FD_100975 | JGI IMG/M metagenome (GOLD analysis project Ga0114922, IMG submission 100975) | Deep subsurface microbial communities from Aarhus Bay to uncover new lineages of life (NeLLi) - Aarhus_00045 metaG | ecosystem: Environmental > Aquatic > Marine > Oceanic > Sediment | place... | reverse complement strand
TTTGCCACAGCCAAGGAAATTCTAAAAAACAGGGAAGGAGATTGTTCAGAGCACACGGTGATAACAGTGGCACTATGCCGGGTTGTTGGAATACCTGCGAGGGCGGCCGTCGGAATCATGTATGCGGAAGGCATATTTGCCTATCATATGTGGCCCGAAGTGTATGTGGGACGATGGGTCGATCTGGATGCCAAATGGCTGGCCACAGACGAAAAGACTGGAGAGCTCTATACGGATGCAACCCATATCAAATTGGGACGGAGCAATCTGGATGAAAATATTTTCGAAGAGATGGTCAGCGCCATTGCCGAGATAATCGGGAAACTCCAACTTGAGATCATCGACTTTCATCTGGATGAAAAGGTCCCATCTGCTTTTTTATCTTGCGATTGCGACAGAATAAATTAATGTTGCATGCCTGGGTTGTTTTTCATATCATGGATGCAAAAATGAAATCTCTTTTGGGATCTAACCTAAAGAGGAGGTTAAATGTTTCATATCCAAGCGAAGCAGCATGATAATCCCCCTTCTTTCTTGACTACAAAAATCGCCCCGATAGACAAAATCCCAGAAGCTTCTTGCATTCGAAATTACGGAGTGGACACACTGGCACCGGGGGCATCATCAGATTTCCATTATCACGACTGTGATGAGTGGTGGATCATCGCCGATGGCATAGCCCGTGTATTTAGCTCGAATGGAGAGATACAGATTGGGCCAGGAGATATGGTTTTCACACCGATCGGGGAATCCCACAAGATCGAAGCCGTGACCATGGTTAAGATTGTCTGGTTTGAGGGGCCTCTTCAAGGTCAAAAGCGCAAGGGCCACCTGCACCCATGATATCATTTGCGGATGAGATAAAGGATATCAAAAATTGAGAACGTATCTGGATTGTTATCCCTGCTTTTTTCATCAAATCATCAATACTTCACGGATGATGAAGATGGATGAAAGAAAGATCCAAGAAGTCTTTGTGGCTTTCGGCCAATATCTCCCGCGAATTCGTGCAGAAGCCATTCCTCCTGAGATCGGACGGGAAGCATACCGTCTTATATCGGAAAAAACCGGGATCCTGGATCCTTATGCCAAGCTCAAGAAAGAATGCACCCAACAGGCCCTCTCCCTCTATCCTCAACTCAAGAAACGGGTATCAGCCTCCCAGGATCGTCTACAGATGGCTATCCGGATGGCCATTGCGGGAAATGTGATCGATTTTGGTGCCAATGCCAATTTTGACCTCGACAAGGACCTGGAAGTTCTCTTGTCCCAAACACTGGCTATCGATCACTATCCAGCCTTTTGCCATGCGCTGCAAAAGGCCCAGAAAGTTCTTTATCTTGCCGACAATGCAGGGGAAACGGTCTTCGACCGTCTTCTGATCGAGGAACTGGGAAAGCCTGTGGTTTATGCTGTGCGCGAAAAACCCATCATCAATGATGCCATCCTTCAAGATGCTCTAGATGCTGGGATCGATAAAGTGGCTGAAATCATCTCCTCCGGCACAGATGCTCCGGGTACGATTTTAGACTTGTGTTCGGAAAGTTTTATAAATATCTATCGATCGGCAGATCTCATCATCAGCAAAGGCCAGGGAAACTACGAGGGGCTATCCGATGAAATCCGACCGGTTTTTTTTCTTCTAAAGACGAAGTGTTCTGTTATTGCCAGGGACATCGGAGTGAAACAGGGGAGCATAATCTTGATGAAAGCGAAAAACTATGATTTTCCCGAAGGGGAAGGTCCAAATCCAATATAGGAGGGATTTTATGGCTAAAAAAATCGGAAGAAGGGAGTTTTTCAAAAAAAGCGCAAAGATCGGATTTTCCGCAGCCGTCGGATACGGCCTTGCTTCGCCTTTTGTCGAAGGGAAAGGCCTGCCGTTGCGAGGAGAGAATGTCGACATCGCTGTGGCTACAGGCAGTGATTATTATGCCACTACTACCAAGGCCGTCGAATATTTCGGAGGGATGAAGAAGTTTGTTCCCAAGGATTCTCGAGTTGCGATTCTTCCCAACTCCCAGAGTCGGCACCCCGGTACCTTCACGAAACCAGAGGTCATTCAGGCTGTTGTCGAAATGTGCAAAAAGGCAGGAGCCAAGGAAGTCAATTGTTTGACCTGGTTGACACCGGAAAACTGGGAAGCCAGTGGTTTGGATGTGGCAGTCAAAGAGGCCGGCGCACATTTGAAGTTTATCGCTGCCGAAGAAACGAACTTCAAGATGGTTCCTGTCCAGGGTTGGAAGGCTCACAAAGAAGTGATGATCATGAAGGAATTTTACAACAACGATGTATTTATCGACATGCCGATCACCAAAGACCACGCCGGGAATAAGTTCACCGGGACCTTGAAAAACCTGATGGGCCTGAATTATCGTCCGAACAACCGGCTTTTTCACAGAGATGACTGGAAGACCAACCCAGAATCCATCGAGTTCCTCGACCAATGTATCGTAGACCTGAACAAGGTTGTCAAGCCGGCCCTCTGTGTTGTAGATGCCACTGAATTTATCACGACCAACGGTCCCTTCGGCCCGGGCCAACTCACCAAACCCCAAAAGATCGTTGCCGGAGTGGATCGAGTTGCCATCGATGCCTACTGCACGACGTTGTGGGGCCTGACAGGCGATGATATCTATGCGATCAAACTCGGGTTCGAACAGGGATTAGGGGAGATCGATCTGAAAAAACTCGGGATCAAAGAAATTAAGGCATGAACAAACGGGCTGTTTGGCTCTTTCCCCTGGCCTTGGTCATTCTGTCTCTGCCTTTCGTTTTTGTACGTGCCGCGGCTCCGCCTCAAGGAATGCTTGCCCATGTTTTGCCTGAAGATGGCGAGGTCAAGGATTGGAAAAAACACAGAGCCTTGCAACATTATGAAGGGGAAGACCTGTATGAATACATCAATGGTGGGGCGGAAATCTACCATGAATATGGCTTTGTCCAAGTGGTTGTCCAGGATTACACCAATGAAGAGGGAAAATCCATCTCGATCGAAATCTTCGAAATGACATCCCCTGACAGCGCTTACGGGATGTACACCTTCAAGACCGATTCGAATGGCAAAAGGATTCCCGTGGGAACCGAAGCTCAATTGGCGGATTATTACATGAATTTTTGGAAGGGGCCTATGATTGTCACTCTCACAGGATTTGATGAAACCGAAGAAACGCGCCAAGGGCTGCTCGACATCGCGGACATGATGAACTCGAAAATGACACAAGATGGAGATAAGCCTTCCCTGGTTTATCTGTTGCCGGAAGAGGATCTTATGGATCAAAGCCTTAAGTATTTCACTGGGATTCTGGGTTTGCGCAGCTGCCATCCTTTTTTTTATCTAAATATCGTAGGTTATGAGCAAGGTATCAAAGGAGATTATTCCGGCGGATACAGTTTATTTCTCTTTCGATTTGGGGATGATGGCGAATGCCAGAAAGGATTCGATAGGATGGAAGGCCAAAAGGACCGCAAAGGGCGGCGGTTTTTCGTCACCGCTCATCGGAAATACCTTTTGCTCGTGTTGGGGGAAATAGATTATCGGCAGGCGCAAGATATTTTCGACAGAGCGCGCAAAAAAATCCAGTCCTAGTCTTTGATTCGTCGGATTCCCTCGAAGTTTGACACATTTGTTGGAATGAGAATAAAATGAATCCAAATTTAGGTTAGGAGATTTTCATGGAAAATGAAGTACAAAAATCCGGGCGTTTATCCGATCCGGTGACTAGAAGAGAATTTGTTAAATACTTTGTTGCGGGATCGGCCCTGTCTCTCTCGGCCCTCAGCGAACTGAATGCATCGGTCTACCAGAGCATTACCTCATTGAACCAGGAATACATCCAGGATGAATCCCCCGATGGGGTATATTGGGACGAACTGAGAAAACACTTCCTTTTTGAGGAAGGAGTCATCATGATGAACAATGGGACGGTGGGTCCGATGCCCAAGCCTGTTTTCAACACCCTGATTCGCTGTTTTAAAGTCCAGTGCACCAATCCGTTCGATGTGTATAACTTCATCCCGAGGAAAATAGAGGAGGTGCGGAACAAACTGGCACAGTATATCGGGGCCTCTCCGGATGAAGTCGTGATCACGAGAAACACCACGGAGGGGATGAATTTTGTGGCCAGCGGGCTGGATCTGGGCCAAGGCGATGAAGTCATCCTTTCCACCATGGAACATCCCGGAGGGACCCATCCCTGGCGGTTGAAGGCCAAAAGATACGGGATCACGATAAAAGAAGTCCCTATTGGCCTTCCCCCAAAAAGTGTGGATGAATTTGTCGAAGCGTTCGAGGAGAAGATCACGCCTCAAACAAAAGTTATCAGCATTAGCCATACGGTCTATATCTCGGGTCTTATTTCTCCCCTCAAGGAACTGTGCCAAATGGCCCACGACAAAGGAGTGCTTGTGCTTGCGGACAGTGCTCACGGGATCGGGATGCTGGACCTGGACATGAAAGAAATGGGGATGGATTTTTTTGCCACAAGCCCTTACAAATGGATGGGGGCCCCGACAGGAGTGGGTGTTCTGTTTGTGCGCCAAGAAGTGCAGGATAAGCTCTGGCCCACGATCGCCTCATCCGGTTGGGATACGCATAAAACGGCTAGGAAGTTCGAAACCCTTTCGCAGAGAGCGGATGCCCTCACGATCGCTTTGGGCGAGGCGATCGATTTTCAGAATGCCATCGGCAAACAAAAGGTGGAGAAAAGGATCAAGGCTCTTGCGGGCTACCTGAAAAGAGAGTTGAAAAAAATCCCCGGTGTCCGACTTCACACCTCAGAAGATCCTTACATCAGCGGGGGATTGACCGCCTTTTCAATCGAAGGTGTAGAACCGAAAAAAATCGTCGATTATGTCCGCGATAAATACAACATAGTCATCCGAACCGTTGGGAGCGAAGAAAAGGGCACGTATGGAATCCGTGTTTCCACGCCCATCTATGTCACATACAAACACGTGGACATGCTTCTGGAGGGGATCCACCATCTTGTCAAACACTTGGGATAAATTGTGAGTCCATGATTTATCTATTTTGGTGAGAATCGGGAGAAAAGTTATCGAAGAACTCCTTGTCACGGGGATTTGTGTTTCTGTTTTTTTTGTTTATCTTCTAGTAGAGCGCGTGCTTCTTAAAAGGAGGATCGGTCAGATCCCCTTGCGGATATGTGTAACCGGCACCAGAGGGAAATCCAGTGTTGTGCGGCTTATCACCGCATGCCTGAGAGATTCACGGATGCGGGTGCTGGCAAAAACTACGGGTTCCAAACCCTGTTTGATATTTCCGGATGGGAGCGAGAGGGAGATCAGGCGCAGAGGGAATCCCACGATCTTGGAGGGGAAAAAAATTCTGAAGATAGCCTCCCGTGCCGGTGTCCAAGCCGCTGTATTGGAAATGATGAGCATTCGTCCCGAATCCCTCCATACAGAGGCCATCCACATGATGAAGCCCCACATCCTCGTCATTACCAATGTACGTGTGGATCATGTGGATGAGATCGGGAAATCGCGAGAGGAGAACGCTCGGTGTTTTGCATCGGCGATCCCTGAAAAAAGCAACGTCGTAATTCCCGAGGAGGAATTGTATCCGGTTTTTCAGCAAAAGGCCGTAAAAGCTAAAGCAAGACTGATCGTTGTGCCGCAGAAGTTGCCGGTCGGCATCGGCAACCCTGGAGAAGAGATCCCCGCTTCCGAATTTGAGCAGAATTTCAGGATTGCCCTAGCTGTGACCGAACTTTTGGGGGAAGACAAGGATAAAGCTTACTATTCTGCAAAACAAGCCATGCCCGATTTCGGAGGACTGAAGGTCTGGCGGGCAAAGAGGGATTCCCTGTTGAACGGATGGTATTTTGTCAGTGCGTTTGCCGCCAATGATCCAGAGACGACCAAGGATGTATTGGCCAAGATGGAAAAACGGGGCCTTTTCAAAGGGAGAAAAAAAATTGGACTTCTCAACCTGCGCAAGGACAGAGGTGGCCGCACGATGCAGTGGTTCGATGCTCTGCAGGAGGAGGGAGCCGATGTGTTCGACCGTTTGGTTTTTGTCGGAGAGCATGCTCTGGCTTTAAGGGCCAAACTCAAAGGACGTTTAAAACCAGAGATCACGGCAGTCAGAAGAAAAAAACCTGAAGACCTGATCACACAAATCGCAACCTTGGAGAGTGCGGAGGCTGTTATTTTAGGGATGGGAAACATGGGAGGCATGGGGCGCTTGATGGTCGATTATTGGGAGAGGACAGGAAATCGGCATGACGTATGAAACTTTTTTTGTCGGACTCATCCTGGCTGTTCTTTATGTGGAAATCATGGAAATCTATCCGGGTGGGATAATTGTTCCTGCCTACATCGCCCTGTATCTCGACCAGCCCCTGCGTGTTGTGGCAACCGTTTTGATCGCGCTCTTAAGCCTTCTGACCTATAGATTTCTTTCCCGGTGGTTTATTCTCTTTGGGAGAAGACGATTTGTGGTGCTTCTACTCCTGGGGGCTTTGTGGGGACAACTGTGGTTTGTTATCGCTCCCCATATGTTTTCTGGAACGATGGAGCTACGTATGATCGGATGGGTCATCCCGGGACTTCTGGCCAATAATTGCGAAAAGCAGCGATTATTCACAACCCTGGCCTCTCTGTTTACGGTCTCGGTGGCAACCTATTTTTTGGTTCGTCTTCTAGCCAAATTTATCTGAATTATTTAGAAAAAATGCCGAATAAGATTTTTCGTAGCCAAAAGAACCTGCTCCTGTTCGGGCTTTTTGTCCTCAGCCTCGTGTTTTTCATGATGGCCAAAATCATCCCATCCCATGAGGCAAGAGCCCTGAGAGAAGAGATGATCGCGGCTTCGCAGATCATGTCGGAGGCAATGGAAATTCTCAGGGATTGTCGGGAAGCGAAAAACCTTGACATAGACTCCTCCTCCGATGTGAACCGTACCGGAATCATCGGCGTGAGATCCTCGCCCTTTACCACAACTCTTGGAAGCCTTGAGGCTAAAAGGACGAGTACGAATCCCAATTTTGCCGGGTTGCTGGTGTCGCTGCTGAGGAGGGCTGGTGTCGATTCCAAAGATACCATTGCCGTGGGCGCTTCAGGGTCTTTTCCAGGCTTGATATTGGCTGTTCTTTCGGCCGCAAAGGCCATGGATTTGGAGCCACTATTTCTGGCCTCCATAGGCGCTTCTCAGTGGGGGGGGAATCACCCCGATTTTCACTGGCTGCACATGCAGGCTTGTTTGAAGAAAAAGGGGATACTTTCTTTCAGACCGTTAGCTATATCCATGGGAGGAGATCAAGATTTGGGCAGAGATATGCAGGAAGAAGGGCGTGTCCTCCTTGCCCGAGATATGGCGGAGGCTGGTTTCGCGATCATCTCTGAGGGAGATTTGAAGAAGAATGTCGAGTCCAAAATGCGGCTCTATTTCCAAGAGGCATCGCACAAAGAAATCAAGGCTTTTGTCAACATCGGAGGCAGTTGGTCCAATCTGGGAATCGATTCGGAAATTCTACATCTTAAGCCGGGTCTCGGAAAGATCTCACGATTTCCTCCAGAGGAAAAAAGAGGGATTCTTTACGCCATGGCGGCTATGGATATTCCTGTGATCCACCTGCTCTATGTCAAAGGCCTTGTCCAACGGTATGGGCTTTCGTGGGATCCGGTTCCTCTTCCACGGCCAGGCCAAGGAGATATTTACAAAAGGATAGACGAAAATCAAAAATCTTTCTTGTTGATATCCGCTGTTTATCTTGTGTTGATCGGAGTGTTTTTGGCTGTCGGGATAAAAGCCTCTAATTGAGGATGCGAACGACTGACACGCCTTGATAGACTTCCAGCGACCTGGGATTCTGGCAAAGCGTCCTGTGAATAATCAGGGTCCCAGCAGCATAATTCTCCCATTTATACATGTTGACATGACTCTTAGATCCTGTTATGGATGCGAGTTCGGGAACTGATTCTTCTATCTGCGGAAGGCTCAGGTGTTTGAGCATATCGTTTATGGGTTTGATGTTTGAGATATGGAAAAAAGATCCGGTTGAGTCAAGTTTTAAGGAAAGCTTGGGTTGTGGTTCATGGAAAATGTATTTTGTTTCCTGTATCCCTGCCACAAACACTTTTTCCTCTGTGTAATTATACAAGACAGGCTTTTCCGGTAGGATTTTGAGTTTGATTTCAGACCACGTCAGTTTTCCAGCTTCATGTTGACGGAGAAAAATCAGCCCCAGCAATAGGATGAGCATGATCATCATAGCCCTGAAAATGTATTCATGCTTTTTTTTGATTATGAGAATAATCAGCCAAACAGCGGCAAGGATCAAAAGCACACTTGCAGCGGTTGTCAATGAAATCATTCCAAGGATGTCTTTCATCCTATTCTCCTCAACTCTCCTCAGACATGGGGAAGAGCATACCCATCCGAATAAACAGAATCTGCAGATATATTAGCATAGGAGATGATCCGATGTTAAGCTTAAATCGCATAGTTCCTCTTCATTGAGTTTAGTCGAATGATCAAGATCAAGGTTTGATTTCAGAAAGAGGGATTCCATACGGTCCATCGGGAAGAACGACAGTTTGGGGATCATGCCCTAAGCTTTTTTTTTGCGTACTTACAGTCCAAGCGATGGTTCGGTTCATCAACTTCTGAAGGCTTCTGGTTTCGTGTACAATCGTTCTTGCATTTGTTCCGGTGATCCAAGAGAAATCCTGATCGGGGATTTCCATGCAGCAGTAAATTAGGTTTTGAGGAGGAATTTTGTTCAATAACCGGGTCCACATTTGCGCTTCCCATTGATCGGGAACAAAAGTCCAGGAAGGATCCAGTATCAGCTGTATAAATTCTTCCGGCCCGACTTTTTCGAGAAGCTTGAGCATCTTTCTGTAATTGTTGCTGCCGATCGGGTCTTTGTCAGTATGGTGGGCTCCAAGGATGCAAATGCTGTTTTTTTTGACAAGAGGGGTACACACGAGGGCACCCTTTGCAGCTTGGTAGTGATTGACTCCCACAAAACCGGCGTGGGTGATCACAAGATCATATTTTTTCTGGAAAGGGATGGCTGCATAGGTGCATAGCTTGTTGAAGGCTGCTATGTGGGCTTCCTCCAAGGCGCCTGCAAATATCCCAGTCAATTTGAAGTCTGAATCGAGGGTCACGTTCACGACCATATCGCAGCCAGCCACTCGAGCAACCTTGAGGGCTTCCTCGTGGACAGGATTTCTTTCCAGCACCAAGTCCCGTGAATGGTGGGAATGGAGGATGGGCCCGCTGTGCAGGGCATGTGTTGATGCTTCAGAGATCAGCCCGGGGCAGATGGATTTTCTTCCTCCGGAAGCACCCGCCATGAAATGACTCTCCACAAGGCCCGTGAGGATCTTTATATCGCTTTGGATATAGTATCGATTGACCAAGATTTCACCGCCGTATTCGGTGCGACAGACTTTTAGCATGTCGTTCCTATTCCTGGAGTTGTGGTTGAGGATTGCAATACCGAGAGCAAGGATCCGAGGATCGAGCATTTCTCTCAGTTCCCGCTCATCCATAGCCCGGTGTGTTCCCGTGGCCACGAGAAGACGGATTTGCCGGAGGGGTAAGCCAGCTCGAACCAACTCGTCGATGATGGGAAGCAAGATACCTGATTCTCCTGAATAGGGCACTGGGCGGGTGTTGTCGGAGATGACGATCAGCGCTTCGGCATCGGGATTCGCTCGGAGCTTTTTCCGTGTGATCTCTTCCAGGGGTGGACTGCTTATCGGCGATCTCAAGGCATCAAGGATCGCTTTTTCGGGATCGGGGATGACGTCTGCCTTTCCCATCCGCAGGACATCCGCAGAGTCTGGGATTTGCACCGAAAATCGCGAATGACCCAGGTCGAAATAAATTTCCTGCACTTTTACCTCACTCACCCCTCTTGCACATTTATTCCTGAATGTTTATCGTTTTGATCAAGGTGAAATCTCCTTTCAAAGCCGACTCCAAGACAGGACGCATATATTCATCCACGTCCTCTTCACTCATCGGGATGGGCATGTTTTGAAGTTTCGAAGCCAGCTGTGGGTCTTTTGCCGCTTGGAGAGCTTTCGTGATGTGGCTGGTTGTCAGGCCATCGATCTCGGCGAGGGTTGTGGGATACCCCACCCGTCGGCTCAGTACGATCAATCCCCTGGCCACACATTTTCCAAGCTCCTCCCCTTCCTGATCGAGGCAGCCATCTTGGGAGAGATCGTATTTGTGCATGAGTTTGACGAGTTTTTGGAGTTGTTTCTGTATGGCATGGGAAAAAAAGACGGTGTAGTACGGATTAAGAATGGCACAGGCCCTGCCATGGCTGAGGACATCCACTAGGGAGAAGCTTGTGAGATGCGCTCCGTTCGTGCTTCCCACCATGATCGAGTAGCCACCGAGATCAGTTGCAAGTCCCAAGGCCTCTCTGGCATCCAGATCATCGGGATCGGCGACCGCCTTTTCCAAGTTTGCCAATATCAGTTCGATACCCGTGAGAGCGATATCCTCTATTTTGGGATAAACTTCTGGTTGGGCACCGTAATACACCTCGAGACAGTGAGATAAGCCATCGAAGGCCCCATCACAGGTAAAGGAAGGAGACATGGAACGGGTAAGGCCGTAATCGAAAAGAGACCGGGAAGGGACGATGGCTTCGTCGATGATAAGTTTTTTCTGATGATTCCGGAAGTCTGTGATGTTGGAATATTTGGTCAGATGTGCAGCGGAGCCCGATGCTGTCTGAAGAGCGACAAGAGGCAGAAGTTCTTTACCCTGGGACGAGGCCTTTTCTGCTACCTTTCCAAGACCAAAATAATCGTCCAGGTCCCCGCCCAAGTTGGCGAGGACGATGGCGGCCTTTGTTGCGTCAATTCCTGAACCGCCCGATGCAGCGAGAACAATGTCAGGTTTTTTGGAAAGGATGGCTTTTTGGATCCGGAACACATCTTCTTGTGGTGAATTGGGACGGGCAGTGGGAGTGTGGCCGGCGATCTGTAAACCTGCCTGTTTGAGCGAACCGGTAAGAACGCCGAAATGGGCCAAGTCCCTTTCCTGCAGGCTTGTGACGAGAAGAATATTCTCACCCAAACCTTGGGTGAGTGGGCCTATTCGCTCGAGACAATCCAAACCGTGAACGTAGCTGTCCTGTTTAAATGTCTTGATAAGTTTTTTGGCCTTGTTTTTGAGCGCTTTCATTTTTGCTCCGGAATCAAGTTTTCATTTGAAAACACGGTTCCATACTATAACATAAATGAAAATATTTATAACTTGCACTTTTTTTCTTTTGGAAGTGTTGGTTTTATGTTAGAATAATGAGCCAATAGACAGGATGGAGCTCAAAGGATCTTTTTTTTCCGATTATCTTAAACCCGCCCAGGTCGTCTATGACCTTAAAGCCAAGGACAAAATTCAGGCTATTGAAGAACTTCTCGACGTTTTGCTCAAGCAAAAACTTATCAAGAACAAAAAGCCCATTCTAACCCGCGTCATTGACAGGGAACGACTTGAGTCCACGGCGATCGGCCACGGTGTGGCCTTACCCCATGCCCGTGTGGATACGGGACACGATGTAGCTGTTGTTGTCGGAAGGTCCGCCACGGGCATCGATTTTGATTCCATCGATGATAAGCTTGTCCACATCATCATTTTGATCGTTTGGAATCCTTCGATTCCGGGTCTTTTCAATCATCTATTTGCCGGATTGGCTCAATTTCTGCGCAATCCAGGATTTCGGAAGAGATTGTTCGAGGCCAAAAACAAAACAGAGTTTTTTGATGCCATCTCTGGGATCAAGCTCAGTCTTCCTGTCCAAGATGACAAGATCATGAGCAGAGCGAGCCTTCTCTGGAAACTCCAAGAGATCGAAATCCAGAAAAAAAAGGCGAAAAAAAACGTGCAGGCAGAGCTACAGAAAAAAGCGGATTTAATCAGGCAAGAATTGGATGCCGAACTGTTGGACAGGTTCGACAAGTTGATGGAAAGATACGGATTTGCTGTGGCAGAGGTGGATGGAGCGGCTTGTTTGGGCTGTTTCATAAACGTCGCCACAGGAATGAGCTCAGCGATCGAAGGAAGCAATGATATTTATGTGTGCGAGAACTGCGGCAAATTTCTGATCTCAAAAAAGAAAACCCTAAACTAGGGGACGTCCCATAAGGTACCACTCCATTTCGCAAAAATTGGAATTCAATACATGAAATAAAGCATAGGGTGGTACCTTATGGGACGTCCCTAAATATTTAAAATGAATTTTTTGCGTGTCAGCAAGGAAAAACAGAAAACTCTTCAAGAGAAAATGGAAAGCCTTGGAATTTATGAGAAGGACATTGTCGAGAAGTTCATCCGCTCGAGTGGAAAAGGCGGACAGAAGGTCAACAAAACGTCCACATGTGTGTATTTGAAACACGTCCCGACCGATATCGAGGTGAAATGTCAGAGAGAGCGCTACCAAGCTATCAACAGATACCTGGCGCGGAAAATTCTGGCTGACAAAGTGGAAACGAAAATTCGAGGGAAGGAAAGCGAGGAGCAGCAAAAGATCGAGAAGATCCGCCGCCAGAAGAGGAAACGTTCAAAAAGAGCCAAAATGAAGATGCTGGAGGATAAGAAAAAGCAAGCCCAAAAGAAAAAAGACCGGAGCTTCCGTCCTAAGCCCGATGATTTTGATTCATGACCTATTTGGCAAGTTTCATAAGCATCTGGAGTAGGAGATTTGCTCCTTTATCCAGATCCTCCCATCGGATCTTTTCTTTGGGCGAATGGCTTATGCCATCCTCACAAGGAATAAAAATCATTCCGGGCTCAGCCACCGATGCAACGATCTGTGCATCATGACCGGCACCGCTCGGGAGAGTTATGTGCCCGTAGCCT
>Ga0114922_10004548_pt1 | contig 12861 bp, 11 predicted proteins | sample AartaG_FD_100975 | JGI IMG/M metagenome (GOLD analysis project Ga0114922, IMG submission 100975) | Deep subsurface microbial communities from Aarhus Bay to uncover new lineages of life (NeLLi) - Aarhus_00045 metaG | ecosystem: Environmental > Aquatic > Marine > Oceanic > Sediment | place... | reverse complement strand
GCAACACGGTTTAGCCTATCAATCTGTTGCTCCGGCGGGACAAGCCCGTCGGGGGCACTTTCGAAGACGGGACGTGTCATTTCAGACCACGCTAAACACGTACCTCTTTTCAAAGAGTTTCCCCCCCACCATCGTTACTTGAAAACATTTCAAACAGCCGCTGTGATGCAGTACACGCGCAGTTTCTGAACCATCAGAACATAAGAAAGACCACAATATTTGATCGCACCCTCAATCGTCCTCATCGTTCTCGCGGCCGAGCATCCGTTGTTGATTCCCCGAGGGAATGACTGACGGCTACCCATAAAACACTTCTGAGTGTTTTCTTGACAGGCTGCATTCAACAGTGTATACTACTGTCGGCGCTGAGGAGCGAAAGCATTACCTTTGAAATCTGTCAAGCAGCGGGAGGCGGGACCCGCTGCCGTCGGTTGCGGGACACCGTCATGAGAAAGACAATCGTTACTCTCCTGCTCGCAGCTCTAGCCGTACCAACAAGGCGTTTGCAGCTACCAATTCGCGCGGTATCGTGCTGCACCATGTTTCTTGTACAAGTTCTTGCTTTCGGTCAGATAAAGGAGGTCCGAAATGAACAGGCTTTTTTTTTCATTGATGATCATGGGAATTCTAGTTTCGTTCGCAACGGCGGGAACGGTGTACCTTGAAGGACCCGATCAAAGGGGCGAAGGGCCTCTGCCCTTGGCTTCGGGCACGGGCAACGATTGGGAGAACTTCGGCGAGGTTACGATCGACATCTATGCCGAGAATCTTCCAGGTTTCGCCGGATTTCAACTTGCAATAGACCTTCCCTCTCCTCCTTTTTACGTTGCCTACAACCACGTGCCGCCACACAATGAGTATTTCGGAGACAGGAAGATCGTTTGGAATGAGGAGTTGTTCCCCAGTATATACCCAGTCTTCGGGAGCGGAGTATTTGATTATTATTCCTGGTACGACGTGAAACAAGACGGGGAGATTAACGTTCTGGACATGATCTTGGTTCGCAATTGGCTGGGCGCCGTTTGCAACGGCATGTGGCCACCTGCCGATGTCAACGGAGACTGTGTCGTCAACATCCTCGACATCATTGCCGTCCGCAATCGTATACAGGCATCCAACCAGAGTTACGGCCTGGTCTCGCTTTTGAACGAATCCATTGCCCAAAAGACATGGCTTATGTCTGTAACTTACTGGTATACGGCGGACGCAAGAGGGACTTACACAATCGGTATCCACGGGGCCGGCACGAGGTTCGGCAACGCTGACGCACAAGCCATGTCGTACGGTATCGTTCCGGGCAGCTTCACGATCACCAACGTGCTCACAGTGGGATCCACGCCCCTTGCCGGCGTTGGCATAGAGGGCGACAAGCCAGGCGTCACGAACTACACGGCGGGCTGCAATGATGGGCAAACTGTGAGCCTTACCGCACCGAAGACGGCCAGTGCACAGGAGGTTGATTACGGCTTCGTTCGATGGGTGGTGGACGGGCAGGACAAACCCGGAGGCCAGACGACAGTTCAAGTGCCGATCGACTTTAACCATGCCGCGCAAGCGGAGTATCATCTGCTTGGCGATTTTACCCGTGATTGCAGTGTGAACGTTCTCGACCTCATAGAGCTCCGTAATCATCTTTACGATCAGGTCAGTACAGACGACAACTGGAAGTACGACCTAACCGGAGACGGCTATATTAATGTCCTCGACATGATAACATTGCGAAATCACCTGAACACGGTCTGCCCGTAATAGGGAGAGAGAACGAACTCAGAGCAGAATCAGAAGAGTGATCGAACCCTAAGGCCACGGGGTACACAGAGAAGAAACAACAACGTGAGAGGAAGAAGCAGGTACCGGTCCCTCAAAACACACTGAAACCGCGTTTGATCATGGTAGGCTTGACTTTCAGGTTTATCAGGCCGTTGGCTTCGGCAGGGGGGCGGGCGGCGCCGGTCGTCTGTTTGGCGGGCAGGACCTTTATCGTCACGGTCTCGCCGGGGTCCGTGCGGCGCACGAACCGGACGAGATACAGTGAATCCGGGACCTTCTTGCCGCCGTATTCAAGAATGAGGTCGCCCGGCTGCAAGCCGGCCTCCTGAGCGGGCGAGTCGCGCTCGACCGAAACGATCAGCGCACCGGTCGGCTTGGGCAGCCCTCGCGACGAAGCGAATAGTACCGTGGTGTCTTCCACGATCACGCCGATCCTGCCTCTGCGGGGGTAGCCTTCGGTCTCCAGATCGCCCAGCACGGTGGTGGCCATATTGATCGGCACGGCAAAGCCCTTGTTCTGTGCGCCGCGAATCTGCGCCGCCGCGATGCCGATCACCCGGCCCTCCGCGTTGAAGACCGGCCCGCCGCTGTTGCCGGGGTCGAGGGCGGCATCCACCTGGATCATGTCGTCGAGGTTCGTCGCCCCGACCCGCCGCCCCACCGCACTCACCACTCCGGTGGTCACGGTGTATGCGAGGCCGAGAGGATCGCCCATCACCATGACCCAGTCGCCCGGCTTCACCTTGTCCGAATCGGTCGTTTTCACCGGATAGACCGCCCCCTTGAGCTTGGATATGTCGATCTTGAGCAGAGCGATATCACCTAGAGGATCCATGCCGACTACCTTCGCCTCGTGCTCGCTGCCGTCGAAGAGGCGAACCGCGAAGACATTGTACTGATCGATGATGTGATAGCTCGTGAGGACGTGGCCCTTGTCGTCTATGAGGAAACCGGAGCCACTGCGATGCGCGGAGAACGGGTACAAGATCGCCCGGGGGATGTAGACGATGAACAGCACCGTGTCCCAGACGAACGTCCGCAAGGGGAAGGGGTTGATGAAATCGCGGGTACGGACCCACAACCCTTCCGGGACGGTCTGGTAGGCGTCGACACCCACTACGGAGGGCTTGACTTCTTCGACGAGCTTACTGGCGTCGGGCCGGTCCCCTACGATTTGCGCGCCCGCCGCCTGGTTGCCGAGCGCACAACTCACCAGAATCGCAGCGCCCGCCGCCGCCAAACACATCCGTACGTGCCATCCGTGCTTATTCACAATCCTTTTCTTCTCTCCGTGCTCTCCGTGTGCAGCCTTGACGGCTTGTACGCCTTCTTGGGGCACACAGGCCGTGTGCCCCTACATGCCCGAGCCGCCGGGCGTTATTCGCGATAACGGGCGATCGCGCGCCGCGTCCCTCACGAATCCTTACGTTGTGTCGCCCTTACAGGGCTGTCAATGTTTCGGTCCCGCTTACCCAGGGCGTCGCCGCAGCCTTCGGCTTGCGGCTTTGCCCTGGGCTATATTGTAACGCCCCTTTGGGGCTAAGAACAGCTCCGTAGAAGTTATTCTATGAGGCCGTACTGGGTGGTTGTGACGCTCCTTTCGGGCTAAGAACAATTGCGCGGCCAGGCAGACCACCTCCCTCTCGAAGAAGAACGCCCGGCGAGACCTGCTGGTGTCGTCGCCGAGGCGGACACGGTCCTACTCGGGCCATGTCGTGCGTCTTCTCTTTGCAGCCCTGAAAGGGCGACCAGATTACAGCCCAGGGCAGAGCACGGCCGTAGGCCGCGCGTCGCCCTGGGTAACGGTTCATCCCACACCAGAGGAGCCCTGAAAGGGCGACACAACGTAGTTCCAAACGTATGCCCCTACATGCCCGAGCCGCCGGGCGATATTCGCGTTAACGCGCGATCGGGCGCCGGTCCACGCATTGATTTCACCCACAACGAACTCGGAAGATTCCTTTTTCTTCTCTCCGTGCTGCGCTTGTCCGCCATAGCCTGTGGCGACGGCGGGTGCTCTCCGTGTGCTCCGTGGTTCACTCTCCGGCTCTTTCCATCCTTCCCTCCCTCCGCGTTCTCTTCTCTGCGTGCTTTGCGTCTTTGCGGTGAATATTCTCTCCGCGCCCTCCGTGGTTAAGATCTATTCTGCATCCGAATCGGTCTTCATCTTTCTCTTGCTTGCGTCGAGATAGCTTTGCAACATAATCTGGGCGGCCATCTGGTCTATGCGTTTTGCCCGCTTCGCTCGTGAAATGTCGTGCGCGAGCATCGAACGCTCCGCTTGCGCGGTGGTCAGCCGTTCGTCGAAGGTCTCAACAGCCACGTCAAGCTCGGCTTTCAACTTGTCGACGAACCTCAGCGTCTTCTCAGCCGCGGGGCCCAGGCCGCCGTCAAGTTTTAGAGGCAGCCCCACCACTACCGTGTCGATACTGCGCTCTTCTACAATGTCTTTCAGCCTTTGAATGCACCGCTCATCGTTTCCTATGGTTTCCAATGGCGACGCGATAATCCCCAGGGCGTCTGTGACGGCCAACCCGATCCGCCGTTCACCGTAGTCTATGCCTAGTAGCGTCATGGTATCGCCCTTTACAGGAATTGCGTCATGCCGCGTTCCTTCAGCATGTCGACGATCTTCTTCACGTCCTGCGCCTGATCCTTTCTGCAAACGAGTGTGGCGTCGGGCGTGTGGACGATTATCAGGTTATCGACGCCGACGGTTGCTATGAGATGATCCTGATTCCCGATCACGGTGCAGTTGGAGCTGTCGAGCACAAGCAGCTTGCCCTCGAGCACGTTGCCTGCCGCGTCGCGATTGCGCAGGTTCTCGAGCGACCGCCACGAGCCTACGTCGTCCCACGCGTATGTCGCCTCCACTACTTTTACGTTGCGGGCATGTTCCATGACGCCGTAGTCAACCGATATGCTATCCAGGCCTTCGTACTGCTCGACGAGCACTTCTTTCTCCTGCGGCGTGTCGAGGCTTTCGGCAATGCGCTGCAGTGCCGTGTGCAACTCGGGCATGAACTCGCGGAAGGCTTCCATAATCGTCGAGACCTTCCAGATGAACGATCCGCTGTTCCAGTAGTACTCGCCGCTCTCCACGAATTCGGCCGCCGTTTCGCTGTCGGGCTTCTCCTTGAACTCGAGCATGTCGAAGATCTTGACGCCCGATTCTTCGCGAATGAGCTCGCCGCGGTGTATGTAGCCGTAGCCGGTGGCTGGATATGTGGGCGGGATGCCGATGACGACCATCGCATCGCCGCTCTCGGCCGCCTTGCACGCAAGGTCGATGACGTCCATGAGGGCGGAAGGCGGATCAATGTGGCTGTCGGCCGGGGTGACGACCATGATCCCCTCCGGGTCGGTCTTTGCGATCTTCACCGCCGCCAAGCCGATGCAGGCCGCCGTGCTGCGGCCGCACGGCTCCCCGATCACATTCGCCGCGGGCAGGTCGGGCAAATGCTCGCGGACGCCGTCGAGCTGGTCGGAATTGGTCACGACGTGAATCCGCTCCGGCGGTATCCTGGGCACGAGCCACTGGAACGTCAGTTGGATCATGCTCTTTGCGCCGGTTATCGACAGGAGTTGTTTCGGGGTTTTCTTCCGGCTCTTGGGCCAGAAGCGCGTGCCCGTCCCACCGGCCATTATCACACCGTGTACCATCCCGACTCCCTTCATCGTCAAAACGCGAGCCGCACGCCGCGGGAGCCTGTCCCCTACCTTACGACCGTCACGTGCTCGCCTTTGAAAGCTCTCACGAACCCTCTGTCGAGGCGGACCATCAGCCCGGCGACAGGGTCCATATCAACGACCTCCCCCCTGTATGTTCGGCCGTTTTGGATAATTGTTATGCGCCGTCCGCGGATCGATGACATCGACAGCCACTGCTCGCAGATCGAGGCGTGCTCGCCGCGCAGGATCCGAAGGTAAAGCTCGTCGAGGTTCCGCAGGATAAGCCGGGCCAGCTCGGTACGGCGGATGGGCTTCTCGGTGTGCCGCGCCACTGTCGTGGCGATGGCCCTCAACTCCTCCGGCAGGTCCCGGCAGTTGACGTCTACGCCGATACCGAGAATAAATGTACCCCGCAGGCCTTTCTCGCTTCGAGTTTCAACGAGGATGCCGGCCGTTTTCTTACCGTCGATCAGGATGTCGTTGGGCCAACGTATGGTGGCATTGCAGCCGGGGTACCCCCGTATCGCCCGGGCAACGGCCACCGACGCGGCAGTCGTGAGCATAGTCGCCCGTTCGGCCGGAGGATCGGGCCGAAGAACGATCGACATCCATAGCCCGCCCCGAGGGGAATACCATTTGCGGCCCATCCTCCCCCGCCCGCGGGTCTGCTCTTCGGCCAGCACAACGAATCCCTCGTCGACGCCGTCGGCGGCGTAATCCCACGCCGCGTCGTTGGTCGAGCCTATCCTGTCGTATGCGATCAGCTTGCGGCCGATGATCCGAGTGCCCAGCCCTTCCCGGATCTCGTCGGGGTACAGCAGGTCGGGCGCGTCGACAAGTCTTACGCGCGCGTCTTCTTTCTCGATACCGAAGCCGAGGCCCCGGAGCTGTTCGATCTCGCGCTCCAATTGCTGCTCGCCGAGCCTCAGGGTTTGCGCGAGTTCGCCTGCCGCAACCCACTCGCCATCGACGCCTTTCAACATCGCCAGCAGCGGGGCGTTCAGTTTGGAAGCAGGTGCAAGGTCTTGATCGTTGCGCATTCCGTTCCCGTTATGCCGAATCGAGGACAAGCGTTATGTCGAGCGAACGCGGGGAATGTGTGAGCTCGCCGACCGAAATCCAATCGACGCCGGTCGCGGCGACTTCGACCACCGTATCGAGCGTTACGTTGCCGGAAGCCTCTATCATCGGAGGCTTGTTGGAGGAACGGATCACTTTCACCGCCTCCGCCATCCGGGTGATAGGCATGTTATCGAGCATAATGATGTCGGCTCCCGCGGCCAGGGCCTCCTCCACGTTATCGAGGCTCTCGACCTCCACCTCGATCAGCGTGGTCGCCGGGCAATTCTCTCGTGCCTTCCTCACGGCATCCCTTACGGGCTGTTGGCCCGAAAGCTCGAGGTGATTGTCCTTGATCAGCACCTGATCGTAGAGGCCCATTCGGTGGTTGTCGGCGCCACCGACTCGCACGGCGTATTTCTCGAGGTAACGCCAGCCCGGCGTCGTCTTGCGCGTATCCAGTATCTTAGCTTTCGTCCCGCGGACCTTCTCCACATATTTCGCAGTGAGTGTTGCGATTCCCGACAGGCGCTGAAGGAAATTCAGCGACACCCGCTCGGCCGAGAGAACTGCCACGGCCGGCCCCTCGACCTCAGCCAGCCGCAACCCCGGGCGCGCACCCGAGCCCTCCGCCACCAAAGGTTTGAACTTCAGGGACGAGTCGACGCGCCCGAAAACCACCGGCAAAACCGGCAGCCCGGCAACAACCCCCGACTGCTTCGAAATATACGCGCCCCTTGCCCGGGCGCCCTCGGGTACCACGGACAAGCTCGTGATGTCGCCATGGCCGATGTCTTCACTTATAGCAAGCTGCACCAGCGCCTCAATCCGACTCACGTCCAACTGCGGTAAGACTATTTCCTTCATCTTCTCAAGTACCAATACATCATAACCGACATCACTGCAATTGCCATCACCGCCGCCGTCATCGGCATCTCGTGCGCGGCGCGCGTGCCGGCCTCCGCGTTTAGTATCTTACTGTCAAGAACCTTCGACGAGCCTCGCGTGGACGACTCCCCCGGGGCCAGCATGTTGAAAGCGACGAGGCTCTTTTCCGCCCCGCTTGTCAGTTCGTAAACGCCCGCAAAGTCCGGCCTGAAAGGAATCTCCCCGCCGTTGGGCTGGGCCACGAGGCCACTGCCGGGGCGCTTCCGCACAGCTCTGACGCTCTGCGGGGCCGCGGTCGGCGATTCTTCTCCCAGTCTTGTCCAGGTCAGACCCGGCCGTCTCGCCGGCGATACTCGCTCGAGCAGTCTCAGCCAGAAGACCGCAAAACCCGGCGTGTACATCCACTTCGTGTTTTCCGGCGATATGTCAAAAGCCAGGCAAACCACATTCTCATCAGCGATCACCAGCGGCCCCTTGTCCGAGTCAACCACAATGTCCCTCCCGCCCGTTATCCGCCTCGCGGCCGCAACGGTTATTTCCGAGAGGCCGGCGTCGCCAGTGAGTTCCTCCTGTGTCACCCCCGTTACAACCGGGTTCTTCAGCGCGCCGGCCACCGTGATCGGCCCGAAGGAATCGGGAGGATTGATAACCACCGTCGAGCACTCCGGAATCTTCTTCGGTGAAGTGCCGTTGTATACCAGCAGATCGTAAGGCAGAGGCTCGGTGGCTTCCTTCGGCTCGCCCCCGCGGACGAGTTCGACGCCCGGATGCACTTCGAGCGCCCTCTCCACGAAGAGATTCGTCTGCCCGATGAAAAGCACGCGAATTCGCCCTTGCGGCTGCCGCGCCGCGTAGAAATAATTGTCCGCCGCCAGGGAATCGTCCCCCATGATTCGCGCTTCCACCCACTGCGCGTCGACAAGCTCCGGGGCTTTGAAGGCCACCGTTTCTTCTGTCCCGTCGGCGATCTCGAGGGCCTCTTCCCCCAGGATGCGATCGTCGGCCGTGAGCCGCAATGTGACCCGCCTCCGTCCGCCGACAGCCTTTACGCCCAGCACGACCTCATCCTTGGAAGACCCGAAGCGTGTAAAGAAAGCGTTGTCGATGGGCCCGCCCACCCCGATCGCGCCTATCGGCCCGGCATCGGCTTCGAGGATTTCCGGCGTATCGGTGCACACGACCGCTACGAACGGCTTCAACGCCCGCGCCGAAGCCAGCGTCCGCGTTACGTCCTTCACGATATCCCCGGGCCTGTCCGTCGGCTGCATCTTCTGCAGTCTTTCGATTGCTCCGTCGGGCCTCAGCGGGCCCACGAGCACGGTATCACCAAGGGGGCTCGTGGCAAGGTAAACGGTATCGGCCGGTGTCAGCTCCCCCAGCAGCTTTCCAAGTTCACGCACGGCCAGATCCCACCGGGTCGATCCTCCCTGCTTCATGTTCATGCTGGCCGAGCGGTCGGCTACCAGCAGGAGCGTTCGGCCGGGTTCCGCCGGGGCCGTGAGCATCGGCCCCGCAACCGCGAGGCCCGCAAGCGCGGCAAAGACCGCTGCGAGCACAAGCGAAGCATCCACGAGCTTGCGGTGTTTCCGGCCCGCCTCCGAGACCTTCTCCGCCAGCCGATCCCACAGCATCAGGCTGGGCACCGTCAGATCGCGCCGCCGCGCCCGCCACAGGGCGATAAGGATCGCGGCAGGGACGCCTGCCAGCGCGGCAAGACCATACGGCCACAGAAGGCTCACCGTATCAGCCCCCCTTCTCGCAAATAACCCACCACAAGTTCGTCGACGGGCACATCGCTGCACGCTGTCACAAACGCGATGCCATGCTTTACGCAAAACTGCCGCCAGCTCTCGACGAACTCGTTCACGAGGGATTTGTATTCCTGCAATTCGGCTCCTTCGACCCAGAGGCTTCGGGTGCGGCCGTCTTCGACATCTTTGAGCCGCAGCCTTCCGGTGTGCCCGGGCGCGACCTCATCGCGGCTGAGAAGTTGGATCACGCAAGGCTCAAAGCCCTTGGCCGCCAGCATCGCCAGGTTCCGGCGGCAGTCGTCGGCCATGAGATCCGATATCAGCACCACGAGGCTCCGCCGCGGCCGCTTGGAGTGAAACTCCTGCAGCGAGCCCTCAATGCCCGTGCCGCCCTGCGCGACCACGGTCCGCAGTTCACGCAAGACCTCGGTGATCCTGCCCTTTCGGCCAGATACCGCAACCGACTTGTGAATCTTGTCGGTGAAAGTAACCACGGCGGCTTCATCGCCGGCCACAAGCGCCAGGTAGGCAAAAGCGGCCGCAAGCTGCTTGCCGCACGTGAGCTTGCTCGGCCGGCCGAAAGCCATCGACCGGCTGCAATCGAGCAGCACCGAAACCGTGCGGCGCTCCTCGCGTGCGTATTCCTTGATAAAAAGCGTCTCCGTGCGGCCGAACACGTTCCAGTCGATGTATCGAAAATCATCGCCCGCGGAGTAACTTCGATGGCCGCGGAATTCGGTTCGGCCGCCGCGGCCCCTGCCGACGCTCTCGCCGACGCCTCGCCCGCTGCTGAGGCGGCGATAGACCAACTCCAGCAGCTCGAGCTTGCGCATGAAAGCAGTATCGAAAGGATCTTCAGACTTGGGCATTACGGGAGCCGAAGGGGCGCCTCACACAAGAAGGAACGGGACACACCAGAATTGCTTCCGCAGTCTTACAATCTACCAACTATGCGAGGGCTTATCAAGCATGAAAGACGCGTGTGGCGTGGCGGTCCTATGTTGGGTGGGTTATATGCGAGATGTCCTGATCGTCAGTCGTCCTGTGCCAGGCTTCTTTCCATCTTCAACGACCACCCCCTCGCGTGTTCATCCCAGGTGTGGTCGCCGTAATAGCAAAAGCCCGCAGACTCATACAGCGCCCGGGCGCGGGCGTTTCGGGCGACGACCGTCAGGCGTATCTTGTCGTAGCCCAACCCCCGCGCTTCCTCAAGAAGATGCTCCAAGACGCAGCGCCCCAACCCCTGCCCCGCGGCATCGTCCACAAGGCCAATGCCCACCGACGGGACCTCCTGGTCGAGAAACCAGAGAAAGGAATAGCCCAAGGGCGTTTCATCGGGCGATTCACCGTCGGTTATGATGAAGCGCAGCGCGGTCTTTTCGCACCCCGCCTTCGAGCAAATGTCTTGGGCTATCTCCCGCGAAAACGGATGCGGCGCAAAGTGTCGCCGCGCCTCGCCCCCAAGACCCCGGAAACACCGGAACAGAAGCTCGGTATCGGTGCCCGCAAGTCGACGTATGAGCGCCCATCGGCCGTTTCCGTATTGGACTCTCTTGGTGCCCATGACAGGACTCTCCCGGCCTTTGCCCAACGATGCCGCAGAATGCGGCATGAGATTATAAGATGGCCATGCGATAATTCAACCGAAAAAGCTCCGGCGAAAGAAGAAAAAGGCGCGAAACAGCCTCGCCTTAGCGGCTTTGGCGCGCTTGCCTGCCGGAGATGGCAAATGAACGATGAGACTGCGCGACTCGACATGTAGCGCGGCCGCGCTTGCAGAGCCCTCCGCCGAAGCTTCGGCCCCGCGAAGGCGTAAGCCTCTGGCGGCCAGGTCGGCGACTTGCGGCGGACAAGTATTGTACTTGTCGTGCTCGAAATGACCGTGTTTGGCGTTTTCCGTGTTCGCCGTTTTCTTAGCCCAAACGGGCGTGAGCCCGTGGAAAACGATTGCCCCCCCACCGCAGAGCCCCCGCAGGGGGCGGCAGATGAAGAGAAGGATGAAGGCGGAAGGATGAATGAAGACTCAGGACTTCGGACCTTGGACTGATGACTGTACGACTGCTTGCCCGCCAAAGCCCGGCGGCGGGGGCGACTGTGCGACTGAGAGGAGATGTCGCGCATCAGCCCAAAACCATATTGCGTTGTCGCACCCCTGAACCCGATGGATTCAAAAACCTCTTGACATTGCCCTCACTTTGTATACTATAGAGGGCAACAAAAGGGAATTTTCTTTTCGGCTTTTCGGTCATCGCAGGGTCGGTGACAGCCGAAAAGGTAGTAGCAACGGAGGCTATGCTATGAGAGTATTGTTGTGCTTGGCGTTGTTGTTGTCGACAATAGCTTTGACCGGGTGCGCGATCCCAAACACGCCGGTCGTGGCCGCGATTGTGATCGACCAAGGCGGACCGGTGGCGGGCTTTGACAATGGCGTCGGAGCCACCAAAGTCGGCCGCGCCAAGGCCGAAGGCATCCTTATTGTCAGCTACGGGGACGCTTCCATCAAGGCGGCGGCCGATGCCGGCGGGATCACCAAAATCCACCATGTGGATTCCGAGTGCCTTGGCATCCTTGGCATCTACGCACGCTACGAGACGATCGTCTACGGCGAATAAAGGTCTGTTGAGGGGAGGTACCGAAATGGCGCGACGGGGTATTGTCAGTTTTCGTTCCGGCTTGTTGCTCGCGGTCGCCGGCATTTTGTGCGCCGGCTGCGGGCAAGAAGTAGTTGCAGTTTACACTCGCACCATTCCCGAAGGTGCCTCCCCCATCTACAAGTGGGAGGGGGAGCGGACAACAGGCTTGAAAACATACTGGGGCGATGAAGCCGTGTCGCTCGAGGTTACCGCGTATTTCCCGGAAGATTGGGAGCACGCGGGCGACGGCTACTGGAACGTCGAAGGCGAGACCGGCGACGGCGAGCCGATCCCCTTCATCGGCGTAGTCCGGCGGTACGTCAACGAACACGGCACAGAATTGGCTAAGATCACGGCCGACCTCGAAGAGCTGGACGACTGGGTGTATTTCGTCATCGATCCGAACGTGACAAAAGAAAACGGGAAGATCATTTCAATCCAGCCCATAGCGTATCTGCGCCAGATTAACAACCACGTCATCCACCCGTGGTTCGGTGCGGAGGTTCGCCTGTTCCCCGAGAAGGACTCCCCGCTCACGCCATCTCCGGAGCCGCTCCCCGAGGAGCCGAAGGGCACGCCCATCTCCATAGATTAATCAACCCCCGCTGCCAGTCCTTGTCATTCCCCACATTTCTTGTGGCGGCTTCCGCCATTCCTACGGCCCTGACTCGTCCGCCGTAAGACTTTTGGAGGCGGGAAGGGCAAAGTATGAAAGCCCGGGGCAAGGCGAATCCTGCGTATGTGTTTAGCGTGCGCGCACAACTGGGCCGTCGTCAAAAGCGCAAGCAAGTTTGATCTTCAGCCTCGTAGAGGCGCATTATTGTTAGCCCAGGGTGGGAGCCCCCGTAGGGGGCGCGAACCCTGGGTACCGGCCATGCCCATATGAACGAGCCCCAGAGGGGCGTACCTTCTTGACCATCGATCAGCAAGGGTCGCCCCTCCGGGGCTCAATCATTATTGTGCACCCGTTACCCAGACGTCTTATGTGTCAGATCAAGGTTTTTTTTCATAGTTATCCACCTTGTTTTCCACATTTTATGTGTTCGATGAGGGGGCTGTCGTGGCGAATGAGGGAGGTCAGATACTTT
>Ga0114922_10004547_pt1 | contig 12862 bp, 6 predicted proteins | sample AartaG_FD_100975 | JGI IMG/M metagenome (GOLD analysis project Ga0114922, IMG submission 100975) | Deep subsurface microbial communities from Aarhus Bay to uncover new lineages of life (NeLLi) - Aarhus_00045 metaG | ecosystem: Environmental > Aquatic > Marine > Oceanic > Sediment | place: Aarhus... | reverse complement strand
GTCAGGCCAATAGTTTGCGTCGTTATTGGCGTCGTTGACCTTGTACCAGTTGGTGCCGAAGTAGACTTCGTGTGAAGTTGCGTAGTCTCCCGGCTCCCACTCGAGGTCAACAGCAACCTGCACATCTATGGCATTGTGGAAAGGTCTGGGCAGCCAGGCAAGGTTGGGGTCGCCGCGAATGAGGAACTCATCGGGGGTAAGTGCGCGGTCCATAACTCTAAGCTCATCAATAGCACCATCGAAGTGATTCGCTAAATGCTTCGCAGTTGCTGATTGGTAGCGGTATGCCCCTATACCTACAGTATCACTGCCATAATCGTCAGATGGATTGGGGGTAGTTACGTTATTGTCAGCTACTACGATACCATTGATGTAGAGTTTTTCATTTTTACCGCTGGGGTCACAAGCATCGAAGACAGCAGCGATATGGTACCACTGTCGTCGTGCGATTCGGATTTGTGCCGTTCCCGAACTGATAATTTGGCCATTATGCATGAATTTTACAGCACCGTTGTCGTCGATACCCAAACCGTAGGTAAACCTATCTTTTCTTAGAATAGTACCATCTATATCAATGTCTCCTTGGAGATAATTTGCAGACCCGTCTTGCCTGACCCAGGCCTCGATGGTATATGCAGAGCCGTCGAGGTCAAGCAGGTCCGGTCCGAAGCAGGAGCGTAAGAGGGGTCTGCCGCCGCCGCCATAACCCCCGGTTCCACTATATATGAAGTGTGCGGAGGTACCGACGGGGTTGTAAGTAGGGTTGGGCTGACCATATCTCAATTCGCCGTTGCCTACCACGTCAAAGGTCACGTTGCCCGTATCGTCGGTGATGACGGTCTCGTCGCAGGGGTCATGAATATTCGCATCCAGCACACCGTCAAACATATAGTGCATCAACGGGTAGCCGATTGTCTGAAAGCTCCAGATGTCGCCTTTTGCTGCATTGCCGTCATCGACCTCATCGATACGCCAGAAGTACTTTATGCTGTACACAAGAGTTCCGGTGATGTAGTTCGTCCCTGGCTGCCGACCTCTGCCTGGTAACACGTTGGGGTCATTGGCATCGTTCACAACGCCGAAATCTGTCCCAAGGTAAACATCGTGATAATCTGCAAGGCACGAAGGTGTCCAGCTAAGCGTTATCCCGGCTAAGGGTATGAACGGGGTACTAATGTCCGGGTCGGGGTTTCGTGCGAAACCTTTTTCGGTGGTAAAGTACCAGGTGCGTCCTTGCCAGGGACTGTTCCCATCGGTGTCATTAACCTCATCGACCCGCCAGTAGTATGTCGTGTTAATATCCAGAATACCTGGTGGTGTATAATTGTTTGAATCATAGGGTCCTTTGGCCCACTTGGCGCCGAGGGGCCAGGTGTTGGTTACCGAGACATCGTCAATAAACAGTTCGCCGGCGCTTATGTCGCTGCCGATCCTTATCTTGAAATCGCTGATGAAGTACTGGCTGTCGGTTATGTCCTCAGTGTAATGCAGCCACACGTCGTTAGGGCCGATAGAATTCAAGTCGGCGACAAAATCCCAGTTAGTTCCGTCATAGTAGTAGAGGTTGACGTCTCCGGCTTCTATGCCAAGCGTTTTCTTGATGTATAGCGAAACCCTCATCGCGCCGGCCTCACTGGCGTTTATATCCACAGTTGTGAGCGTGCAAATGCCGGGGCTGTTGGGCGTAAAGGAGTGGTAGCTGGAGTGAGAGTTTCCATCAGAGTTTCCATCATGAAGGACGTTTGAATCGTATATTGTCCAAGTAGAAGACACCCAATTCGCGTCACCGTTTTCAAGGTCGTCTCCGAACAGGAGCAGTTCCTCGGTCAAGTCGGTTCCAAAGTATACGTTGTGGCCATTGACATCTTGCGTAAGTTGCCCGGGAGTCCAGGTAAGACTCGTATCGGGGCAGGCATATGGTTCTCCGACAGTAGGAAACGGGGAGTAGGCGGTTACCGGGGTGGGTACGTAGATGATGAAGGCATTTAGGATAGCTGAGCTTCCCGCGCCGGCCTCGTAAGTGATTTTGACCGGAGAGCCGTCGGTATAGAATTTGACTAAAGAGGTTGTAAGATTGTCATCCGAAGTTTCATGCTGGACCGGTACGTTCACGTCGCATGGCTCCCCGAGGGGAATCTGGGTAACGCCGCCGCCGTCAGGGTCGTTGGGGGCGCCGACATTTTGCATCATGATATTATTTGGGTCATAATACGCAGAGTAAGTCTGAACGTAGACCCTCGGCATATTCGGCTCGTTGCCGTCGGGGGTGTTGTGATAGCCCCAGACCAGATATGTACCCGGTGTGAGGCCACCATCACCATAAAGAACGAGGTGACAGTTGGCAGAGTTCGGACCCGCATAGTCACCCGATTGTATCCAGGTATTACAGATAGGTTCATCTGCGCTTGAGGTGTAATTGAGGACGGTTCCCGGGCTTGAACTGCCATTGCCGATACCCATACCAACGTTAAGACCTGAACCCATAATGTCTTGATAGTTTGTTGCATCGTGAGTTTCCAAATCATTGCTCCAGCGGACCCAGGCAAACCAGTCTTCGTACCCGGCCTGCTGGCTTTTGTCGGTGTATGCCACCGGGCCCCCGTCGTTAACGGTGATGTCAACCTTTAGCTCAAAGCCTGCGTTTGCCGCTGAGAAACAACTCATCAGGACAACGAGCGACGTTAGAAAGATTAATTTTCTACACATGACGTTCCTCCTTAAATTAAGTTAATAATTACAACTCTGGTTTCGTTTCGCCAAACACCCAAACATCCTTTGTTTTTAACAGGCATCGAAAGCCTTCACTTTCACATCTTTCGTGCCTGTTCAAAACAACCTTTAACATTCTAATTCTATTATAAGTTAGACGGATTAGGCCTATTCTCAGGGTATTCCTGATTTTGGGGGTAAAAACACGTGACCAAGTGCATGCTCCGCGTGTTTAACGCACCGGCGCGGGTATGGAATGAATAGTAGAATAACGCGCTCTTTGAGCACACGGCCCTCACCCCTACGGCCAAATCCCTGTCACTCCGATTTAAGGGCGCCCGATTTTGCCCTAAAAAGCGGCAAAAATCGCACTTACCGCCCAGACAAATTACTAAAACTCAACTACACTTAATATATACCAGATTCAGCAACGCCCGTCAAGAAAAACCTCCTTATTTCCAACAGATTTGTGATTATGCACGTTCTTTATGGGACTGCCGGAAACGCATGTCCCCGGGAACTACCGGCCCCACACCCAAGACTTGGCCAAAAATAGCCATCTATAGCTATAGGTGGTGCCCCCGGCCTGTTTACTCCCTCCTGTTCTCATGTCTCCCAGAAGCAATGCAAGCAAAATACCCAAAAAGTCGGCATCAACCCACACCAGGCCGATTACCTAAGCTCGACTATTCCCCTAAATCGCACCAAAGCCCCTTTTGTCGGCAGATGCGGCTCAATTGTGCCGACCAAGCCGACATTCCGGCCTACAAATCTACTCAAATTCTTCTTTGAGGCCGAACCCTTCGGCAAAGCACAGCAAACAGTCTTGTTGGAATCGTCAACTATCCGGTAGTAACCCGGATAAGCCTCGAAAGTCTCAAACCGCCCCACAGCACCAAATCTGCCCAAATCCTGGATAGCCGCCAGCCTTGCAGCAATGGCTTTTTCTATCCGCTCTATATCCTGCCGCAGCTTATCATCCTGACGCCGAACGGCTTCACCAACGTCGCGAGCCAATTCATAACGACTTATCTGCTTGAGCGCAAATTCGGCGTACCGTGCAGCTTTGCCGGCCTCTTTGTTGCCGGCCATCTCAAGAAGCGCCTTCTTCATATTCGCATAATCCTGCTGCTCCATTGCTTTGGTGCACTCGGCCTCGATTTGCTTCTCCAGAGCGTAATATTCTTTGAGCTTGCTCGCTTCAACAGAAAGCATTGTGGGAACAACCGGACCGGTACCGGGAGGTGACGGAACACCTCCCGCCGCACCAAGCGGCTTTGTATAGTCAGTGCTCACCCAGCGATAGGCACCGACCGGCGGGGCAATCTTATAATACTTGTCCCTCTCCTCACCTAACAACTTCACCTTCTCACCCTTGTTGAGCTTTAATCTGAATTCCGTAGAATACATCGGCCTAAGCTCCTCGGCACCGACCCACACACGAACGTTGTCGCCGACCACAATCCCAACCGCAGGACTATCCGGGTTAATACGAACGTACTGCGTTGATATCCAGGAAAAACTGCCGGCAGGCGGAACAATGCAGGACCAGCTGAACTTGTGACTGACCACCTTCACTTTATCACCTTTGTTCAACTTGCCACAAGGATAATAATTCGTACCAGGCCCCGACCGAATATTAACGTTGTTGCTGGCTATCTCCGCAATATAGGGAAAAGAAAGGACAGCGCCTGCATTGGGGTCGGCAGTCATTGTGACAGTTCTTCCAGCCGGTCCAGCAGCTTCCTGGGCAAAACCTGCAGTCGCAGACCCCATCTTACCGGGGGATACTAAAACGGTCAAAATAACGAGAATAGATAAACTGATGCGGGATTGCATTTTTCTATCTCCCAAAAATAGGTTTTTATCACAAACACTAAAACACAAACCATTTTCCGCGGTTCAAATTAGCACCAGCTTCAGTAGTTGTCAACTCTTTTATTTTTCCCAACAAGGTCGGTAAGGAATCTCGGCTCCGCCGGCAAAAAAGGCCCCTGTTGCTTAATAAGGGCGGTTTTACAAAAAGTGCGCCAACTTTGATTTTTTTGTAAACGACATCTGATTTACAGCCTCTATAATTATAAATGAGTGTTCAATCGTATATCCGAGCTGTACCTAACTTAACAATTTTGCAAGGTGGAGCAGTGCAAAAGATAAATTTTAGGGTGTTAGTTAACGATTACGGCCCGGCGGTTCTGAACACCGCAATACGCATTCTGGGCGATAGTCAAAAGGCCCAGGACGTCCATCAGGAAGTATTTCTGGCCATATGGCGGCGATGGCACAAATACAACGGAAAGACAAAGTGGGGCGCATATCTGTACCGCACCACCGTGCGAAAAGCAATCGAGTTTGCCAAACGCGCAAGAAACAAGCAATTCGTAGAGCAGCAGCCGAGAAATACGATTACCAATGAAAGGCCGGATGCGCCGTTAAGAGCCGCCGAGCTTAAACAGAAACTAATCAAGAGCCTTGGGCAATTGCCCAAACGTCAGGCGGATGTGTTCGTACTATCGAGAATCGAAGGATTAAAACATAACAAAATTGCTGAGGTCCTGGGCTGTTCGCAGGAAACCGTGCGAGTCCACTTGCACCGGGCAACAAAGCGATTGGCGCGGGAGCTCAGCGACTATTTGGGGTGAGTTATGAATACGCATGAAAAAATAAGTGAAATGCTAATCGGCTTTGTCCTTGGCGAATTGCCGAAACAAGCAGAACGCGAGGTTAAAGCCCACGCAGCCGAGTGTCAGCAGTGCAGCAGTGAGCTAAAACGCCTTCAGGCATTACTTAAGTGCACCGAACAAATGAGAGGCTTGTCGGCTGATAATAATTTGTGCAAATCCGCCAAAGACTCGCTTCTCGCAGCCATAGCCGGCGAAAACAAGCAACCCGCGCCGAGCCGGAATATCAGCGCCGCATCTTTCTGGAGAAGCACTCTAAGAAACAGAATAACAAAGCTCGTCGCTGCAGCGGTGATAATTATAGCGGCCGGAATTGGTATAGCGGTATTTAGCAATTTAGATTACGGGTCAGGCCGGACCATTGTTGAAAACCCTACGGAGGGCCCAAAAGCCGAGCTCACAGCCGAATTAGACCAAGTCCACAAGATGTTTGCTGCTCATGACATTCGTGGTCTGGAGGCAATGCTGTTAAATGCAAAATTTGACCAGAGCAAGGTTCTGGCGGCAAATTACCTCGCCGAGATCGGCGATTCGAATAGTATCGCAGTTCTGCAGCAAGTCAACGATGAGTACGGCGGCACCGAAGCCGCCTTTGCCGCGGCGATAGCAGCTATTGAGGCCAACATCACCGAGGTAGCTATGGATGGCCCAGAGGGCGGTTACCTCCCTGAGGTGAACGATATAGCTGTTGCTGAGGGCAACGCTCCTGTTGAGGTAACGGCTGATGACTTACTCAAGTTAGTGCCGGCCGAAAGTATGTTCTGCGTGCGTATGAACAATTTCGACTACGTCCTTGGAATGATAGACCAGTATTTAGCCGGTATTTCCCCCATCCCTATGGGGGCAACGATGGGTGCGCGTATGCAGCTTGTAGGCGCATTGGGTGACCCGGCACTAAACGGCGTCAACACCGCAGGCAATTTTGCGCTGTTCGGACTGGCGTCGCCGCCCGGGCCGAACGAAAGCCCGTTGGGCAATCTATTCATAGCAGGACTGGTGCCTCTTGCGGACTACGAAAAGTTCGTCAGCGATAACCCAAATTGCGAACAGCCCGATGCCAACGGCATCTCCGTAATCAAAACCGGCGGCGCTCTCAACCCGGACAAAAAAATGCTCGCCACAAAATTAGGCGGCTATGCGCTTATCAGTTCAGTAAACAACTATGACAAATTGCGTTCAATTGTTAAATCCATCTCGCAAGGCTCACCAACACTTGCCACTTCGCTGGATGCTGGTGAGGTCGCAGCGGCAACCACACAGCCGCTATGGGCCTACGGCAACGTTCAGCGGGCTGCGAAAGTGTTTGGACCTATGGTTTATGCCGAGCTTGAGCAGGGAAAGCAACAGTTGGAAACTATGAATGCCGGCCCGCAAGGCGGACCCGCGCCGGCGGAAGTAATGAATATCTACTTTGGTATGCTCGATATTCTGACCGAAGAAGTAAAGTCCGTCAGCATAAGCATCAATCCCAAAGCCGATGTTTTGAACCTGACAGTAGGTGTGGCAGCCGTGCCGCAAACATATTTGGCCAAAATGTTCGTGGCCGATACCTCAGGCGGAGCGAATACACTTTTGAGATACCTGGAAGATGGGGCATTTCTTAATCTCGGATTCAAGACAAACACGCCTTTCATTGAAGAGTTAACTCTGACCAATTACGATTTTATTGCATTTCTTAGCGACCAGGATATTCCTGATGAGACTATCGATAAATTAGAAAAGCTGGTGGCCGATATGATGTCCTGCACAGCCGGACCTGGAGTAATGTCTTTTGTATACAACAGCGAGGGGTGGCCGCCTTTCGCAGGCAAGTACATAATCGCGGTCAAAGACGAAGAAAGATGGAACCAGGTACTTGAGGCCGGATTCGACCTTTGGAATACGGGGGAATTTGCTGGTCTCCAGAGCAAGATGGGAATGGAATACAGGTATGAAATTAAAGCTGGAGCAGATGATTACAATGGTGTTTCAATTGACGTTGGCAAATTCGTGATGGAAGCGAACGAGCCTAATTCCATGTATGGTAAGATGATAGACCAAATGTACCATGGCGGCTTCGACTTCAGATATGCTACAGTTAATGGCCTCTGGCTCTGTGTGTTCGGCGCCGATTGCAATTCAACGATACGTGAATTGATTGACCAGGTCAAGGCCGGTGGGCCAAAGGAGACAGCATCTGAGATGGCCCTGGCCTTGGAGGTTCTTACCGAAGCAGACAAGGCTGAGTTTGTAGGCACGGTCAATTTCATCCGCTACCTGAACCTGGTGGCCGGCATGCTCCGCGGCGTACAGGTGGGGCCAATGGGCCAACAGATATTACCGGTTGATGTTGAGACCAATAGCAATATACCCTTTGCAGGCACGGTAGCTAACGGCAGGATAGCCGTTGAGATCGCCCTGCCGAAACAGCATATATTAGAAGCAAAGGCCGGCCTTGAGACAATGCGGCAGCAGATGACGGCGATTATGGCGCTTCAGACAGCTATCTCACAATTACCTCTGACCGAGGGACCTGAGCCGAATATGCTGACCGATTACGCCCTTGTCCGGGACGCGAACACATCCGATGAGGAGCTGGCAATTAAGGGACTACGCACGTTTGCCCGGATTTCAGGCGGACGATATCCAAGCAGCCTGGATTTGATGACTACTATGAAAGAAGCCGGCGAAGCGCTCAGAAAAAGTATTCTTGAAGACCCGGACAGGGACCCCAACACGCCATTAACCACAGAAGAGGTAATGCCGAAGTTAGTTGAGATACAAGCGACTTCTCTATTCTACGCTAAATTAGTCAGAGATGCCAACGATGTTACTTACTGTGGCACGGTTACAACTGAATTTCCACATGCCATCTTAATGTACTGGAAGATATCCGAGGACAAGTACAGGGTAATCTTCGCAGATTTAACTGTCGAGGACGCTTCCGCCGAAAGGCTGGCAGAGCTTGAAGCGACGCCTCTCAACCTGTCGCCGAAAGCCATCAAACCGGATCCGGCGGACGGAAGGATGGCGAGGACAGTCACCGACCTGGAGTTGAGCTGGATGCCGGGATTCAATGCAGCCGAGCACAGAATTTATCTCGGCACTAACCCTGACGAGTTATCACTTTTGGGCGGGCTGACAAGTCCCCTCACTAAACCCCAGCCACAAGACGGAGCAGTTGCAGTCCCGGTTGTGGAGGTGGAGTTGAGCTCGATGCCGGGGTTCAATGCAGCCGAGCACAGAATTTATCTCGGCACCAGCCCTGAGACAAGTCACTTCATCACTGATAGGGTGCTTTACGTCACGTCGGGGAAACTCCAAGTGGACACCATCTACTACTGGCGTGTCGATGAGGTTCAGACCGATGGTTCAATTGTAGTCGGCGATGTTTGGAGCTTCAACACGGGCAAGCTCATAGGCTGGTGGAAGTTTGATGAGACATCCGGTATCGTCGCTGCTGATTCTTCCGGTAATGGCTATGACGGCTCAGTGATGAAGGGCGCGCCAATCTGGGACCCTGATGGCAGGTTCGGCGGCTGCCTCAACTTTGATGAGACGTATGGTGTGTCAATTCCGGGCAGCGTCTTTGGCAGCCATGTCGACAGTGAAATAACCATTTCGGTGTGGGTGAATGGTAACGCAGACCAGACGAACTGCACGAACGTAATCCTACAGGCCGGCTGTGGATGCTCCGGACGGCCGTACATAGTGAGCGTGTACACCGATTGGCAGGATAATGGCCTCGTCGTGTTAAAAACAGGACGCGACGAACCGGATGGATTGAGCTACAACGCTGCCCTTGAGCAGTGGGCGGGCCGGTGGAATCACTATGCCTTCGTCAAAAATGCGAGGGAAGGCTTCCAGAAGATATACCTTAATGGCGAACTGGTGCCCAGATATCCGGCACCAGCGCATCAATGGCTGGAGTCGACACGGCCAGAATTGGTATAGCCCCTGACCGATACGGCGACCAATACATCGGCAAGCTCGATGATGTGCGCATCTACAACTATGCTTTGTCACAGGAAGAGATAGCCCAGATTTACAAAGCCGCTGCCCCCGCTTCGACCGAAAACTAACTTACAGAAGACTTAGCCTGATTACCTTATCAGTCATCTGCTACAACGGGCCCGGCAAACATGCGGGGCCTTTTTATGCGCTCGTATTTCGCAGGTTGTATTGTGTGGTTCCGCCTCTCTAATCCTGCAACTTGGCAATCTCGTCGTTGCACATCTTCAATTGGTCGGGGTCGAAAAGCTTCTTGGCCGCGGCTTGTAGGTGCTTCAGTGCAGCCTCCGGCTGTTCAAGATACCGCGAATACAATAAACCCAGCATCAACTCGACCTGCTCGACATATTCATAGCTGCCGTAGTGAGACAGGAACTTTTCGTAAGCTTCCGCTGCTTGAGCGTGTTTGCTCTCACTGGCAAGCTGATTGGCAATATCCAGCAGGTATTGGCGAGGCAGAATCTGTTTGCTATCGAGCTCGGTAAGCTCTAAATACAGTTCGGCTGCAGCCGGCAAATTACGCTCACCAATCCGGCTGGAAATCTCATGGCGAAGCTGCTTGAGCTTTTCCTCCAGTTGCTGTTCGGCTGCCATTTTTTTTACTTCTTTTACCTTTATTTGTTTTGTCATTGTTCGGCCGGCAAACGGGTCGTAGCCGTCCGAAACAGAATCACGATACCGCCGACGACGGTTCCGTTGTTTTATCATCGCCCATAAATCGAAGCTACTGCTGCTGACCAAACCGGCTGCAAGCACCCCTATCATAGCCAAAATACCGAAAGCATAACCCGACAGATGCGCATCATAAGCAACATTGGGAATGTGTCTTAAGTACATATTGTCCCAAAAAATCAACTTGAAGCCGATAAAATACAAGGCAGAAATCTCAAGAGTGCCAATAAAAAAGAACAGCCAGTAAAAAACTGTAAGCAAAGTTTGGGGGAACAAGACCAGATATGCCCCGGTTATGGCAGCAACGGCCCCGCTGGCCCCCAGAGTAGGTACAGGTGAAGACGAATGGAGGACTGTATGACCTATACCGCTGAATACCGCTCCAGCCAAATATAGGCACAAATACCCGATGTTGCCAAGCTTGTCGTTGACATTATTGCCAAACACATACAGAAAAAACATATTGCCGATGACATGTAGAAAAGTGCCGTGCAAAAAAGCGTAACTTACAAGCTGCCACAGGCGAAGTTCACTGGGAGTAAGCATAAAGTACGCAACCCAGGGTCGAAATGCCAGACCACCTTGGGGGGCTATATGTAATTCCAGCAAAAAAATAATCGCATTAACAAGAATCAGGGCGTAATTTGCGTATGGTGTCCGCCACGGCCGAATACTTGTCCGAATAGGCAATACAAACAACATAATTTGGCTACCAATTCCACCTTAAAACCAAGTCGAAACGGTACGCATTGTAGTGGGGAAAAATGGTCGTGACAAGATATAAAAATGGGACGGCAATCGCCGTCCCGTACGGTAGGTAACGCTCAAAAAGTTCTCTCCCTCGCGGAAAACATCAGGAGACACCACGGTTTTTCAACAACCGGCTTCCCCCCCCCAGCCGAGTCTTGTTCTCCTAACCAAAATATAGGATATAAACACCGCAGAGCCAAACGCCCGAACAAAAAAAACTTTATTTTTCCTGCAAACGATGTTAATCAATTGTATCCGGCAGCCAGTGGAATACTAACTAAACCGCAGGCAGCGAAAATGAAAAAGAAAATTATTGAAAATCGTATCAAGGCCGTTCGTCGCAGGCTCAAAGAAAAGCGGATAAATTGTCTCATAATAACAAAGCCGGCCAATGTGACTTATACAACCGGCTTCTCAGGCGACTATAGCTGGGCGGTAATCGCCCCTAAGATGGTTTATCTTTTGACCGACAGCAGATATATCGAGCAGGCTGAAAAAGAATGTCCACAGTGCAGGATAATCCGACGGACCGGATCGCTTCCTGAAACAGTATCACAACTGCTGCAAAGGCTAAAATCGATACAACCGATAGCCGTCGAAAAATCCACATCACTTGCCGTATGTGAGGCATTGAAGAAAAATGCTAAGGTTCGGTTAAACGCAGTCGCAAATGTTGTTGAACAGGTGCGCACCATAAAAGATACCGGCGAAATTGCCGCTATCGGAACAGCTGCTCAGATAGCGGGAAAAGCACTTAAACAAACCCGAAGATATATAAGGCCCGGTGTGACCGAAAACGAGTTAGCCGGCGCCCTGGATTTTCAAATCCGCAAACTCGGAGGGCGTAGCAGCTTCGAGACAATAGTTGCATTCGGCTCTAATGCCTCCCGTCCCCACCATCAGCCCGGCAAAAGAAAGCTGAAAAAAAACGATACCATCCTCATTGACTTCGGTGTCAGATTCAAAAATTACTGCTGCGACCTGACCAGATGTTTTGTCATTGGTCGGCCGAGTGCTTTCTATAAGAAGGTTTCCGATGCCGTGCAAGAGGCCCAGACCGCCGCCATCAAAACGGTAAAGCCCGGGGCTGAAATTCAGAAGGTCGATGCCGCCGCCAGAGAGGTAATTCGTAAATATGATTTACCCGTCTACGGACACGGCACAGGACACGGACTCGGCCTGGAAGTCCACGAAGAACCCGTCATCTCACACGACAGCAAAGGCAAATTACAAGAAGGAATGGTTTTCACAATCGAGCCCGGCGTATATATCCCGGGAAAACTCGGCGTGCGAATCGAAGATGACGTACTCGTAACGGAGAACGGATATAGAATATTAACATAGTAGTCTGTAACAGCTCAATTGCTGCCTGTCATTCTGAGCTTGTGCCCAAGGTGCGAAGCGAAGAATCTCTCTTGCGTAGGCCAGATGCTTCGCCTTTCGGCTCAGCATGACAACCACACAAAACATATGTTACAGAACACTAAGGTGTCCCCAAGTAAACTAATCCGCTTACGCCTTATTGCCAGTATACAAATAAACTGAAAGGATGATGTTATGAAAGAAAAGCAAGCGTTCTGTGTGGCTGGCTTTGCTTGTTTGGTTATTCTTGCAGTTACCGGTCAAGGTGTTGTTGCCAAGAAAACGGCAGACAATACAAAACAAGATGAGCCTTATGACAATGAGATGAAGCTTCGCCTTCAGCCGGCATACGCCTTGTGGAATCGCTATGACCCAAAGTCCGCCAAGTATGCTTTTTCCGCAACAAGTGTCAAAAAGGCAAAACGATGGCAAAAGAAAACAAGGCGGGCGCTGAACGAGCTGGTGGGCTTTCAGAACACACCGAAGGTACATCCGCAACCACGTATCCTCGAAAAAATAGACAAGACAGATTACACACGGGAAAAGGTATTAGTCAGGACAAGTGCTGATACCGTGATGCCCGTTTATATTTTGCTGCCTAAGAAATTGCCGCGTCCACTGCCGGTCGTGATAGCGCTACACGGTCACGGCTACGGCGCCAAAAGCATTGTGGGCATACAAAAAGACGGCACTGAGCG
>Ga0114922_10004546_pt1 | contig 12863 bp, 13 predicted proteins | sample AartaG_FD_100975 | JGI IMG/M metagenome (GOLD analysis project Ga0114922, IMG submission 100975) | Deep subsurface microbial communities from Aarhus Bay to uncover new lineages of life (NeLLi) - Aarhus_00045 metaG | ecosystem: Environmental > Aquatic > Marine > Oceanic > Sediment | place... | reverse complement strand
GGAAGGCCTCTGCGTAGGCCGGCAGTCCATCGTCGCGGGTGGCAGAGAGGCCGTGGGCCATCACCACGCACGGCACCGACGCGCCCGCCCGGTCCGGGGTGTAGCGGTACGCTGCCAGTTGCTCGCCGTGGGAGGGAATCCGCACCTCCGCCCGCTGACCGATCATCTGACCCAAGCTACTGCCGAGGGAGGCTCCGTGACCACCACGACCGACGAACGCGCGACCCTCGCACAGTCCGGCGAGGAGCAGGGCTGGAAGCGACGCGCGATCGACGATCGGGTCGACGTCTACTCCCGTGGCGCCATCCGCATCCGGGTGATCTGGCAGGGCGAGGCCAAGCTCAGCGGGGCGTCCATCTTCGTCGACCAGTGGTACGACAACTACACCCGCGACCTCGGCACCGTCCGCGCCTGGCTCAAGCGGTAGCGCCGGTCAACTCCAGCGCGGCGGCCAGTTCCCGCAACGCGGGGCGCGGGTCCCAGGCCGGGTTGCCATCGCCGAGGACCTGAACCACCACGTGGTCGGCACCTGAACCGAGGTGCGCGGTCACCATCGCGGCGGCATTCTCAACCGACCCCATCCCCACGATGCCGGCCGCCAGCCGGTCCGAGCCGCCCGGAACCAGATCCGATTCGTCGAATCCCTGCCGCAGCCAGGAGTTGCGGTAGTTGGGCAGGCCCGAATAGATCTGCAGGTGCAGATGCGCGCGATTCATCTGTTCCTCGGCGTCGCCGCCGATGACCACCGCCTGTTCGGAAACAATCCACTTCTGCGGGCCGAGAATCTCGCGGGTGACCGCGGTCTGCGCAGGAGTCACCAGGTAGGGGTGCGCGCCATCGGCGTGAGTGCCCGACAGTTCGATCATCTTCGGCCCCAGCGCGGCGAGTAACCGAGCCGGCCGGCCCGAACCGGGTTCGATCATCTCCGGCAGGGCGGCCATCCGGTCCAGATATCCGCGCATGGTCGCCAGCGGCTTGGCATAGGTACCGCCCAGCATGTTCTCCACCAGCGGTCCGTGACTGACACCTAGGCCCAGCACGAAACGGCCCGGGTACAGCGCGGTCAGCGTGCGCCCGCCGCCCTCGGTGGTTCCGGCGATCCGGGCGTGGATATTGGCGATGCCGGTGCCCACGACGAGACGATCGGTGGCGGCGAGGAACGCCGCGGATTCGACCAGGCAATCCTTCAAGCCGACTTCGGGAATGAACAGCGATCCGAAACCGAGCGCCTCGATCTCTTGGGCCACCTCCTGGGCGGCCGCCATGGGCCAGGTGTCACTGGCCCACCAGACGCCGATGCGGGCAGGGAAGTCGATGCGTGCTCGGTCGGATGAGGTCACCACCCGATTCAATCACTCGGCCGTCCGGCAGAGACGCCAGCGCCCCCTTTGGCAGAATGTCATCATGACCGTCGTCGGCTTCGATCTGTCCACCGTGTTCCGCACCGTCGCGGAGGCGATCCCCGACAACGACATCCTGATCTGGCGGGACCGCCGCCTGACCTACGCGCAGATGGACGCCCGCATCGACGGGGTCGCCCACTACCTCGCCTCCCGCGGACTCGGCTGCCACACCGAACGCAACGAGTTGGCCGGCCACGAGTCCGGACAGGACCACATCGGGCTGTACCTCCGCAATGGCAACGAGTACCTCGAGGCTATGGTGGCCGGCTACCGGGCCCGGGTCGCGCCATTCAACGTCAACTATCGCTACGTCGAGGAGGAGCTGTTCTACCTCCTCAACGACGCCGGCGCCCGGGCGCTCGTCTACGCGGGTGAATTCGCCCCGCACGTCCAGGCAGTGTCCGAGCGGTTGCCCAATCTTGAGGTCCTCATTCAGGTGGCCGACGGCTCCGGGAATCCATTGCTGCCCGGTGCAGTGGACTACGAATCCATCACCGCCACGCCGCCACCGGACGGCGAGATGCCCACCCCCCGCGGGGATGACCTCTACATCCTCTACACCGGTGGAACCACCGGGATGCCCAAGGGCGTGCTGTGGCGCCAGCACGACATATTCATGTCTGCCATGGGCGGACGCCCATTCACCGGCGGCCCGGAGTTGACGTCCTACCAGGATCTGACCGACCAGGCATCCGCCGCGGCCGGCTTGCGGTCGTTCCTGGTGCTGCCGCCCCTGATGCACGGCGCCGCCCAATGGGGTGTGTTCAACACCATCAGTGCCGGCGGCTGGGTCGCCATCCCCGACGACGTCACGCGTTTCGACGCCGACGCCATCCTGCGCCTGGCTGCTCGCGAGCAAGTGTTGAGCATCCCGGTGGTGGGCGACGCGATGGCCCGACCGTTGGTTGATGCGATCGAGAAGAGCGATTACGACCTGTCCGGGCTCATGGCCCTGACCAACGGCGGCGCGCCGCTGTCGCCGACGGTCCGTGACCGGTTGCTCGCCGCATTGCCGAACCTGATCATCATGGACGCCGTCGGCGCCTCGGAATCGGGTGCCCAGATGACCAGCATCGCGACCAAGGGCGCCGAGGTCGCCGCGGCGACGTTCACCCCGATGGCCGACACCACCGTGGTGGCGGCGGACTTCAGTCGGGTCCTGCAACCCGGTGATGGCGAGGGGTGGTTGGCCCGCCGGGTATTCGTGCCGCTGGGCTACCTCGGCGACGCTCAGAAGACCGCTCGCACCTTCCCCACCATCGACGGCGTGCGGTTCTCGATTCCCGGCGACAAGGCCCGCTATCTCATCGATGGCCGGGTCGAACTCCTCGGCCGCGACTCGGTGACCATCAACTCCGGCGGCGAGAAAATCTTCGCCGAGGAGGTCGAGCGCGCGATTGCAAGTCATCCGTGCGTCTACGACGTCGTTGTCACCGGCCGGCCGTCGGAGCGGTGGGGGAACGAGGTCGTCGCGATCGTCCAACTCGCTCAGGGCAAGACCGCCACCGATGCGGAGTTGGTCGAGGCCTGTCGCCCGCACATCGCCCAGTACAAGATCCCCAAGGCATTCGTGCGCACCGATAAAGTGCTGCGCTCCCCGGCCGGCAAGGCCGACTACCGCTGGGCCAAGGCGTTGGCCGCGGAAACGGTCGGCTCCTGAACGTGCAGCCTTTGCCGGCCGCGGCCTAGGCGCGCCGTGGAACGTTTTTCTTAGCAGCGCACCGTATCGGCGGCCACCGTGCGGCCTGGCCGCTGCCACTGCCACGGCGCCGTGGTCGCCATGAACTCGTCGATGGTGTCGGTAACGCTCAGCGGCGCCTCGACCTGGGGGAAGTGCCCGACTCCCGGCAAATTCACCAGTGTGCTGCCCGGCAGTGCCTCGTGGGCATCATGGCCGTGCGCCGCCGGAATCAGTCGGTCCTGCTCGCCCCAGATCAACAGCGCGGGCATCCCTGAGGTGAAGTGCATCTTGCTGAATGCGCTCACCGCCTGGCCGCGGTAGTCGACCACCGACCTCAAGGTTCGCAGGAATGCGACCCGGGTCTTCGGATCGGCGAGTGAGATGTAGGCGTTCCAGGTCTCGTCGGCCTGGGCACTGCGCACTCCCACCGACGCCAGCCAACCCCGCAGGCGCTCGCCGAGGGCGACCACCTTCTGCGGCGCGATCACCGGCAGGACGAATTCCGCCCCGGGCGCAGACATCAGCCGCAACGTGTGCCCGAGTTCGGGACCCAGGCCGCCACTGCTGATCAGAACCAGCCGCTCTACATACTCTGGGTGCTGGTGGGCGAACTGCATCGCGACGCCACCGCCGAGGGAATGTCCGACCAACGTGACCCGCGAGACGCCGAGTTGGTCGAGAAGGTCACGCAGCCAGACCGCGAAGGCCCCTAACGAGTAATCGGCGCGCGGCTTGTCGGACTGCCCGTGGCCGAGCAGATCCGGTGCGATCACCCGATGCCGGGCGGCGAGGTGCGGGAGCACCTCGCGCCAGGTCTGCGAACTACCGCCCATCCCGTGGATGAGCAGAACCGTGGAACCACGCCCTAAATCCTGGTAGGCGATCCGATCGCCGTTGAGTTCGAGAAACTTCACATCCGTCACGAAAACCGACCTCCTTGGGTTACCGGTCAGTAACCTACGATACCGTAGGTTGGCGGCTGTGGCACCGACTGGGGCAGTGACGTCGCACACCCGCCCGCTCAGCGGCGGGCGAAGGCCGGTGCCCGTTCGGGCCGGACCCCGACCCCGATGACATGGGCCGGAATCGCCGTCAGCCACGGCAACCGGCGCACCAGGGCGACGGCCGCGGCCGGCGGTTCGGCATCCCGCCCGGCCAGGATCGGCCCGATCAGGGTGCGGTGCAAGGTGCGCTGTATCGCCTGGGTCACCGCCGCCGGCGGCAGCCGCCGGCGTTGCACGGCGGCCAGGTCTTTGGTCTCCACGGTGCCGTTGCGCAGCGGTTCGGCCAGCAGGGTGGCCGCTCCGACGGCGTCCTGCACGGCGACGTTGATACCCACCCCGCCCACCGGGGACATGGCATGTGCGGCGTCGCCGATGCACAGCAGGCCCCGGGTGTACCAGCGCTGGGCCCGGTTGAGCCGGGCGTCGAGGAGCTTCACGTCATCCCATGACTGAATGTGGGATGCGTCGGCCTCCGGCACCAGTTCGGCGACCTCGCGCCGGAACGTCTCCAGGCCGCGAGCCCGCAGGGCCACGTCTGTTCCTTTGGGGATCAGGTAGGCGATCTGGAAGTAGCCCTCGCGCGGGATCATGATGAGCACCCGGCCTGGCGCGGTCCGAGGGATCAGCGAGTACTGCCCGGGCGCCTCCTGGGGCAACCGGAACCACCACACGTCGAACGGCACCGGCCACTCCCGGGTGGACAGGCCGGCTTCCCGGCGGACCAGTGACCAGCGTCCGTCACACCCCACCGTGAGGTCGGCGCCGAGTTCGCCGTCGCCGTCGGGGCCGCGGTAGGCCACGCCACTCACCCGCTCGCCGTCGCGCAGCAGTCCGGTGACCTCGGTGCTCATCCGCAACGTGAAGCTGGGCTCGGCCCGAGCCGCCTCAGCCAACAGGTTGAGCAGATCCCACTGCGGCACCATCGCGATATACCGGTGCCGCTGGCGCAGCCTCCGAAAGTCAACCAGCGTCAGCGGCCGGCCGTCGACGAGCAGGGCGCCCTGCTCGACCCTGCTCTGCGGCAGCTGTGCGAACCGGTGCCACAGCCCGAGGTCGTCAAGCAGTCGCAGCGTGCTGGGATGCACCGTGTCGCCGCGGAAGTCACGAAGGAAGTCGGCGTGCTTCTCCAGCAGGGTGACTTCGACACCGGCCCTGGCCAACAGCAGGCCCAGTACCATGCCCGCGGGACCGCCGCCGGCGATCACGCATGTCGTCGACTCGGTCATGGAGCCACCCTAGTTCGGTGCTGCTCGATCTCAATCCCGGAGCCGATGATGCCGGTCTGATCCGGCGGGATTCCGAAGTAGCCACTGTCGGGCGCGGCGTGAGAGATGGAGATGTACAACCGTTTTCGCCAGGGCGCCATCGTGGGTGCGGGTCCCGCCGGTCAGCGTGACGATACCGCCGACGAGTGTTATCGCCCATTCCGCCGTCCGCCCAGGCCGGTAGCGCCTAGATTCTCCGCAACGGGACACGACGAGGAGGCACGATGCGAACGCTACGCACCCTGGCGATAGCCCTGCTCGGCGCACTGGCAATTCCGGCCATAATGGTTTTGGCGCCTACTGCCAATGCCGGGATGACGATCGGCCACTACAACCTCATCATTGACGGCCGCTTCGACTTCCACACCTGGATCTGGACGATCGCCTCGTGTGATCCCCCCGACGGTGTGGAAGAGTGCGCGGTGGTGTCGGCCATTCCGCAGCCGATCGCCAAGGCCTACGAGTGGTACGGCCAGGCGCAGCGGACGGGCGGCACCTACACGATGACCGTCGACGTTCCCGATGGCCTGCGCTGCGGCAACGTCTACTACGGCCCGATCATTGCGACCCGGGACGTCTACACCTGGGATGCCGCGACCCTGTCCGGAACCCTGCAGTCTTCATTTGCCGCGGGCTGTGACAACGCCCCGGCCGGAACCATCACGTACCCATTCCAGCTGGTGCGGCTCTAACCCTCTCAGGTCAGTGCTTCTAGGACAGACCTGCCAGTTGCGCTGTGCGCCATGCGATGAGGCCGATGAACAACGCCAGCAGACCAATCGTGGCCCCGCCCTGCACCAGGTTGCGCCCCGCCCGAGGGGCATACAGATAGGCCGCCGCGATCAGCCCCCCGGTGATCAGCCCGCCAACGTGCCCCTGCCAGCTGATACCCGGGATGGTGAAGGTGATCGCCATGTTGATCGCGATCAGCGTGACGACACCGCGAACATCGAGATTCAGCCGCTTCGCCAGCACGAAGGTCGCACCGAACAGTCCGAAGACCGCACCCGACGCCCCGCCGGTGGCGGAGTTCAGCGGTGAGAAGAGATAGACGACCACCGAACCACCCAGGGCACTGAGCCCATAGAGGGCGGCGAACCGCAGCCGCCCAAGATGCCGTTCCAGTGGTGGGCCCACCACGAACAGCGCACCCATGTTGAACAGCAGATGCAGCAACCCGTAGTGGATGAAGGCCGAGGACCCCAGCCGGTACAACTCGCCACCGGCGACCGCCGGCGCCCACAGCGCCAGCTTGGCCTGCAGGCCCGGCGACACGGCCTGCAGGACGAAGACCGCGACATTGACCGCAATCAACCCGTAGGTGAGGACCGGAACACCGCTACGCAGGACCCCGCCCGACACGGTCACCGGTTGCGGCACGTTCCGGGCGGCGGCCTGCACGCAGTCCACGCACTGGTGACCGACTGCGGCGCTGCGCATGCACTCCGGACAGGTGGGCCGGCCACAACGGTTGCAGCTGATCAGGGTCTGCCGTTGGGGATGTCGGTAGCAGCCTGGTGCGCCGGTCGGAGTCTGCGGAGGATACGGAGGGTACGGAATGCTCATGGTGCTGCCGAGAATACTGCGCCGTCCTCAGCGCACGCCGCGCAGCAACTTCCCCGGCCGCGCGCCGGTGTCGGTGCCACCGCGGCGGGTCACGACACCGCTGACCACTGTCGCGTCGTATCCGCTGGCACCTTGCAGAAGCCGACGCCCACCGGCGGGCAGGTCGTAGGCCATCCGCGGCACACCCAGGGTCAGGGCGTCGAGGTCGATCACGTTCACGTCGGCCTTCTTGCCGACCTTCAACACGCCGCGATCAGTAAGCCCGAACAGCGTTGCGGTGTCGAGCGTTTGCTTGCGCACCACCGATTCCAGCGAGAAACGCGGGCCGCGGCGACGATCCCGCACCCAGTGGGTCAGCATGAAGGTCGGCAGCGACGCATCGCAGATCAGGCCGCAGTGCGCCCCGCCGTCGGACAGGCCCGAGATCGCGGCGCGGTGCGACATCATCTCGTAGATCGCGTCATGATTGCCCTCGACATAGTTGAAGAACGGCAACATCAACATTGCTGTGCCATTCGACTCGAGCATCAGGTCGTACATGGTGGCCAGTGGGTCCTGGCCGCGCGCGGTCGCGATAGCCGCGACCGTGCGATCCGGGGTCGGTTCGTAGTCCGGCGGGTCGCCGATGGCGTACATGGTGGCGGCACTGTGCTGAATGAACGCGAACAACGAGTCGAACAGCGGCGTGGGCTGGGCGGGGAGGTCGGCTTCGGAAAGAATCGCCGCGCGCACGCCCGGATCGGCGAGGCGCTCGCGGAGATCCGCCGACGACAATTCGCCCTTCAGCTTGCGGAACGTCGGGCGATGGGTGAAGGCGTGATATCCCTCGAAACCGAACAACATGCCGAACGGCCGGGCGGCGAACTGCGGGTGCACCGCAATCCCGTCGTCGAAGGCCGCCCCGGCAATGTCAAGTTGCTTGCGCCACAGGTCGGGAGCGGACTGCGTCTGCACCATCGCGAAGGACACCGGCCGGTCGATCTCGGCGGCAAGGCGCACCATCCAGTCGAGCTCGCGCATCGGTGCGTCGACGCTCTCCCCCGCGGTGCCGTCCGGCGCCACCTCGAACACCGCGCGACCGCCGGCCGCCATCGCCCGACCGAGCGCGAACAATTCGTCCTCGGCCGCGTAGGTGCCCGGCACCGGCTCGCCGTCGATGGCACGGTGCGCCTCGGTACGCGATGTGGAGAAGCCGAGCGCACCCGCTTCGATCGCCTCCTGAACAATTCGCGCCATTCCGGCGATGTCGTCGGCGTTGGCGGCCTCATTGCGGGCCCCCCGCTCACCCATCACGTAGCCCCGAACCGGTCCGTGGGCGATCTGCGTTCCGTAATCGACTGACAGTCTTTGCTTCTCGACCGCGTCGAGGTACTCGGGGAAGCTCTCCCACTCCCAGGTGATGCCCTCGGCCAGAGCGCTACCCGGGATGTCTTCCACCCCTTCCATCAGCTCGATCAACCACTGTTCACGTCCGGGCGAGACGGGCGCGAAACCAACCCCGCAGTTGCCGCTGACCACGGTGGTGACCCCGTGCAAGCTCGACGGCTCAAGCAAGCCGTCCCAGCTGACCTGGCCGTCGTAGTGAGTGTGAACGTCAACGAACCCGGGTGTGACGACCCGGCCCGTGGCGTCGATATTGTGCGCGGCCTCGCCGTCCAGACCACGGTCATCGCCCTCCCGCCGGCGAACCTCGACAATCACCCCGTCCTTGATGCCAAGATCGGCCCGGAACGGCGTCCCGCCGGTGCCGTCCACACAGGTGCCCCCAGTGATCGTCAGGTCATACATGCTGCCTCCTCGACGGTGCTTTGACGGCCCACGTTAGCCTCGCGGTAATCGGATGGGAAGGGTGCCGCATGACCGCACCGGGTCGGCAGTTCAATACCGCGGTGACGCGCTTCTGGAGCCTGGCCGCCCCACTCTACGATCAGCCCCTCCTGCAGCGATTGATCTACCGGCCGGCCCAGGACGAGGTGGTGGCGGCTTTGCGCGCGCACCGAAGTCAGCGGGTGGCCGATATCGCCTGCGGAACCGGCATTCTGGCCGCCCGCATTCACGACGAACTGCACCCAGCCGAGGTGTACGGGGTGGATATGTCTGACGGCATGCTTGAACAGGCCCGAACCAGATGCCCGGCGGTCGATTGGCGCAAAGGTCCGGCTGAAGACCTGCCCTTCGCCGATGCCGCCCTGGACGCCGTGGTCAGCACCTCGGCATTCCACTTCTTCGATCAGCCCGCCGCCGTGGGCGAGTTCTACCGGGTACTGGTTCCGGGCGGACTGCTGGCCGTAGCCACCATCAGCCCGCCATTGCCGGCGCCGCTGCGTCGGCTTTCGGCCAATCCGGCCAACCCCGCTCACAACCCGTCCGCAGCCGAGATGCGCGCACTTTTCGTCGAGGCCGGTTTCAGCGTCGCCGATCAGCACTGGGTCGCCCGGCCACTATGGACCCGGGGAGTGTGTGATCTGCTCACCCTCGGCGCAAAACCCCTCCCGTCCTAGGACGGCCTTCCCCGCACTAGCCACCCAGCTATCGTGGCGAGGTCGGAGACGCCAACTCTCGAGAGGATCAGGACATGGCCGTGGAACTGCTCGCCCAGAGCATCGAGGTCGGGTTGGTGACCACCAATAGCGATGCGATGGTGGACTTCTATGCGAACTTCCTCGGCCTGCCGTATCAAGGTGACCTGGACTTCCCCGGCGGCACGATGAAGCGCTACTCGATCGGCAGCAATGTGCTCAAGGTGGTGACGCTGGACGAACCGCCCGCGGCACCGGTGGCACCCGGCGGCGGGCCCGCCCAAGCCGGAATCCGCTATCTCACCCTGGTCGTCGCGAACGCAACCGAAGTGGCTCGCCAAGTCGAGGCTGCCGGCTACACACTCGTACAACCACTCGCCGAGTTCGCCCCAGTCCCCGGGATGGGCTGGATGTTCGTCGCCGACCCCGACGGCAACTGGGTGGAACTCGTCGGGCCCCTCTAAGGCGCCCGGCCGTGATGGCAGCCGCGCATCCGGGCAGCATCCGGATTACGGCTGACCTCAGTACCGTCACCGATATCGGCGACGAACACCCCGGTGTCCTGGATCCCGCTGTGGTCGAACGGATCTGGGACGCTGCGCAGCATTGGTATCGGGGCGGAGTGCAACCCGCGATTCAGCTTTGCCTGCGGCACAACGGGACCGTCGTACTCGACCGCGCGATCGGTCACGGCTGGGGCAACGGCCCCGCCGATCCGCCTGGCGCCGAACAGATTCCGGTCACCACTCGGACTCCGTTCTGCGTGTACTCCGCGGCGAAGGCGATCAGCACGACTGTGGTCCACATGCTCGCCGAACGTGGCCACTTCGCCCTTGACGATCGGGTCTGCGACTACCTGCCCGGCTACACCGGGCACGGCAAGGAACTCACCACGATCCGCCATGTGTTGACTCATAGCGCCGGTGTGCCGTTCGCCACGGGGCCCCGTCCCGATCTGCGGCGGATGAACGACAGTGACTACGCCCGGCAGAAGCTCGGTGAATTGAAACCAATTCACCGGCCCGGCCTGCTGCACATCTATCACGGACTGACCTGGGGGCCGCTCGTCCGCGAGATCGTTTCGGCAGCGACCGGTCGCAACATCCGAGAGATTCTGGCCACCGAGATACTGGAACCCCTGGGGTTCCGGTGGACCAACTACGGTGTGGCCGAATCCGATGTGGCACTGGTGGCACCCAGCCACGTCACGGGCAGGCCGTTGCCCGCACCGATCGCAGCGGGTTTGAAGATCGCGCTGGGTGGTTCGATGACACAGATTATTCCGTTCTCCAACAGTCCTCTGTTCCTGACCAGTGTGGTGCCGTCGTCGAGCACCGTTTCGACGGCATGGGAGTTATCCCGGTTCGCCGAGATTCTCCGGCGCGGCGGCGAGTTGGACGGGGTGCGCGTTCTGAAGCCAGAGACGGTTCGGACGGCGACAAGGCCATGCCGACGGCTGCGACCCGATATCGCCACCGGCCTGGCACCGATCCGCTGGGGCACCGGGTTCATGCTGGGCTCCACGCGGTTCGGGCCGTTCGGCCGCGATGCGGCGGCGGCCTTCGGGCACACCGGTCTGACGAACATCGCGGTCTGGGCAGACCCCGCGCGGGGACTGGCCGCCGGCCTGGTAAGCAGCGGAAAACCCGGTCGTCATCCTGAGGCGGGCCGCTACACCGCCCTGCTCAACCAGATCACCACCGGCATACCCCGCGGGTGAATTGCCGACCCTCCCGGCCCGGGCTAGCGTCACCGACATGGCTGAGTCGTTGCTTCAACAACAACTCGACGACGTTCGGATGTTGCTGAGGCGGGCTCAGGACCTGTTCGGGTCCGGTTCTGTGCCCCCGCCCGAGGACATCGCCGGTGCCGGGAGCATCGTGGACGCCCCGTTTACCGCGATTACCGACCCATCATCGCGGCCCTAGCCGGTGGGACCGTAATTCCTCTTCGGCAGCATCGAGATCAGTCCTTCCGGGGATCTGCGCCGACGGACTGAACCCCGCATCGATGATCTCCTGGCGGATTCGCATCACGGCCTTCAGATGTGAGACACCGGCGGCCAGCAACACCGCTCGGGCCAGACTCTCGGCGTCGGTATCCAGCGCCGACTCGGCCAACACCACACTGTGTAGGCAACCTCCGCGGGAAGACCGGAACATCAGATGGCCACTCGGATGAACCACGTCGAAGTCCGGATCGGGCTCGGTCACCGCCCGCCCTCCGCGACGGTGCGTAGTTCGGCGGCGGCATCGGCCTCGTGTTGGTCCCACACGTCTGCGGCGTGGCTGAGTTGGTCGGCTAGATCCGCATGGGCTTCGGCCTGGCGGCGGTAGCACGCGCTGCGCTGATCGAGCAGTGCTGATCCGGCGTCCCGCAGTTCGGCGAAGACCGGCCCCAGCGACTCCAGAGTCGCCATCACCGTCGCGTTGTTCAATGGCACCGCGGCGAGTTGCTCGGCAGCCTCACGATGCAATTGCGCTGCTTGGCGTAACTCGTCAGGCGTTACCCTGATGCTGTCCGGCATTGCCGTCTCCTATCCTGCCGCCGTCTGATCGTTCGGTGCCGAAGCCTCCGGCGCGACGAGCTGCACCGGCTCCGGCGGCGGCTGCCAACCGAGGAAACCAGGGTCCGCTATATCCCCCACCGGTTGAATCACGTTGTCCAGCAACATTTGCCCATTACCGAGTGCCAGGGCATACCGATCGCTGAATAGGCCGACATCCCCCGGCACAAGCCGGGCCGGTTCCACTAGCTCCGTGGGCTCCGTTCCGGTTGGGGGGAGGATGATCCCCTGTGCACTGAAGGCCTCCCGGATCGCAGTGCCGCCGACGGCGTCGGCGATGACCGCGGCTAGTTGCGGGCTGGAGGCAGTGACGGTCTGCCCGTCGGGCAGGGTCACGGTGAGATCGTCGGCGTTGGAGATCTCCGGCGAGGCGTCCTCATCGGAATCGGAGACCGCATCGGCAGGTTCCGCGAGCATCGGTTCGGGCTCCGGACTGCGGCCCGTTTTCTCGTCAGGCCACTGGGCAGGCAGATCGGGAAACCCAGGGATCGACGACCCAGGGATCGACGACCCAAAGACCGGCGACCCAGCGGTCGGCAGCGTGGGCAGGCCGCCACTGAAGGGTGGCGCGGCTGTGGGTGCGCCACTCCCCCAAGCCGCGGGCGCGGCGGCCGGCGGCGTGGCGGCGGCGCCCGGCAGGTAATCCCCCGGCAGGAAATCCCCCGGCAGGAAATCCTCCGGCGGGTAGTCCCCCGGCGCCGGCAGGGGCCCCGGGCCCGCATCAGCCCGCGGGTCGAGATCACCCAACGGGTCGGCGTCGGTGTCGACGGAGGTCCGACTCGCAGCGGACGTCGGATCCCGGACCTCAGAGTCCGGGGCAGCCCGTGCGGTGGATGCGTACAGGGAGGCCAATGCCGCG
>Ga0114922_10004545_pt1 | contig 12863 bp, 16 predicted proteins | sample AartaG_FD_100975 | JGI IMG/M metagenome (GOLD analysis project Ga0114922, IMG submission 100975) | Deep subsurface microbial communities from Aarhus Bay to uncover new lineages of life (NeLLi) - Aarhus_00045 metaG | ecosystem: Environmental > Aquatic > Marine > Oceanic > Sediment | place... | reverse complement strand
TCACAGTAATCATACCGCCCCTTTCCTCTGTACTCGGGAGGCCTCGCGGCACCTCTGCCCATTGCACGGTTCAGTGCGTGCTCGGGACTGAGTGCGTTGAACCGCTGAGTAAGGATGCGGTGCTAACTCTTTGCCCGGCTACCATTGCTGTCATACCCCCTTTGAGGTATTCCTCTTGAACAACACCGAGTTTCCGAAGAGCCAATAACTCTCTAACCCCGACCCGCTCTCCTTTCTCCCGGAGAACTTCACCGGTCTGTGGGTCCACCCACCGACTCTTCAATACTGGCATTACTGAGCCTCCGGGATTGGACCACCATGGCTTACCGCGTGGTAAGCACTCGCACTCGCAATGGCACGAGTGACGCAGTAACAGCACATCAACTCGCCGAGATATATTCTCATCTCACCGTACTCCACCTCGCCCCCGCACTTAGGGCAGCGTGTGTAGTCCATGAACTACCTCCCGTAACTAGATAGACTCAGCTACCCACAGGTGAACCGAACAGTGCCGTAAAGGGCAGAGTAAACCATCCCTCATAATGGGACTCTCTTTTGTTCGGCCCACCTGTAGACAGCCGAGTTATTACTTCTTCCCCTTTCGCATGATAGCGTTTGCCAGTGCACGGAACTCACAGAACTCACAACACCAGACTCGCTTACCTGTGTCATCGCGCCGGCGAGTCATTACTCTCTGGCATTGCTTGCATCTTGGTGCCATAACCTGTCTTCCTCACATCATGCGCGTAAAAGTTATCCACAACCCCTGTGGATAACCAAACACAACCCCTTGTGGTTAGCACGCACTAATGCCCTACGGGTTGTGTTCTTCTTGATGTTATCCACATATCCACAGAGCCTACTACTATAGTACCGGTTAGGCTGTGTGGTGGCGCGGGTACCGCATGGACCTGCCCGTTGCTACTTTATTGAGTCCAGGGCCGCACTGATACCCGCGCTTCACCCTCTCAACTTGTCTTCATCCACTCGGTGGGTTCATGTCATTGGCTCCTCTGAGTAGAACTCCGCGTCACCCTGCGGGTTCGACGACGATGACCAGGTCTCCCGGGGATACCAGATGTACCCAGGCCACACCGGGTTCTGAGGACACCATATCGTGCCACACTTGCACACGTATAGTATCTCAACATCCCGCATACTCTCGTCTGCCCGGATTCTACTGTGGTCCCGGACGCGAATAAACTTCTCGCATACGCCGTGCGACTTACCGCAACTTGGACAGCCGTTCATGATTACTTCCTCCCCTTACCAGGTCAAGTGAACGACCTGCCCGCTCTCCGTCAGGATGATGCTACCCAGTAGAGTTTCGCCGGGACAATCATCATCCCCGGGGAACGGACAGTCGTTACCGTCGCGGCTCTCATCCTCGAATGCACATGGTGCCCCGAGAGCAGGACAGTAACTACCTACGTTCGCGCCGTGCACCTCGTAGTTGAACTCAGGATACTTCATTACTCCCTCCCCGATTACTTGGTACTCGTTAGTGCCACCCACCACTCTCGCGGGTGTCCGCGCAGGGGTCGCAGTAGTAGTCTCTACTCACACCCTGCTCGTCGTACTGCGCAGTGCGCGCCCGCTCTCGCCACACGAACCCACGGATGGGTATGGTGCAGTCACACTTGTTACATACTAACTTTCTCTTTCCCGCCATTACTCTCTCCCCTAACTGTAAACTGACTGCCCACCACTGACTCTGAACTCGCGCTCAGGGTCAGTAGTTGGAAGTCAGTGCGGCAGTGCGATACACCCATCGCGCGATGCCACTTCCACAACTTCTTCTATTACCACGCGGTCGGCCTCGGTGAGTGATGCTAGAGTTCGCTCACTCACTCGCATGGTTGCTTCTCGTCTGTCCATGCGCCCGGCCTCGGTGTGGACACCTAAAACCTGCACGGTTCGCCGCGTAGTAACGAGATGCTCCGTACCCATTACCAACCCATCGACTATCGTGCCGTCCCGCAACTACACACGCACTCTCGGCCTGCTGGTTGCCACAACTCCCCTCCCCTAGCTTGGGCTAACTGATTATAGCCTCAGTTAGCCGCGTGAACTACTGCGATTACTCCACTGCTATAATCGCCAGTGCGGGACTCGAACCCGCAAAGTGGGAAGTTATCTCCCGAACCCTGACGTTCTGGCGACTACTACTGTGGCGCTAACTACTGTGCGGAACCCGCCCTACTCGCCAGTTCCCAGCGGTTTTCACTCGGCCCGGGACGCAAAGAAACCTGGGCTGGTTTCCCAGCCCAGGCGGTGTCCGTTGTCGGCCTATGCCTTGAGCTTGCCTGGGCGAACCAGGTCTAGCGCGTTGTTGGCCGCGTGTGCGTCAATGGCGGATCGCCAGTCGTCAAACACGCCGTCGGTTTGCCGCTTGTCAATCCCGACGAACGGTTCCAGGTTCAGGGCTTGGCAAGCCGCTTTGTTGTTGGCGTACGTTACGCCGCCAACGATAACACGCGGATCACGTTTGCCGCCGGCGGGTGTTGCGCGTCCCGACGTTTTGCGTCGGCGGCGTGTTATGTCTTCTGCAAAACTTGCACCCGTGTTGTGAATGATGCAAACCACTTTGCAGTCGTGGGTTTTGCCGGCCGCGATCAACGCCGCGATAATGGTTTCTACCGCGGCGGCTGATGCGAGTTCTGTTTCGGCCAACGCCGTCTCCACAACGGCAAGCCGTGCTGTAACACGGTCCGATGCGAGTTTTTGCACGTATGCCTGTTTGGGTGTCATCCGCATAACGTCCGTGAATACGGACTGCTGGCCAGCATCTAGGCTCTCCCAATACAGCTCTTCCGCACTCTTCTCTTCTTCCACGGGCTCCTGATCCGTGGGGTTTGTGGGGCTGGTGTCCGCGTCGGTTCCCGATACGGTTTTCATGTTTCTCCCTCGTGTGTGTTGTTTGGCTCTCATTGTCCAAACTTGGCTATAGGATAGCATAGCGCCCGGCGTGTGTCAAGCCATGGTTCTATGCTGTATACGCCTACGTAGGGCAGCCTTGTGCTGTCTTGTGCTATTTACAAGTTTCACGGGGGTCAGCTTTACTGTAACGTAGGGACACCCTCTCCCATCAAAATTCTCAACTTTTGGGGAAAATTATTTACGCAAAATTTACAAAACTCCACTTGACACCACAAGCGTATTAGCTATAATAACTACTACTTAAGTACTATACTATTAATCACCACGGAAACATTCATCTAAACATCGAGATTGATCTAGGTGAACATATGTTCTAATAGAGTAGAGAGGAGAATTAGATGCCGTATAGAGATGGAACGGGACCTGACGGTCGTGGGCCGCTAACGGGAAGAGGAATGGGGAGATGTGTCGGATTCCCATTTCGCAGGCGTATAAGGCGAGTTGTATTAAGGCGGCGGCGTTGGCGCGAACGAGACCGTCGCGGGTAGTACTATGAAAGTTATTATAGGCGCGGCGAATACCAGTCAAGATGGTTGGGTATCAACTAATATAGGGGAGTTGAATCTCCTACGACCCGATACTTGGGTAAAATATATGCCGGTTGATATGGCATTGGCGGAACACATTTGGGAACACTTGACATTAGAAGAGGGGCGCGAAGCTGCACGCCAATGCTTCAAGTTTGTGCCACGATTGCGGGTAGCTACGCCAGACGGATTTTTCCCTGACGCGGCCTATGTGGAGCGTGCTATACTGGGCGAGTGTCCTGGGGATCATCAGGCGCTTTATAACTACAAAACACTAACGAATGTATTTGCGGAAGCAGGTTACAATGTAGAGTTGCTTGAGTGGTGGGATGAACAATCTGTGTTTCATTATCGTCCGTGGTCGCCAGAATTTGGCATTATATCACGGTCGCTGTGTTTAGATGCGCGTAATAGAGTTGGCAAGATTGGTTACACAAGTATTATCCTAGACGCTATAAAGCAGAGGTAGAGTGAGAGCACTTGTTACAGGTGGGCGTGGATTTATTGGTGGGCATCTAATTAATACACTGCGTGAGTGTGGGCATGATGCTCTGTCATATGATTTAGTGGATGGTTTAGACATACTAGATGCTGGTAAGTTACAGCAAAGCGTAGGCGGGGCGGATGTTGTATTTGATTGTGCTGGCATTCTGGGTTCAGCTGAAACCTTTAGGTACATTGAAAAAACTATAGATGTCAACATTAAGGGTACAATTGCTGTGCTTCGTGCATGTCAACACGCTAAAACTCCACTGATATATCTAAGTCTAAAAACAGCCTGGCATAACCCATACTGTATAACTAAGCGGGCGGCTAATGAGTTTTGTTTGGCGTGGTACGAAAATTACAACCTACCAGTCGTTGTAGTGCGCGGATTGAATGTTTATGGTTCCAGGCAAAAGTGGGGAAAGGTACAGAAGGCTGTACCAACTTTTATTGTGCGGGCAATTACGGGACAACCCCTAATAGTTTATGGTGATGGCGAGCAAATCACTGATCAAATACATGTAAGCGATATGTGCGAGATACTAATTCGTGCGTGGGAACGCGGTGTATGGGGAGAGGTAATAGATGCGGGCACTGGTATTCCGACCACGGTTAATGCCTTGGCGCGAGTAATTGTTAACGCCGCAAATAGTCCCAGTCAAATTCTACATGTTCCCATGCGTCCCGGTGAGCCAGAGCGTGGCGGGGTGCAGTTGGCTGACCCAACTAAGATAGTTCAACTCCTTAGCTATTACCCACGCATATCATTAGTAGCGGGCATGGCCAAGACTGTAGCCTGGTATCAAGAGCACTGGCGGGATATGAGGGTGAAGTAGATATGATTACAGGGTTAGCAATCATGTCTTATAATCGCCCGCACTATCTACAACGTGAGTTAGAGACTTTGGGCGAGAACGACCTAACTGACACAGACATACACTTGTGGCAAGATGGGGCGCTTGACGAAGATGCGGAATCAGCTGTAGAAAAAAGCGTGCAAGTTTTTGAAGGCGCTGATTTACCACGCAAAACAGTTCATCGTAACGAGAGTAATATGTGCTGTGCCGCCATGCGCCTTCAAGTCATGCCGTGGATGGCTAACCACTATGAACAGTTCATTTGTATGGATAACGATATTCTACTATCCCCATTTGCTCTACATCATATGCGCACCCTTTTTGAGCAATATAGGGATGATGAACGCATTGGTAGTATATCGTTAGGATTCAGAACAATCACCTTGCCCACGCACGAGTACAGGGATAAAGTGTGTAGTGCCGCAGGTCACTTCTGGTGTGAGGGTTGGTGGACGGATAAATGGCGGACGCTTTGGTGTTGGTATCGTAAATATTATGAGTGTATTAGTGATGTGCCCTATCGAAACTTGGAACAGCGGAGTGCCGAGGTTGCAAATTGGGCACAGAGTATTGGTAGTTCTATATTAGAACCGTCGAGTGATACGGCCCTTCTGCGATGTATAGAGATGGAAAACTTTATTCGTATACGATTTGTGGTAAATCGTGCGCGCGGAATTGGCGAGCATGGACTACACTCTAATAATGTAGTGTGGGCATCACTTGACTTAGGTAATCAACCATTACACACCTGGCCAGATGAAGTCGATATAACCCAGTTTGAACTAGTACCAACACCATCACCTTGACACAAGTATAAAAACATGCTATAATAGGTCGCTATGTCAAGAAAACCAGCAGATAAAATATGTGGCGCAAAAACTAGAACGGGTACTATTTGTAAGCAGCCGGCTGGCTTTGGGACTCATCATTTTGGTACGGGGCGATGCAAGTATCACGGGGGTAGCTCGGGGCAATCAGAGGCAGGTCGATACCTTGTATCATCTATATCGCCGCGCCTACGACCTCTAGTAGAAACGCTACTTGATGATACGAAAATACTAGATTGCCGGCGCGAGTTAGCGATGCTGCGTGCCGAGCTACAAATGTTAGATATTGATGACTTTGAGAACATTACACATTACTATTCAACTCTAGCGCGACTTGCAGGCTCAATCACTAGTACGGCACGTACCATTAATGAAATAGAAAGAGGAAAACAACACTACTTGCATATATCCGTTACGGGTACAATCGTTTCAGCATTTGCTGACCTTGGTAAAAAGTATATTACCGACGATGCTGTTCGCGCTGAGTTTGAGAAGGAGATGGTGGGAAGCATTCGTAAGTCAATTCGTGCCTCAAGTGCTCGTGCAATTGCTGCTGAGAATCTTATTCCTAGCACTGTAGATGGCGAGTACACTGTACTTGAAGAAGAGTAATGGACTACGTTAATCCTGATTCTATGGTCTCGCAGCTTGTTCAAACTTTTACAGCACGTATGAAGCCGGACAAGCCAATTCCAGAGCGTGATGACTTTACACTCTACTATCGTGCCGTTCTTGAATGGGAATTTCCTCATCACCTTCACCCGCTAGTAGAAACGCTATGCGATAACAGTGTAAGAACAGCTGTTTTTTTGCTTCCGCCGGGACACGGAAAGACCGTTCTTCTCTCGGCGTTCGCGGCTTGGACTTTAGGAAATAATCCTAATACCCGTGTCATCATAGCTACACATACCGAGACCTATTCCGAGCGTATTCTTAACTTTATCACTACGCTACTGGCACACCCAGAGTCGAAACGTATATTTGGTAATCTCATTCCACAACGCTCCCTTGCTTCGACTTGGACACAGAAGCAGAAAACCATACTGCGTTCGGATTATCGCCTTAAGGACCCCAGCCTACTTGCTCTTAGCGTTGGCTCAAGCACTATCGGCTATCGTTGCGACCTAATCATTGGGGATGACTTAGTTTCTTATGCTAATAGCTTAACACAAGTCATGCGCGGCCACGTTCACCACTGGTACTTCTCGTCCCTAGATAAGCGCCTAGACCCCGGTGGAAGAATTCGTATATTTGGTGCGCGGTTTTACAAGCAAGACCTCTATGGTGCTATTAAGGACTTAAGTTCATCAAAAACCATCGAGATGGTTGCTACGCCCGAGGAACCTCTTTGGCCCGAGCGGTTTACATCAGAGGATATTGCGCGTGCTGAAGAAGAGGACTACTTCTCTTATGTTGGCCAGTACCTTCAGACTCCCGTGGACTTTACACGAAACTTCCTTAAGGAGGATTGGCTTTTCTATTACCTTGAACCGCCGTCAAACCTACGTGTCTACATTGGCGTTGACCCTTGCGCGCGCGATAAACATGGTACGAACTACCTTGCTATATCTGTCATTGGTTTCGACGTTAATAATACTGGTTATATTTTGGATGTTCAGCAAATACAGGCATCTACAACTGACCATAAGTATCATATAGTAGCAGCTGCAAAATTATGGAAACCAGTTCTGATTGGGATAGAGACTAACTCAGCACAACAATACATCATGGATGATATACTAAAGGATGTAGCGCTACCAATTCGTGGCATACAAACGCAGCTGCCCAAAAGTATCCGCTTTGCTAGTATGGCTTCATTATTTAAGTCGCAGAAAATACTTTTACCGGGTGTTGTCCAAGGCGAGAGTATTAAGCCACATCCTAAAGTAACAGAGTTCGTTAAGCAGTGGATTAGTTTCCCAAGTCCTGACGCCGATATTCTCGACGCAACTGAACTTGGTGTTAGTACGGCTCTAAACATTGGCGTGATTCCCGCAAGTGTAGTTTCAATTCCAACTGTAACGCGCGAGACTGAAGGCGAGAGATACCGACGGCGGTTGGGAATGCAATCTAAGCTTCGTCACTCATTTGGTTTATTCCACTAGGAAAAGGAAAGTATGCAAAAGTTTGCTGTCAAAACGTTAGTGAATCTATTACAAGTTCCTGAAGTTAAAAAGGTAATACTAGAAACGATTTGGCCCAGCCTGAACCGCAAGTTAAGTCGAGCCAATAAGTATACGCAGGCCCGCTCCGAAACTCTACCAATGAAGTTGAAGATCGAGTATGAAATCTTTACAACTCGTCGTACATCTTACATTTGGGGAATAATGGACTTGTCGTACTTGGGTAATGGTGACCAGTTAGACATTAAACTTTATAGTCCAGTAGTAGGAAAAGAGCAGGTAGTTGAACACTGGGTTATAGAACATGCGCAGAGAATCCCAGCATATGTTATTACCGAGAGGCTTGTACCTGCCGGTACGCGAATAACAGTACAGCAAGTTACTGGAATAGCTAGAGAAATAGCTTATGATTTCTATGCGCGATAGGAGTAAATTATGCCAGTACTAGATACTAAATACAGGATACAACCACAAAGCGCAACATTCTTAGAGGGCGCTAGTCTTTTAGATACTCCCGCTACACTTGATTCTGATGATTGGAAGTATCGTAAGTTTAAGCAAGGCTCCATTGACCTAGATACCACGCGCCGTGATGAAGCCATTAGAGGTATTGAATCATTTTACCTAGCTTCTCCTCTTGCCAAGCGCCTTACTCGCTGGATGATAGACTTTGTTGTGGGAACAGGCTTTACCCTCCACTCACCCGATGCAGAAGCAAATAAAGTTCTAAATACGTTTTGGAATTCGCCTGTCAATGACCTAGCAAAAAATACCTGGCGTTATATTCAAGAGTTATACGTCTATGGCGAACTGGCTCTACTCGCCAAAGTTAATGACATATCTGGTTTCGTCGGTCTAAACTTTATCCCTAGTACTCAAATTGAGTCTGTTACGGAAGTAGATGGTGAGCCGGGCGAGGCTGCCAACATCGTTCTAAAATCTGAGTCAACCTATAATGTTATTCGCTGGCGAAATGGTCTAGGACGTTATGATGGCGACTGTTTTTTCTTTCGTACTGACCGCCTTGGTGGTCATGTACGCGGCTACCCAGTTCTTCTCGCGCTTCTTGACTGGATAAATGTTTGGGAGACTTTCCTATACAATAAGATTGAACGCGATGCTCAGTTTAGTGGCGTCTGGTTTGATGTTATGTTACGTGGGAAAACCGCTGAAGATATAAAGTTATGGCTTAAGGAACAAAGAGATAATGTACCGGGTCCCGGCACTATTCAGGCGCATAATGAGGGCGTCGAGTGGAATATGGTGCAGCCGCGAAGTATTGGCATTGGACTTTCGCGTGATGCTAAACTAGCTGAAGAGTTTATTACAAGCACAGCAGGACTCTTGAACATATCACCCGACCAGCCTGAATCTGGTGAAATGCTCAATCCCACCGTCCGTGGCCTTATCGTTCGCCAAGAAGAGATTAAAGATATTTTCCTATTTATGGGAAGATATGCTATACAAGAGGCTATTGTAAAAGGCGTGCTTAGGCCGGGTGAGTATAAAATTTACTGCTTGGCTCCGCGTTTGGGCGTTCGTGATATTCAGCGTTCTGCTGGTGCAATAGTTCGCATTACAGAGTCTTTAGTACACGCGCAAGAAAAAGGCTGGCTGGATCAAAGCCAAGCTGCCAAAATCTATACAGACATTCTCCATCACCTTAACTTTATCACTGAACCCTTGTTTAATAACGAGGATTCATAATGCCTTGGACTCAGTCAGATGTGGAGAGATTCTATAAAGGTTTAAGCAAGAAAGAAAAGGAACTCTTTGTACGCACTGCGAATGACGTGCGTAAACGTTGCGTAAATTCTGGTGTTGCCGAGAAGATTTGTGATGGTCGCGCCATTCGTATAGCCAAGAGTGTCGTGAATAAATCACGCGAGGCTTTCGTAAACTTCGATACTGCCATAGAGCACTTAGCAGCAATAATACTGCTAGCTAGCGATGAATCAAGTTCGTGTCCATTACTGCCTGGCCTAGATAGGGATGCTTGGATTAGCAGGCTTACTAAAGCACTTTATCAATCACAAGCTATTCGACTGCCACCTATTGGGCACCCACAAGGTCGTTATCGCATCGCCCCTTTTATAGTACAACAAATTCCCACACATACTACTTATTGCGAACCATGGTGTGGTGCCGCAGCAGTTCTGTTTGCAAAGCCTGTGTCTGATGTTGAAATTATAAATGATCTCGATCCAGACCTCATTCATATGTTTCGCGCCATTAAGAAACTTACGCCGAGCAACATAGATATTCTTCGACGGCAATCCTGGGGTGGCTCAAAGTTTAGACTTCAGCGCCTACGGTTGTGGAGGCCGCAGAAAAGTATAGATCGCCTATATCGTTATCTCTATATCAACTGGTTTTCTTGGGGTGGCCTTGGTTTATCTTACAGGGAACCAGTAAACTTTAATATAGAATCACGCATCGCGCGCTTGGAACATGCACGCGACCGCTTGCAAACTGTTACTATTACGCGTGATGATGCCTATAGTTGTCTTCTCTCTAACGATTCTGACACAACTTTCTTTTACTGCGACCCAGCCTTTCCTAGTGCCAGTATTTCACATAAGTCCATGACTATTCGTATTGGCGAATTGTTAAATGTTTTAGATAGTCTTAAGGCGAGATTTATACTTACAACTTTAGATACACCAGAAGTACGGGCAGCATTCTTGTCTTATCACATCACGCTGTTAGTAAACTATAAGCGTGGCCAAAGAACGAGTCTACGGAATGAACTTATCATATCTAACTTTAGTTTGCCAAACCAAGATGTAAAAAAGCAAGTCTTTACTGTTCAGACGCTCAAATAGTAAACTTGACAACACAGACATTATGTATATAATCTACTTCGAGGAGGTGTTATATGGTAACTGAGGGAAAAGTGTTACCTACTCCTAGCGTGAGAGAATCGCTTTTCATTGAGTCGGGACGACTTGTTGAGGCTGTTGAAGGTTCTGAAGGCCTCATGTGGAAGGCTGTTCTTATCGAGGCTGGTCTTTCCTTGAATAAGCGGATGTACAAACCTGAAGTACTGCAAGCCAGCATTCCGTTATTTGAGGGCGCAAAAGTATTCATTGACCACCCTACAGTTCGACAAGAACATGAGCGGCCCGAGCGTTCGCTCCGAGACGCTGCTGGGTGGATTACTGATCCTGTTTGGGATGTTAGTGTAGGAAGTACTGGTGCTGTCGTTGGTATGTTGCACTTGCTAAAGTCGAGTCCTATAACCCCGGTTGTGCAAGAAACATACGAGCGTAACAAATCCGACTTTGCCCAATTATCCATCTTTGGTGGTGGTGATCAGAAATTTGTAGGAGAGGGTAGTGAATCATACTGGGATGTAGAGGTAATCAAGGCAATACGTAGTGTTGATTTGGTTACTTTTGGAGCTGCTGGCGGCAGAGTTGTAGAGCTTATGGCTAGCCTACGAAGGGAGGGTGAAATCGCCATGCTTGAGGAACTCACTTTGGAGGAAATTCTTGAGGCCAGGCCGGACCTCAAGGCACTTTGGGATGCCAAGGATGTAGTAGTGCCGGACGTAGATGACACAGATGATGAAGTAACGAATGACGAACCCGTTGCGGCTGAGCCTGTTGTTGAGTCTATACCGACACCTGTTGTTGTGGCACCCACAGTGGTAGTAACTGAGCCTGTAGTAACCAGGGAGCCGGATAAGGCTCTTGTGGCAATGCGTGATGAAATTGATAGCCTGAAGGAGAGCGTAGAGATTGGTAAGTGCACAATACTTGCCAAGGATAAGATTGACGCTACTGCTCTTCCCAAAGTTATCAAGGATCGATTGGTTACTCGGTTTAGCGGGCGAGTATTTGAGGCAACTGAACTAGACGAGATGATTGTTGAGGAGCAGACCGTCTACGCAGCTATCTTGGATACAATGCCCAAGAATCCCGTTAGAGTCGTGGTGGATGAGAAAGATAAATTCTCTGATGTTCTAACCGCAACGGTTCTTGACGAGGAATACGAAGGTCAGGCACCGCTTGGCTCAATTCAGCGAGCCTACTGTATGTTTAATGGCTTTGACCCAATGGCAACGAGCCGTCGCGCACTGGCAGATGGTATCATCCGTGAGTCGTTTGGCTATGACCCTGGCCTGAGTCCACTTCGTGAGGCAATCTCATGGAGTACTGTACTTGGTGCAACTATGAACCGAATTCTAGTAAAGGACTATCAGCTTCCCGTCTTTAATGAGTGGGAGCAGATTGTTTCGAGTATTCGCCCTCTGAGTGATATGAAGGCACAGAGGACTGAGAGAATCGGTTACTACGGTGCACTTCCTACTGTCGCAGCTGGTGGACCTTATCAGTTCACTACTTCGCCGACAGAAGAGGAACCCCAATTCACGCCGTCAAAGAGAGGTATGCTTGATGAGTGGACTTGGGAAGATGCATTGAATGATAACCTTGGGGCGTTGCGAGCTATTCCTAAGAGGCTTGCTTTGGCTGCCAAGATTACTCTGTATCAGTTTGTCTTTGACTTCATCAAGGATAATAGCGAGTGCACTTACGATACAACTGCATTGTTCCATGCCAACCATAGTAATACAGCAACTACAGCGTTTGCAACTGATCCGCTGTCTGTCGCAAAGTATACTATGAGGTCGCAGACTGCGCTTGGTTCCTCAATTACCACGATGGCTGTTCGACCCAAGTTCGTACTCATTCCTAATGAGCTTGAGTCCGAGGCTCTTCGACTGCGCAACTCTGAGTACGATGATATTACAGATACGCGTCGCGCTAACCCGCACTATCAGACCTTTGACGTTATCATCGTAGACTACTGGACCGACCCTACTAACTGGTATGTTATTGCTGACCCAAGCCTGGTGCCGACTATTGAACTCGGATTCCTGGGTGGTAAGCGCGAGCCCGAATTGTTTATTGAGGCTCCGAATACTGGTTCTCACTTCTCAGCTGATAAGGTTGTGATGAAGATTCGCTTCGTCTTTGGCGGCGCGATTATTGACCATCGCGGCATGTACGGCGGGATAGTGGCAGACTGATAAAGGGGAGAAATTAAAATGCCTATGTCAAGGCGTGATGTTCCGGGACGTAACTGGGATTCAACTAC
>Ga0114922_10004544_pt1 | contig 12865 bp, 10 predicted proteins | sample AartaG_FD_100975 | JGI IMG/M metagenome (GOLD analysis project Ga0114922, IMG submission 100975) | Deep subsurface microbial communities from Aarhus Bay to uncover new lineages of life (NeLLi) - Aarhus_00045 metaG | ecosystem: Environmental > Aquatic > Marine > Oceanic > Sediment | place... | reverse complement strand
GACTCCCAAGTAGACCTAGGATGCCCCTCATCTATAACATTTTGGGTGGGGATGGGACATATGTCCCTGGTGGAGCCAACACAAGTTCCCAACGTTTTGCCCCTGTTGGCATTAAATATAAAATCCCCACTCATTACATAAAAGGAGTTTGGGCGGCGGAATACAGGCCCGATGCATTTCCATTTGGTTCCTCCTTAGACCGAGAACATCAATGATGCATCTCCGCCGCCCATCTTTTAATCATGCAAATAAATCAAAATGTAAAACTAATTTTAAAAGAAGCATATCTATATGACATTGAAGCGTGTCATTATACGATCATGAAAAAGCTTGGAATGGATCTCACAGGAATAGATAGGGAAAACAAATTAGAAAGAAACATTGAAATTGGAAAACGAATGAGAGATAATCCTAGATTAACTTCAACTCTTCGAACCACAACAACTTCAATAATTGATGAGTATATTTTAAAAAATCGAATCGAAGAAGATCAAATTGTCCTTAGACAATACGATGGTATCCTTACAACTAAAATGTTGAGGATAACAGACATCCAACATGTTCCCCTTGATTTACGAAGAAGGTTCTTGACTTTTATAATATCTATTGATAGAAAAACATACATTGCAATTGATAGTGAAAATAAAGTTACTATAAAGGGAGTTGCATTTCGTTATCCACACATGGATAAAGTCTTTGAAAAAATATGCAAGATTCGTTTTTCAAATAAGAATCGTATATTTATAAATCTTCAAAAAATCAAAGACAGTTTTTTAAAATCAAATGATCCATATCTTTTTGCAATACCAGCTACAAAGGGATTTAATATCTATTTGAAAGGTTACGGAGCCCTTACGGTTACAGAATCAACTATAAAGATTATGGACCCAGATGATATTGACAAACAAAGATATTTCAAATTCTATATTGAACCCTTCACTAAATCTATAACAACGGAGTATGTATAATGGAAAAAATATTGAATATTGCAGCTGGTAGGTTTCCCCCTCTTGATGTTCCGACACCACATTTTATAGTCAATGTGGACACTATGTTTTATTTAAATACTTTACCAGAGCAGGTAGAGCGAGCAGCAATCAGGTGGGATTCTAGAACCGTCGATAAAACTGAAGTGTATAATATTAATGAAGATGTATTTAAATTCATGGAACGAACCGTCATTACATTTGATCGTGTTTGCATCTATCGGTTTCTTGAGCATGTATCATTCACTCAAGTTGAATACTTCATCTACCTTGTATCAACAGTTATAAGAAAGGGTGGAATCGTTGATGTTATTGTTCCTAACTATGAGACATTAGCAGAAATGATTTTAGCTGAAGTTCCAGTTGATGTGCATCAAAACTTTCATGCTGATAACATTTTATTAACAACCGAACTCTTAAATGAACCATCGTGCCCACATGCTTCAATATGGACTCCTGCCAGAGCTCACTACTTTTGGGAATTAGAAAGAAGATTTATGATTCCACAAAGTGATATAGTAGAGAACTTTGAATTTGATGGGCGAGATATCTATCTCAGATTCAAAGCAGAGAGGTTATAATTATGGTATCTGATGGTGGCGGTGGAAGTTCTAAATTTAAAATGACCAGACCAACCCTAACAGAGCGTATGCATAAAGCAGACTTTGTTATATTCGTTGATCATCGTAAGGGAGTTCATGTTGCTAAAAATCGCTACGGTCCAAATGGAGAAGTTTCAACAAAAGACTTGATTGAGGTTCTTACTCGAATATTAGTTGAACATGTTTTTTCAGGACGGATGACTGTATTTCAAGAAGGAATGAGATGGAGACTGAAAGGAGCAATAAAAAAAATTGTAAAGGATGGTACATAAATGACACCTTTTAGTGAACGCGCAGAAGAAATGGGACTAGATGTTACTAAATATTATAAAGGACTCTATTCCTATACAGATCAATACTGTGAAGTAGTATATAGGCAATTGCATCCACAGTTAACATATGATGGAGCTGATAGTAGAGATTTAGTACCAGAACATGAAACAGATGCTATACATGTTCCTTTACTCGGAATCTTTACCAAAGGACCAGACTCCACAGGATTTAACTATTGTGGATATGTTTCTGATATGTATAAGTTTGTTGGTAATGAAACATTGATGGGGAGAATACGATCTTCAATTGGAGAAGTCGGTGTTCCGATTGTAACAGAAAATGCAATGTTCGACTCCAACTATACGAGAATGAGAAGCGAGATAGTTATTCAGAGCAGTCATAATATCCCAGAGATTGCCGACGTTTTTCCAATTATGATTGTCAACAATAGCTATAACGGGACCAGAGCAGCATCATTAGCATTCGGTATAGGTACACAATTCGATCAACGAGAAGTTGTGACATTTGCATTTAATCTTGGGGAGATTCGCCAAGTTCATATTGAAACATCAACTACTAGTCTTTCTTCTGCCGTCAACACATACATGGAAGTTTTCAATGAAGACATTGTTGAAATGGTAAGTGGAAGCTTTCAAGCACAACTTAGCGAAGATGATATGATGGCTCTATTAGAAGTCGTTGGATCATACGGTAAAAAAAGAAGAGAACAAATATCTGAGCTTCTCGATCAAGTCGCAGAAGAAGGTCGGACTCCAACAGCATGGCAAGTGTTTTTAGCCATTGTCAGATATACAAGTTTAGAGCCAAATCTAAATGTAAAAAAGATGCTTGAAAACATTGCAGAAAGCGTTCTTGTCATCCCAACGAGAATGCACCGGGTCTTAAACGAACTCAGTTCGAACTGATCCGGTTCATAAATGGGCGGGTCCTTTTAGCTCCTTTCAAACCCGCCCATTTTTTTGGAACAAAATATAAAAAGAGGATACAAACGAATGCCAGAGAAAATAACACCAAATGTCAATGCTGGTGGGAGAACATATGTCCCAACCAGAACATATGAGCTAAAAATAATAATTGATGATTTAGATTATACACAGGATGTTATTCTTGTTCGTTTTGTTTCATCTCTTACAACTGCATATCAATCAGTTGATATGGTATTCGAATTAGATCCAAACGATATTATCCTTCAACAACTGTATGGCGGATCAGTAATAAAGTTATCAATAACTCTATTAGGAGAAGATCAAATCCCAGGTGAAAGAATAGATTTGGATTTAATGTTTACTAAAGGGAAATTTCAACTAAATGAAAAAGATCAGATATCATCAGGTGAGAATAAACAAAAAGATAGAGGATACTATTCCATCAGTACAGTTGTAAGAGAATCATATAAAGTAATGAATAGTTTTGTAAATGGTGTTTATTTAGGGCACAACCTTGGTTCAATTATTTATGATCTAGCTTCTGATCAAGCTGGTGCAAGCCAACTTCAACTTGATACAGATGGACAAAACATTAAACCAATTGATCAGGTATGTATTCCTCCTACAACTTTATATAAAATAATAAAAGAATATAACTCTGATTCTATAAATCCATTTGATGGTTTTCTGGATCAACGATTTGGCCTCTTTGATGGGGTTCCTGCTGTTTTTTGTCAATATGATAAAACTGTACAAATAAAAAATCTATCTGCTAAAATGCAAAAGAATCCCGCCTTTGTAATTTATCAATTAGCAACTGATATGGATCTTGATGTGTGGGAAAAAATACTTGCTGATGTTGAGAAAGATAATACTTTTTATACATATAGTACAGTTGATACAGATTATGCTGCTAATGCAAAGTTCGCTAAAATAGGATCAACCATTAAACATATAGTTAAACCAAAAGACACTTTATCAGCAATTATTGATCAAGATTTAAAAGATATAGCAGGAAGATATAGCATTATATATAAGAATAAAACTATTGATATTGATGATGCTGCATTAAGAAAGAGATATTTTATTCAGGATACTGGAGATGAGAAAAATGAAACAATCTTCAATTCTAGAATTTCTAGACGGGTAGCTGATCTATCTACATTAACTATTGATCTTGAAAGAAATCTGCCAGTTTTAAATCTTATTCAAGTTGGTGAGTGTGTAAAGTTTAAACCTCTAACTACAGAATATGCAGACCTTGAAGGAAAGTATATATTATGGAGTACAGATATTTGGTTTAGAAGAGAAAACAATTGGCAGACGACTGCACAAGTAAAACTAATGAGAACAAACAAACGAGCAGGTGATACGGTTAAACCAAAAGCAGATCCAAGTGTATTACCCTTAAGTGAAAGTGCAAGAAAAGCAGCTAAAAAGATTTCTAATCAGACTGGTCAAACAGTAGACCAGGTAATTGAAAATGCAAGAAAAACTCTTGAACAAAATGTAGAGCAAGTAACTCAAAGAACAGGGCAAATAGCTAAACCATATCAAGAACAATCATCAACAGTATTAGATGAAATAAAAGCAAACCAACAAAAGATAGTCGAATTACAAGAAAAGGTAGATCGATATAATTCTGAATGTAATGATGACCTTCAGCTTTCTCAACGTGGTATTTGTAATCCAAGAGCCCATAATGTTAGAGTAAAACAAATTGAAAGATTACAAAAAAGAAATACAGAGTTGTCAATACAAGGTCGATTTTCTTAAGAACAAACACTAAAGGTATATTATGGAACAAGTAGTCGTAAATAAAGAAGAAGAGATAACAGTTATACCCGATGATGATGTTGGCGCTATCGCCAATGAGTTTTTAACTGAATATCTCAAATGTAAATCAACGTTTGAATATTTTTGTGCGAAATACATTCTAATTGAAATACCAGGAAAAGATGCATTTCTAAAACCTTATAAAAAGCAAATTGAATTGATTGAGCTTATTGAGGAAAGAAGATATGTTCTGGTATTGAAGAGTAGACAGATTGGTATTTCAACAATCATTCAAGCGTACTCTGCCTGGTTAACGATTTTCTTTGATAATGCAGTCGTTGGAATTATTTCTAAAGATGGAAAAGAAGCAACAGACTTTGCTAGAGCTATCAGAGGAATGATTGAAAAACTACCAGAGTGGATGAAGCCTCCAAAAGGACCTCTCGGTAGAGGATTTGCAAAAAGAACAGAACAATCATTTATTCTAACAAATGGTAGTAAGGTTTATGCTTCTCCAGTCAATCCAAATGCCCCGGAGAAAACTCTTCGTGGTAAGGCGATTACTTTCTTGGTTATTGATGAGGCAGCATTTGTACATCATATTGATACAGCATGGACTTCAATGGTTCCTGCTTTATCAACAAATCAGATGCATGCTAAAAAAGCAGAGGTTCCTTATGGAACAGTTGTCCTCTCAACTCCAAATAAAACCATTGGTGTTGGTAAATGGTATTTTGAAAGATACCAAAGAGCAGTATCTAGAGATGATATCTTTGAACCATTTGTAATTCATTGGAAACAAATTCAAGAGTTGGCAGATGATCCTGATTGGTATAAGACTCAGTGTCTATTATTTGATAATGATATGAGAAAAATTGCTCAGGAGTTAGAGCTAAAATTCTTACCAGCAGAAGGATCATTCTTTGAACCTGAAACAGTTGAAAAAGTTCAAAACGCTGCCAGAGAACCAATTGAAATATTAAGGATTTACAATGGAGAAATCTGGAAGTTTGCAAATAACTTACCACGTAGATACTATATAATGGGAGTTGATACAGCTCCAGAGCATGGTAATGATAAATCAGCTATTACAGTTTGGGACTATGAAACAATGGAGCAAGTAGCCGAGTATCAAGGTAAGTGTAAAGTCCTTGATTTTGTCAAGGTTGTAAAAGTGTTGGCTACTCAATATCCTGGATTAGTTGTAATAGAATCAAACTCATATGGAAACCAAGTTGTAGAACAATTATATCATAGTGAATTTGCTACAATGATTTATAAAGAAAGGAGAGGTGAAAAGACTTGGTTGCCAGGATTATCAACCAATACAAAAACAAGACCGTTAATGATAGATGCATTATATTCATATGTAACACAATTTCCTGAAGTCGTTAAGTCACAACGTTTAGGTCTTGAACTGACAGGATTAGTAACAAAACCAAATGGTAAAGTTGAAGCTGACATTGGATGCCGAGACGATTTAGCATTAGCAACTTCATGTGTTATGTATGTAAGAAAATATGATCCTCCAATGTTAGTTGGAACAGCAGAGTTCTCATCTATTGAAATGGAACTGACTGACACTCTTGCTAAAAATATGGAAGGCATGGGAGAGTTAACAAATGAAGGGATCATGGCTTCAATAAAAGATAACATTCAGAATCATGGTGGGTTCGTTGATGTTCTGAGTTTATACAATAAAAAATAAGGAGTTTCTATGAACGATCAGTTAAAGGAAGTATTTGCTCCACCCATAGGATTACATCCGATTGCTAAAATAGACGGAAATGATATATACGGTTCCTCATCATTGAATAGAACATTTTTAAAAGCATTGGAAAAATCTGGGAGAACTCGAGCAGCTTACTCAAAATTTGAAATATTAATTCAAAAAGGAAGACTGATACCTTGCCATTCAACGCCTGGTTTAATTTCATTTATTGACTGGAAACTTTTTCAACCAGCGAATGAAAGAACAGTAACTATGGGATTCTATGATAGAGGATCAAAGAAAGTTTATATCATGATCTCAAATAATGCCAATCTGTTTTCAGTTGTTACAAATAATTTTCTAGGAAAATTAACAATACATGAGTTAGTTCATATGTTTGCTGACATAAAAAAAGCTCTATTTATAAACATGTTTAAAAAAGAATTAATTGCTTATTACAGAGAATTATGGAAACAACTTTTTAGTATTGCAGATATACCAGAAAAAACAACAGAAAAAATTGTTAGATATATATTTTCAAACATTGAAGCTTCCAACGTTATAAACAACAACTCTATATTAAAATATAATGCTTTAATGAATAGTGAATTGCGAAAATACAGTACATTACAACCAGAAGAGTTTGATAGGATTATAACAGATTATATGGTCATAGTAAAAATATTTTTGAGTAGTACTGATAAGTTCCTTCAATTAAGAGAACAATATAAACATATTCTTATGCCAATGTATAATGCTTATCAAAGAGCATTCTCAATTAGAAATATGACAACTATTTGTATTCAAGAACTTATGTTTCCTTCTGAAGTGATTGCTATTGCTTCGGAGGATATGAGGTATGGAAATAAAGCACTAAAGGCAATCGCAAGGATTTAAGGAGATTTATAAATGGCAGTTAAAGATCCAGAACGACTTAAACCCGCAACTGATCTTCTAATGCAAAGCTCTCAACAAGTAGCTAGCGATAGAGCAAGAAGAATCAATAGTCTTCACAAACAAGTCAATGGTTTACTTCAAGACGAAACAAAAAAGACAAGACAAATTGGTGGTGAGGTCGGTTCGATTGTTCAGCAACAGCAAGCATTAAGAAAAGAACTTCAACTCGCAAGAGATGAAATTACAACTGATGTTGCTTCTGGTTATGGTAAAGTTGTTAATAATTTGGGCAATACAATAAAGCAGATGTCTATTGGAATGAAAAACATTTCAGTGTCAACTGCCAGGGCCAGTGCAGATGCTATATCACAATATGGTAAAGCAATTGGTCAAGATATTCATATTAATAAAACCAACACTATTGCAATGGCCCTTTCCAGAGCTACTCCAATATTTGGATACTTTGCTGCCAAGTTTATGGAAACGGATGTATTCCGTGGAGCTGTATCTAAAATAAGACAAGGTGTTGGTGCAGCAATGCTTGCAGGTTTACGTGGTGCGGGAAGTTCTATATCTAATATATTTAGGGGTAAGAGTACAACAGCAGAGAAAATATCAGGAAGAGAAAGAGAACTCGGTGCATTAAGTTCTGAAGTTGCCTCTCTTAAAAAAGAGCTACAAGCTAAACCTCCAAGACTTCAATCAGGAGGGTACGTTAAAAAAGGTGGTGTTGTTGAAGTTCATGCAGCTGAGATCGTTGCCCCAGTTGATAAATTAGTAAAACAGATAGTTGAAACAACAAATCAACAACAACAGGGATTCTTAAAAACATTTTTAAAAGAGTTTAGATCTGCAAAGAATCCTAAAGAAGAAGCATGGCAAGATAGAATGCTCAAATCTATTATAGAATTAAAAGTAGCATTTATCGGAACTACATCTAGATTAAGAATTGCATGGCAAAAAACTCTTCTAGAAAACCCAGCATTCAGAGGAATGTTAATGTTTGCTGAAGGATTCAAGGCAGTTCTTGGTGCTCCTATTAATTGGTTTTTCGGTGCTAGAGGTGGATACTTATCAGATGTTAAAAAAGCAACTGCAACTGATAACGTCTTTCTAAAGGTAGCTAATGTTCTCGGTCTTATCTATACAGTGGGTATGCCAAAACTAGATGCTATTGCTAAATATACAAGAGTATCTGCAACAGTAGCAGCTGGGTACGAACCAAAAGCTCCACAACAAGACAAGTATACAATGTTTCAAAAAGTCAGAGCATTTGTAACAAAGAAAAAAAGTGGACCAAGTGAATTAAAAGAAACTGGAGTGGCCAAGTTTTGGGAAATGATGGGAGTTGATGAAGAGACTCTAAAAGAATTTAAAGAAGAGGGCGGATTTAGATCTCTGTTTGGTTTAGGAAAGCAAGCTGCTGAAGAAGGATTTGAAGGAGCAAAAGATCTGGGGGGTAAAGGAAAGCAAGCTGCTGAAGAAGGATTTGATGTAATTAAAGAACAGGCGTTAGGAATTTGGGAACTAGTAAAATTAAAACGAAAACAAGAAGATAGAGAAAGACCAAAATCACCAAGTTGGGTTCAATATCTTGGGATGACATTTGGAAAAGTAAAAGAGTCAGCTAAACTTGGATTTAAACGAACCAAAACTTCAGTAGATTCATATATAGAAGCTAAGAAAAGTAGAAAAATACAACAACGCCAACTCGGTTTCTTGGGACGAATGTCTAAGAGATTAAAGAGGCTTGGTAGGTGGGGATGGAAGCTTCTTATGTTTGGCTTTAGTATGTTTCAAGGTATAATTGGTATGGGCGTCTCTATGATTGGAAGTCTTCTATCGCCATTATTAGCTGCTCTTGGACTCAGCGGTTTATTTACAGGTGGCAAAGGGAAATTAGGTTTTGTAGATACTGCAAAGAAAGGGATAAAAAAGGGTGGAGAATTTGCTAAAAACACAGGCAGAGTCGGAAGAATGGCCGGTGGGGCAGCTGCTGGAAAATACGCTCTAAAAGGCGTTGGAAGAACAGCAGGAAATATTGGAATGGGAGCCCTCAAGACTGGTGGAAGACTTCTGGGTGGAGCTGCTGGGGGGATCTTTGGAGCAGCATCTGGCCTTTGGGATGCAGGTTCAGCAATAGCAGGTGGGAAATCTCAAGGATATGAAGGAGGTGCGTTAATAAGAGGAGCTTCTGGATTCTTGGGCGGAACAGAGACTGGAACATCTGGTGCAATATCCGGTGCTATGAAGTGGGGTGGAATCGGGGCTATGGCCGGATCTTTTGTTCCTGGTATTGGTACTGCAATTGGTGGTGTGATTGGTGCTATATCTGGAGGAATCATGGGGGCTGTTGGCGGGAAGAATATATCCAAAGGCATGGCGTGGCTTAAGGGGGGTACTAAAAAAACAGTTGAAGGTGTTGAGAAAACAATGAAGGTTGTGCCCGACGCCGTAGACGAGCAAACAAAAATTCTCTCAGAAGCTGCCGAAAAAGGCAAACAAGATGCTAACTCCAAAATCGCAGAAATTGCTTCATTTTGGGGTTTTGACGTAAAGGACTCTCCTCTATTTGGAACCAAAAAAGGAGGTGGTGTTTCAGGAGGCTGGGGGAAAGGCGAAGGCGGCGTTAAGCCGGGTGACACAAAATTCGCTATAGAAGGATTTGACTACTTCTCCTCAAACCGTACTCGTATTGGTGCTGGCCTTACACCTGAGCAAATAAAAAGTTTCCATAATAAAGGCGGGCACGATGTTCTTGGTATGTTAAATGCCAGCGCAGGTAAATGGGATAAAACAGGAAAACTAGTACAGGCTGAAATTGGCGGTAAATGGTATAATATAAAACTCAGAGAAACAGGCCAATTGAAAGAAATGAGACAAGCAAGTTTTCATGAAAAAATTCTCGGTATTCCTCTTAACAAAGAAATGAGTGAAAGAGAAGCAGCAAGACAACGAGCTCAAAATATGACCGAACAATTATCAGGCAAGATGGATGAAACAACTGATAAATCAAATAAAATTGCAATTGGAAATACATCAGTATTAACTAGTAATATTAGCAACACTTCGAACTCAGCTACCGGTGGTAGGGGTGGCGGTGGAGCTTCTGGAAGCTGGTGGGGTTCTGGTGATTCAGCTTCAAGAGATGTAACATATAGCTCTTTAAATTAAGGGGGAATTTATGGCAATAAACTTATCACCTTACAAAGGTATTTTTGGGATGCCTCCGCCATCATATACAAATCAGCAAATGATTGAGAATAGTATGCCGGTACTAGAAATTACACCTGGTGAACCAAACTTCAGATTAGGGCTTACATTATTTAATATTAATACTGTAATAGGATGGAATAACTATAAAGACATTCTGGGTAATCATGGATTTACTATAGATGCAAAACCTTTAAAATTTGCTTTTATTGCAGATAACTTTCCAACTGATACATTTTCAAATGAATATACAGAAACATTCTTACAAAAATTCACTGATGTTGCCTCGAGTGGATTAAGTCAACTTGTTCAAATGTCTGGTCAAAAAGATGCTTTAACAGCTATAGGGTCGTATGGTAATGTTGGAGTACAAGCAGGAAAAGATATTGGTGGAAAGTTTGGAGGTGCAATAACTAAAGCATCACAGATGGCAGTAGGAGGAGCCCAATCAACACAGGACTTTATAAACAGCATGCAAGGAAGTGATCAGTCATCAGCTAGATTTTTAGGCGGAGGAATGAATTTAGTTAATAAAATGATGGCAGGTCATAGAATTGACTTTCCACAAATTTGGTCTAACAGTGGATATTCTCCATCATATTCTGTTACCATTAGATTATACAATCCAAATCCTCAGAATAAAAATTCAACTCTTAGATATATAGCTGGTCCGTTATGTGCTTTACTCTGCCTTGCAGTTCCAAGAACTGAAAATGGAGCATCATATAGATGGCCATTTTATCATAGAATGAGAGTCAAAGGATTATATGAATTAGATCCAGCAGTCATAACAAATATAACTGTTGTTAAAGGTGGAGATCAACAACAAATAGCTTTTAATCAAATGATGTCTATGTGTGATGTTCGTATAGATTTTATATCTTTACATAAATCAATGCTTCTTGAAGAAAAAGGAGCAGCTGCAGACAATAGACCAACTGTAAGAAAATATATTAAAGAATTAACTAATGGAAGAGGCGTTTTTACCAGAGCCGATATGAACAATATAAATAATAAAAATCAAGACATTGGTGCCCCAGTACAACAAACAACACCTTTAACACGGGAGGAAGAGAGAAAATTTCAAAAAGACCAGGCAGCAGTTGCTAGACTTCCACAAGTTAGAGAAGGACCAACCGTGATCGAACAGACGAGAGTTGCTGTACAAAAAGTAGCTTTGGAAGATCTTCTTATAACTACATCTGAGAATGGAACATATGTTGAAAAGGTGGAAGATGAGGTCCCACTATTTGGACCTATAGCTCCTTAACATACAGAATTGCGTAACACCATCGTTACATAGTAGGCGAGAAATAAGTTAATTAAAAATTGAGTTTGTGAAGTTAGAGAATTATACTTCTTGTCATATCCTATCTTTTTCAAAACATCATTTAATAATAAACCAATTTGTTGTTTGAAGTATATCTGTGAGCGGGTTCTCTTTACGGACATTAGCTTTCTTACAAATGGATAATAGTCGTTTCCGCAAAGTGATTTTGCTTCTTTTAAATCTTTTACAAATAATCTTAAAGTCACTCTTAAATTGTCAACGTATTTTGTATCGTTTAATTTTCCAACAATTTGAGTTGCAAGAGAAGCATTTACTTTTGCTAACCTTCTAGATTCTTCTAATCCTTTATGATCAATGTATCTATAAACAGTAATCTTTCTAACAATATCATCAATCAATCTTGTGCCTGTTTCTTTAGTTACAGCTTTATAGGCATTCTCATTTTCATCATCATCAGGCATCTCTTCAGTTTTTAAACCCATTCCCGATTCAGCAGTTTTATAATATGTGGATGCAAAACTTCGAAGACTTTGCTCAACTCTATTTCTACTCTCTTGCATAAATTTAGAAATTGCATCCAGATCATCCTTCTCAAGTGCCCTGGTGTATCTACGAATCATTTCATCTGACATAAAAAATAAAGCGTTGGGAATTGTTTTTTCTCTAGCAAATAAATGTGTTCTTGTTAGTATCTCCAATGCATATTTAAATGTCTCATCGTTACAATATTTAAAATACTTACGCATCAGATTTGCATAATGACGAATTAAATAAAAAATCATAAAGTGTTTGTATGCATTTTTATCTTTCTTTCTTAGAAAATATTGAATGAGAAAAACATAAAAGTTCGCAAGAGGATCACTCTGAGCTCTGAATTTAGATTCCTTTCTTCCTTTCCATCTTCTTTTTGTAAATTCTTTTATATCTTTTTCTGTCAAACCACTCATCCTTAAAAATTCATATAGATGTTTTTTAAGTTCAGGATAAAAACAAGGAATCGCAAGCGAACTTAAATTTGACGAAACTATATTTACCACAAGTCTTTTAACTCTTGATTCATCCATTTGTAATTTACTAAGAAGTTCTTGCATAATTTATATCACCTTAACTGAGACGTTTTCCTCTCTAAAGAATATATATTCTGGGCCATATCTTAATAACTCTTCTTC
>Ga0114922_10004543_pt1 | contig 12865 bp, 11 predicted proteins | sample AartaG_FD_100975 | JGI IMG/M metagenome (GOLD analysis project Ga0114922, IMG submission 100975) | Deep subsurface microbial communities from Aarhus Bay to uncover new lineages of life (NeLLi) - Aarhus_00045 metaG | ecosystem: Environmental > Aquatic > Marine > Oceanic > Sediment | place... | reverse complement strand
TTTTTAGCTATAGTAAGCTTTTTTCTATAAGAAAGCATTATACTTACACCTGCAATAAATAAAAAGCCAGAAGCACCAATTGGATCTAAGATTACGTTAATAAGATTAGCTACCCAAAAATCCTCCCCTCTTATCCACCATCCTGATAAGTGGCCTATAATCATCCAAGACATACATAGTCCACGAAATGTGTCAATACTTTTTAGTCTCGGAAGCATCATCTTTATTATAGTTTATTTGTATTGATCAATTATTCAAAATTGAATTAGCATCAAAAGAATTTGATTCTATATATATTATTAGCTGATAAGTTAATATATTTCATTAATAATAAGTTATCCAAACAATTCTAATCAGGTCTTTCTGATATTATCTTTACAAAAAAAAGTTAAATAATTTAAAATCTCACTTCGCAAACTCCATCCGCATCACAAAATCGCTCCCCAATTGCTCTATCTCTTGTTTCATCAAGATTAAACGGTTTAAGTTTACTGATCATTTCTTCAAACTGTTCTTTAGTAATCTCCTCATAGGGTGCTTGCTTATACCCATGTTCTTTTATCGGTAAGAAACTGACACTCTTTAGTTTGTCTTCACAAAATTGGAGAACATGTTCTATTTGATCTGCTTCTTCTTCCTTAAATGTAATAGTAATACTGACCTGATTATCACTCCATCGCGCCTGGTAATCAATAGCATTAGCTGCTTGTTCCCAAATGGAAACTTCATTTTTTGAACGATCAAAATATTTTTCATGAATAGGAAATTCAGCAACTACTGTATTAGGTGAATATGAATCCTCTTCAATCTTATATCCAGCATTTTTAATATGTTCAATAAGATCTGAGTTCTTTGAGAGCCGAATTCTTCTTATATAATATTCTGAATGCGGATAGTGAATTCCTGGAGGTACCCCTGGGAGTAGACTAACTGTTCCACTAGGTTTTACTGTCGTTATCTTGATACTCTTGGGAATACAAAGCCACCCGGAATATTGCTCATCTAATTCTTGTAAATAATTATATGCTCTACTGCACCATTCCAAAACAGCTCTCCTTCCATGCTTAATAAATGCTTCGATAATGCCCGTTTGCGAAATGCCCATTCGTCTATTTTTTAACATCACAGCATTAGTCTCTTGCCAATGAGTATTAACAATAGTGACCGATTTTGAATAAAGATATGCGTATTTTAATGTATCTTGAAATTCCTCATATGAATCATGCCTTGAAGGAAAAGTTTCAACAAGACAGCACAATTCAAAAGACTCTAAAGTCTGTTCCCCACATGGGTTAACTCCAGCTGCCTTTTTATCCTTAAAATCGGGTTGATCACCCATCCTAGAATAGGCTTTAGCATTTTCGAGCCAAAGTATTCCAGGTTCTCCATTTACTGCAATTTGGTTGGCTATAAATGAATAATCCAAGCCTCTAACTGCGAAAATTGAGTTATTACTTGCCCACCTATGAGAATACAATGCCTTTTCATCTTGTTTACATGTTACGAAATCTAAATCTGTTGGATCACCTAACGCAATTTCAGCACTCCTGCGCACATTCCCCGCAACAACACATTTACCTACAAAATTCATAATATCTACAATATCAACAGATGTAACTTTTTCACCTATTCTCGATTGTAGTATTTTTTGAATTTCTTTCAACATATCTTTTAAAGGTCCTGGACCGCTAGCAACTCCACCAAATCCTCTTATAGGCTCACCAGCATGTCTAATTAGAGTAAAATCAAATATCGGTACTTGTTTACCTAAGAAATAAGCCTCTAATATTAACTTTAAAGATTCTACCCACCCTTCTCTACTATCAGGGATTTGAAATTCGAAATTTCCTTCTTTAGGTTGTTTTATCGTTATTTTTCCAGCACCTTTAGTATCGAAACCTACACCTACACCGAGCATCAAAGCATCCATTACAAATTCAAACGCTTTCGAATGTTTGAGATTTATATCTTCTGTCGAAGCAAAACCACAGTTATTAAGAGACATTGACCCATGACGAGCAATGAATTCAGTTCCCATCATCCATAAACCGCGCCCGGGAGGGAGGAATTTGAAATTCCATATCTTTTTAAACATTATTTGAGCAGATTTTTGAGCTTTATCATCATCCCAAGGTAAGCTTAATTTGATACAATGTTCTTTCTGGATTGAATAACAACCCTCTACAACTCTTCTTATTGTTTCCCAAAATTCTTCTTTTCTATTTTCCTTTTCGATAATCCTTGCATAAGTTCGCTTATAAGTGATATAACCAAGAGGGCCCCAATCTGGTTGTTTACCTCTGTATTCATTAACGAATTCTTCATCAATTTTAAAGGAAATATTTTCTAAATTAATCGCTCGAGCAAAAAGATTTCTATATTTATTCATTCCTCGCTGGGTTAATTCAACACAGACTAATTCTCTGATATAATTTGTAGTAATTTCTTTAACTCCGAGACCAATTATTTTTCGAATAACATCTTCAGCTACTTTTTCCGCAATATGTATATCAAGTCCAGTTTCTTTGTTTAATATTTTTGCTATGCTATTTTCATCGAATTTTTTCTTTTCTCCTTTTGAATTAATAACATATTTCGGATACAAATCTATTAACGAGAAGGAATTATTAGACATTTTCTTCATCAATACCTATGTAAAATATTATTCTTGTAATTTTATCGGCTAAATAAATTATTATCTAATTTTTTTTGCCTTAACCTACCTATAAATTTATACTTTCTTTTAATTTAAAATTAATGTTTAGTTTCTATTAAGCTATTGATTAATCTCTCTAATGTTTGATTATTTATGGTTTGATAAATCTATGGAATATACACAAATTTGTACATATATTTTTATTGGTTTTGTTTAATAAAGTCTTTAATAGTTTTTCGTCGGGAATTATGTTGGAGATTCTATATAATACAAAATAATCTGTTATATTTAAACAAAAATTCAGATTTGAATTACTAATTTTCAATTATCTTAGTTTTTATAAGATAAAATAATAAAAAGGCAATTCAATTATTCTTATTAACTAATTGAATTATAAGCGCAGGTAAAGTGTCGAATTAAATATGTCATCTATAGAAAGTATGTTAATTATTATCGGATATTCTGCTTTATTTCTCTTTGGTTATATATTCATTGCTTTTATTGTTGGAACAATAAAGAGAAACAATGGAATTATGGATATATTCTATGGACCGGGTTTTTTTGTAGTGGCTTTAACCAGCATGGTATTTTATTTCATTTTGAATAATACCATAAACCTACGCCAAATTATAATAACAATTTTAGTGTTGATATGGTCCTTAAGACTAGCAACTTATGTATTCATAAGAAACAGAGGGAAACCAGAAGATTATCGTTATAAAGCAATGAGAGATAGATGGGGAACTAATATAATATTAAAAAGTCTCCTAAGAATATACATTTTTCAAGGAATTGTTATCTTTATAGTTTCTGTTACTGTTTGGTTTACTAATAGCAGTGCCAATCCCCCTTTAGATAACCTATTAGATTTTTACGGAATTACTTTATGGCTCGGAGTAATAATTTGGTTAATAGGATTCTTATTTGAAACTTTTGGAGATTATCAGCTCTATAAATTTAAACAAGATCCAAATAATAAAGGTAAAGTATTAGATCAAGGGTTATGGAAATATACACAACATCCAAACTATTTTGGTGAAGTTACTCAATGGTGGGGGATTTATCTCATGGCTCTAGCTGTGCCTTTTGGTTGGATTTCAATTTTTGGACCAATTTTCATCACTTATATGATAATAAAAGTCTCAGGTATAAAGCTACTTGACAAACATTATGAAGGCGATGATGAATATAACAATTACAAACGAAGAACTAGCTTGTTCTTTCCTTGGTTTCCAAAAAAAAATAAGTAAAATATCAAATAATTCAAACTTCTTTTTTCCAACTATCACATAATTTTTAATCTGAAAATTTTTAAATATTCAAAAGTATATATACAAAAAAGTAATTGAAGGGCTCTTAATAAAGAAATTTATAACTTCTTTGGGAAAAAAATTGGCATCATTAAGTTCAGATCAGAAAAAAAATTCTGAAAACAATATTATTAAAGAAGAAATTAGTTTAAATTTACGTTTATGGCTGCCTTTGTTCTATGTCATTTACTATTGTTCTTTTTTAATACCGGGTGTAATTTTCATGCTCTATATAATGTTGTTCTATTTACCTAATTTCTTAGAAGTTGGAAGTTTTATTTCTCTTTTTACTAATTTACCTTCCCTCATTGCCTCTTTAACAATACCGTTTGTAATAATTCTTTGTTATTTAATACATTTATTTATAGTAGCGTTAATTACTCGATGGTTTTGGAGCTTCTCAGAAAAGAAATCTCCTTCTAAATCCGGGATCATTCCGAGAAATATACCTAGTAAGACTTTAAATTATTATCATTTTCGCAGTTTTATTATCAAGTATCCTAAAAACGCATTTTCTCGAGGTCCATTTCCCTGGTTATTAAAGTGGATGTTTAACTTTGTAGGGACTAATAAAATAGGAAAAGGATCTGTCATTGAGGAACAACTTGCTGGGGATCGATTTGTAGAAGTTGGAGAAAATTCTTATATCGGGACAAATCCAGGTATCAGTTCACATTCTGTAGATGGTGTTTTCGGTAATATTTCATTTGCTAAGATTAAAATTGGAAACAATGTTACTGCTGCGGGATTTAATTGTTTTGCCCCTGGTGTGGATATCGGAGATAATTCGTGGTGGTTACCGATGACAGGAGCAACTAAATATAACATTTTGAAAGGTAATAACTTCTATTTCGGCACTCCCCTCAGGAAGATTTTCAAAAGAAAGGTAATGGAGTACTTGCAAATTTCAGAAGATGATTTGAAAAGGGTAGAAGAACTTAATGAAAAATTGAATTTATCAAAAAAAAGAAAAAAAAAGATGTGAGAAACAACTAAATGAACTCTGATACTAAAGAAGAGAAAATAAATAATAGTAAAATTGATTACACAATTGACTTTATAACTACAAGTGCAATAAGTAAAATTGGCTATAAATTTCTTGTTTTATATCTCCCAATTCTATGGCTTTCTGGATATATGACTGTTGCTGTATTCTTCGATGTATCAAGTTATATCCCATGGTATATAAATATGTTTTTAATCCCTGTATGGTTATTCATTTTATATTTTATTTTCGTTTTTGGAATCGCGATTTTTACAAAAGCCTTTATCTTAATAATAAATATGCTTCATAAACCTAAAGAGGGAGTATTCAGAGCTGAAGAAGGTGATCGAGATTATGAGTTTTGGCGATTAAGAGTAGAATTGAAGAAATTAGTTTTTTGGTTTATGAATAATGGTCCTCTAACATGGATAGTAATGTGGGGCTTCAGATGGATGGGTATTAAGGTAGATTTTTCAAGTCATGCTCAAGATTCTTGGTTGGATGAGAGATTTATTGAATTCGGGCGAAATGTTACTGTAGGCCAAGGAGCTGTTGTAATGAGCTCTCAAATCGTCGGGAAATATTTGATAATCAAAAAGATTTTTCTTGGAGATCACACAGTTGTAGGTGGTTTATCACTCATATCTCCTGGCACAATTATGGGTAAGGAATCTGTAATTGGCGCATTTTCTGCGACAATTCCAAACCAAAAAATAGACCCGGGTTGGATTTACTTAGGGCCACATGCAGCTAGGAAATTAAAACCAAATAAATTTGCGGAACAACGTCGAGATCTAATATATGAGAAAAATGTGGATGATGAAGTAAAATTTGAAGTTAAACAAGAAGTCAACATAGATGAAGATAAGAAAAAGTTCTTAAACAATAATAGAGAGGATTAATGAATATGTCAGTACCTTCGAGTTTAAAAGTAGGACCAAATACGACTCTTATCTTAGCAAAGAAGAGATATGTAATCTTTTACGTCTTTTTAATTTGGATTAGTATTTTTACAATACAGTTTGAATTTTGGTTGTTCTGGAAACTTTATGAGCCGAAATTCATTCATTTTTTACTTTTCTTACCTTTATTAGTTTTTGTTATGTATCTAACATCAATTTTAGTATCCTTAATCTTTGCTAAAATAATTTTAGTAATCATTAATCTTATTCATAAACCACGAGAAGGAGTGTTCTTAAGACATCACTCGGATAACGATTATAGATATTGGAGTCTTAGAAGTATTATAAAAAAATGGCCGTTTTGGCTATCACACAAATTTCCTTTTCCTTTTATGAATAATATATGTTCTAAAATGTTTGGTATAAAAACTAACTACACCAACTCTTTATTTGAAGGATGGGTTGATACAGAATTCATTAAATTTGGAAAGAACGTTGTAGTTGGACAGGGGGCAATAGTCCAGTCATCCATTATTTTTGGAAATTTATTTATTATAAGAAAAACCATCATTGAAGACAATGTTATGATTGGTTCCCAAAGTGTTGTTATGCCTGGAACCTATATGAAAAAAAATTCTATTTTAGGAGGTCATTCAATGACCATAGTAGGTCAAAAATTAGAAGAGAATTTTATTTATTTAGGAGCTCCAGCTAAAAAGTTTAAAAAAAATGTATTTTATGAAGATGGATTGGAAGATATTATTAAAAATCAAGGAATAGGAGATATTAAAACAGAAGCAAAATTTGAAGGATTATATACTGTACGTAAGGATAAAGAGATTATTGATGATTAGAAAGACATTATTTTCTTATTGAATGTTTTTTATCCGTCCATGGCTTTGAAAAGAACAAAGGATGGGATTCATTCTCCCCAAAAAATCAACTTATTTATAAATTCAAACAAGTAGGACCTCCAATTGGATTAAAATCTATTTAAAAATATCCAGATGTGTCTATTTAATCTAGTTATAATATATGAATTTAGTTTAATAAAAACTAAAATTTGATTTGGTAAAGTGTGGCTAACTTTAAAGAATAGAATCTCATTTTTATTATTTTATTCCCACCAAATCTTTATATTTTATTAATTTTTTCAAGAACTTGTAAAATTTCCTCGTTTTCTGGGATATCATGCATATTTTTTCCATAATATGCGTATTGAATTATCCCTTTCTTGTCAATTATTAATAATCCAGGCATTCGCCCAAGTTTTATCCACCTTTTTTCTTGTTTTAACATTGTAGCTACTTTTTTTGATTCATCATAAAAGACAGCGTATTTTCTTGCATATTTTTGTTCCATTTTTTTAGCATTTTTTTCGTTATCTACTAAGATTGGATACAAATACCCATCTAATTCTTCAAATTTTTCGATATCTCTCCTTAATCTAGCAGCATGCCATCGACAGAAAGGTCAATTGATATCTCTAAATAACACAATTATTACATTTTTTTTATTTTCAAGATCTCTGATATTGACTGTTTCACCTCTAGAGTTTGGTAGACTAAACTCAGCGATCTTAGTACCAACTATATTGAATTTATCTTTCAATTTGATATCACTTTTGTTTTTATTTATATTTTAAATAAAGAATAAATAAATATTCCTTAATTATATATTTCTTTAAAATTATAAATTTAAATTGAAAGTCTATACTGTGGTGAAAAAATGGCTCTTGATATAAATTGGATAGCTTTTGTAGTTGTAGCATTGATATATTTTGCAATCCACTTTTTTTGGTATTTTCCTTTTGCATTCGGTAATTTATGGCTAAAGTTAGTAGGCAAAGAAAGTGAACCGAAGTCTAAAATTATTAGAGACACAATAATAATGATTCCTACTAGTTTTATAACAGTTCTTTTCATCGAGATAATGATGGATTTAACTGGTATGAATGATATTGTTTCTGCTTTATTACTTAGTTGCATGTTATGGCTCGGTTTTGTAGCAACAATTGCTATTAACCAAAATAATTTTAATGACAGAGGAATTAAGCTATTTTTATTAGAATATGGTTTTTATCTTATAGGTTTTATAATTAGTGGAGCGATATTAGCAGTTTGGATATAATCTACTAATTTATTTATTTTTTATTAATTAAACTCATTTTTTTTTTCAAATTTTAAAGAATAGTATGAAATAAATTTATAATTTTGAGGGATATGAGTTAAAATCTAATTTTGTATATATTTTCTTATGAACTCTATTGAAAAATCAGAAGATGGTTGGCTAATACCAAAATCTCCAATTACATTTGATTATCTAAAAAGATTCAATCGAAATATGGGTATTTTACATTTAGTGCAGGGTTTACTAATGGTCCTTTTTGGCTTTTTACCTCAACTAGCTTTTTCCAGAGACCTTTACACTTTTTACCTAAAATTTGAACTTATTGGTCCAGATTATATTATCTCACCAAATCCTACGGTACTTTTTGTCTTTAGTGCTTTAGGGGCATTTGTTGGATCCTTTTTATTGATGTCTGCTATTGCCCATCTATTAATTGCTTACCCACTTAATAAAAGTTATGTCAAGAATTTAAAAAGAGGAATAAATAAGATACGTTGGTTTGAGTACGCCTTTTCAAGTTCAGTGATGATTTTCTTAATCGCTATTTTTTTTGGCGTGTGGGATTTCTGGGCATTGTTTATGATTTTTGTCTTAAATGCTCTGATGAATATGTTTGGTTTAATGATGGAATCATATAATGTATATACGAGAGAAAAAAATGAGAAGGTTAAATGGGGTCCATATTATTTAGGTGTTATTGCCGGAGCCGTTCCTTGGATTGTAATTACTGCTTACTTTATAAGTACTGAAACAATTGGAGGAGAAGTACCACTATTTGTCTATTTGATTTACGGAATAGAACTATTTTTCTTTAATACATTCGCTATCAACATGATATTGCAATATAAAGGAGTAGGAAAGTGGAAAGATTATCTCTACGGTGAAAGAGTGTATCAACTTTTAAGTCTTGTATCTAAAACATTTCTAGCATGGCTTGTATTTGCAGGAGTATTTAGTCCAACATAAAAATTAAGTTAAAATTTTTTTTTTTTTATTTTTTGAAGGAATTTAAGCTTCTAATACATAAAGTGGCCATTTTTTCAAAACTCCTTTAGGATTTTTCCCGCTTCTAACTTTCTGTAACATTTCAGAGCGTGTCGCTAAGAAGTCTATTGGATTATTCTTAATTAGTTCTATTTCTATTTCATTATTTAAAATAGCTTCTTTAAACTTTTCATTTCTAATACAGTTAAGTAAAATTTTGCTATAATTCTTTAAATTAGAGCAATTTTTCCTATCGTTTGAATAAAGAAATAATTTCAAACTATTATTTACAGATTCTTTATAGATTAATAATAATAGAGAATCAATATCTAAGACACATTTGTCTTTTAAACAATTTAATAGAATTCGCGGATTTAAAATTTCGAAATTAGGAAAAGTAAAGTAATCACCAGCATAAACTTTATAATTCAATTGCAATCCTATCTCTTTCGATAAGTTTATTGGATATTTTAATTGAAAACTTGAACGTAAAATTTTTCCATCAATTTGAGGAAGACCTTCCTGATTTTTAATAGAAATAACGTCACCCAAATCTATATTAATTAAAACTCCTGAGTTATTAAGTCGTGAAACATAAAGCCTACCAAATTTATTTTTGGTCCTTGAAATTAACTCTTTTTTTCCTTTATAATCTATTACTGGAAGTGTTAGAGGAAAGATATGCATTCTATTTAAGCGTGAAATTTCAAAATCTCCCATGTTTATGCTTGCAGCAAATGGGCCAATTTCAGAAGCTACATAAAGATTTGTAAATTTTTCTTTACCCTCTTCCCATTTCATAAATTTACGAATTAATTCCCAATCTGATTTTGATAATGAACTTATACTAAATACCAAAGTTGCTTTCGATATTTTTTCAGATAATTCTTTTTGAATTTCATATGAAACACTATCTAATCCATTCTTTTCAATTTTTAATAGAAAGTCTTCAAGTTTTGGATTTTGAGTTTTATTTATTAAATAAAGTGATCTTTTTATCCCATCTTGGAGTCTAGTAATATCTGCCCATCCTAAAATTGTTATTGCTGGTGCAGAAATAACTGAGATATTATCCATTGTTAAAATTTTAGATATTATATCTAAGTTTCTTGAATTTTTATATTCATAAAACAGATATGCTTTTGGTTTAATAACGGATAGCATGATTCTTTGAGAAAATTCCGAGGAGTAAAGTGAAATATATTTCTTATCTCCTTGTTTTTGAATCCCATCAAATTTAAGCCTTGAAGGAACAAAAATAATAGCAGAGGAATTTAAATCTAACCCACTCGATTCAAAAATTGCTTGCATACCAGGAGCCCATTGTCTTTTGACAATGTCTTTTGCCATATGAAACCATTTTAGTTCTGATAATTTACTATTTGTAGTCCCTGAAGTATGACAAAAAATTAATGCGTCAGAAGCTTTATCACTATTGAGAAAATCATCTATATCTATTGAGAAACTTCTAGAATCAGTTGTTTCAGATTTTATCCTATTGAAAAGATCTTCAATAGATGATAGCTCTGAAAGCTTTAATGACAATTCTTCATATTCCTCTCGAGAATCTATTTCAAGCCAATGTTTCCAATTTATCCTTTCTATATCTGAAAAAGATTTATTGAAGTTATTTTGAACTTTTTCATCAAAGTCATAAGATACCAAAATATTCTCCTACACTGTAAGTTCTATTTTAATATATTGATGGTTAAAAATAACGATATTATCAAAATCTAATTAGAATAAATAAGGAAAAAATGAATTATATTGTTTTTCGAAAATATTTATTTGTTTTAAATATAATGTAAAATACCATATAACCCAGACTCAGGATCTTGGAATATAGGCAAGTGTGGTGGCAAATAGGTAAATATTATTAAAGAAAGTCCGAATCCTAAAATAATTATCCATGACATAATACTTATCCATCTTGGTAATTCATTTAATGTCAATATTTTATAGCTAACTACTTGACCAATAATTACACCAAAATAGAAACTTAAAATGTCTATTATAAGAAGTTCTGTCCCAAGAATAGCTGTATATGAGTAAAAAACAATTAAAATGGTAGCAATACTTATTATAGCAGCAAGACTTTTTGCAATGATAATATTATTTGCTTTTTCTTTTATAAACTTATATTCGATTAAAGAAAATATTACAAGCGGCCAATAGGGGAGTTTTAGATGTTCCCACACACTTTCATTAACTGCAGTAATTGCTCCAATGGGAGGCCAAGAAAAAAGCCATTCAAATACAAAGTGGAATAAAGAACCAACGATAATGATAAAAATCATGCCCAAAATTTCCCATTGTAATAGTTTATTTTGCATCTTTTCACCTTTAAATCTTTAAAAATGTAATCTAATTAATTTTGGTTAAATTGAAAATATAAAAAAGTGCATATTTCTGTTTTATATAAAAGATTATATTAAAAAATAGTTCTGCTTTGATTCTATAAATTAATTCTAAACTGTGACTTATCTTTATTAGGACTTATATTAATTTCTTTATTATTTCTAGATTGTAATTTGCTAATTTTAAATGTTAATAAAATACTAGTTTGATTTGAAATGAAAGCAGCGGTATATGATGGAAGTAAAATAAATATAAAAGATATACTAATCCCACAAATAAAAAATAACTAAATGAGCGGTTTGTGCAAACTGTATTTTGATTGAGTAAAACCGCCTTTTTTAATACTTATAGGGATTCTTCGACAACTTCTTTACTTAACATTTCAAAAAGTTTGTCAATGTTTTCTTCTCTTTTCGCTTGGGACTCCCCAAGAGCAATTTTTAAATTAACTTCACTTTGCTTTTCATCGACCATCACTCTATACCTTATATTATTACGGACTCTCCTTAATCTAAAGATATTTTTAATTGGAATCTCATATCCATAAAAAGCTATATTTGGGATATATCTATTATAAGGTCCTTTGAGCTTACCCTGTGCAATCATTCTAGCATTAGTAATGAAAATACTTGCAGAATTTAAAAAAATGGGTTCAGTCATTTTTCTATTTTGTGTTATGTTCCCATTAAATTCAAGAAGTATTTGTTCTCCCTCAGTTAAATAATATTTTTCAAGAATATATCTTTCCATTTCCTTTAGCTTCTCATCTCCAATAAGTTTCCCCATTTTATTCCTGAAAGATTTATAGAGTTTTTTCATAAAAAATTCGGGTTTTATTTTGAATGTTTCCCCGACAATGTTAAAAAAATCAGAATCGGAAAGCTGCTGAAATTCTGCTTTTCTTCGTAAGTCCAATAAAGTATTTAAAATTTTACTAGAAACTGGTTTTGGTCTTTGAAGTTCTTCTTTAAGAATATCCAATATTTGACTACTTTCACTCATTTTGATCCAGCCTATTTAAAAGTTTATTAGTACATAATTAAACCAAATTTTATTTATAATTTACTCAAAAAAATTTTAGTTTGTGTAAATAAAACCAATATTGATTTATCCACTTATCCTATGATTCTTAATCTGAAAATTTTTAAATACTCACAAGTATATAACAAAGAAACATTAAAGAAAACCGCTAAATAAAGAAATTTAATAACTCTTCTGTGATAAAATTGGAATCAAATAGTCCAGATCAAAAAGAAAATACTGAAAATAACATTATTAAAGAAGAAATTAAGTTACAGTTGCATATATGGCTACCTACATTCTATGTTATTTACTACTGTTCTTTTCTAATTCCGGGAATAATCTTCATGATGTATATGATGTTATTTTATTTGCCATTCTTCTTAGAGGAAGCAAACTTTATTTCTCTTTTTACTAATTTGCCTTCTCTCATTGCCTCTTTAACAATACCATTTGTAATAATAATATGTTACCTAATACATATATTTATTATAGCTCTAATAACTCGGTTGATTTGGAG
>Ga0114922_10004542_pt1 | contig 12868 bp, 11 predicted proteins | sample AartaG_FD_100975 | JGI IMG/M metagenome (GOLD analysis project Ga0114922, IMG submission 100975) | Deep subsurface microbial communities from Aarhus Bay to uncover new lineages of life (NeLLi) - Aarhus_00045 metaG | ecosystem: Environmental > Aquatic > Marine > Oceanic > Sediment | place... | reverse complement strand
CGATTGCCGCCCAGAGTGCTAATATGAATGCAACACCTAGAAGGATTTTGATTTTTCGTTCCTCGGACTTCTCCCCAGGTGAGCGAAAGATGGATCTAGGTAGATTCTGCACTGAGATAGCAAGCGCTATAGAAGTGATCGCAGGAATTACAGAAGAGGCTAAAAATAAAATTCTTCCTGGGTGTTTCAAAGGACCTGAAAAGCTATTCTGGTAGACAAACAGCCCGGCAATTGTGAATGGGATGACAGCAATGATAATAAGGATGAAGAACCGAGAGTATCTGAGATTCATTTTAGTCCTCCAATTATCTTGCATGAGCAGATGAATAGACAAAAGCCGCATAACGGCTGCAAGTTGAGCGGCCGGGGTTCGCTCCTTCACTCGCTATCCTTGGAACTATCAAACCCGCTTACGCTTGATTTTGGCGCAGCATCCCCGGTCCGCTCCAGCGAGTTGTTAGGCCGCTCATTGCATCGCTATTCCCTTATGCTGATGGCTTGCGCGTTCGGAAAAGGAAGGCGGGCATGGAAGGCAGGTGGCTGACCGTTCCCTCCGGCATTTGTAGCTCCGCCGCAATTTGCCGATAGGTCTCCACCGATCGCGCTGGCCGAAACATGCGCCGTGACAATATCGCGGCAACCGGCTTCTTCAGCAAGCTCGGGAACCCCGCGATCTCAAAAAAGTTCTCCACCTCCTGCGTCGTAGCGTCTGATGTGGCATCCGCTATCAACAGATCGCCGCCCGGCTTTAGGACGCGCCAGCACTCGCCGAAACCCTTCAATGGATTAGGCCAGTGCTTTGCCGAGCCGAAGCTATATACCACCTCGAAGCTGGAGCCTGGGAAAGGGAGCGCCTCGGCATCAGCAACTTCGAACTGAATCGCACACCCCTTGATACGGGCGCGGTAGCGAGCGCCGGCGATCATCGCTTCGGACGTGTCGATGCCTGTGAGGCGGAGATGGGGATACCGTTCCTTCATGCGAATTGCGGCCTGTCCACCTCCACAGCCGACATCGAGCAGACTCCGATCTCCTGTCTCAGCGAGGATCTCCAAAAGGTTGCCATACTCGAGGATGTAATCGTGCAAGTTCAATGCACGATCGGCAATAAAGGTGTCGTGCGCCCAAGCTTGAACACGGGAGTACCTTCCAGGCATGCTCTCATTGGTCATTCCTTCACCTCGATGATATGAGCGGCCTAACTAGTGAATATCAAGAAATAATTCTGGATATTCACCCCAAATGAGCTTAAACACAGCATAAAATCGACATATTCCGTGCCAGCGTGTGATATGTGGATAAAAAGACGCCTATACACCCTCTTTTGGATTAAAAGCAAACCTTTGAGTACGGATCTCTCCCCCCTTCCCCGTTATGTCTCTTATACTTTACATCGGTAACATATGGACTTCAAGAGGATTCAATCCCCTCAACGCACGAAGGTCTTCAGGATAATGAGCTCTGCCTTATCGTAGAGTTATAGACAGCCCCTCAGGACTGCAGCGACTATTCGCATGAGTTGAAAAAGCTTATGGAAACGAAAAGGGCCGGAAGTGAAACTTAACCCCCGCGCAGTACGGAGATGACCGTGCCAAAAAGACCGACAACGAGCAAACCAAGAATGGCTAGGATGGGTGGAAACCCACCGGATAGATCCGCTTGCGTCTCATCGAATGTCGGCTGTACAACAGGTTCTGCGGGCGTGAAGGTTGGCAGGCGCGTGGGCGGCGCCCCACCAATATTGAACTGGGCAGCCAGGGTGGGATCGATCGTCGCCGTGACCCGCGGCGTCGGCGTAGGAGGCGGCTCGATGATCGGCAGCAAGCGCTGATCCGCATCCAAGACAACAAATGGAGCGTATACCCAGGCCAGGTTGCCAGGGACGCCGGGATAGAAAATCTGGATCCATTCTCCCCCTGGTGACCTACCCAGCGCAGGTGCTCGCTGACCGCCAATCAACACGCCGACTTTTTCGTAATCGGTGCTGGGTCCAGTGCGAACATTAACCTGCTCGGGAACGAGTATCGTAGGCCCTTCTGGCGTTCCTGTTACAGTCGCATCCTGGGCGTGCGGCGAGGCTCCTGCTACCGATGCTGAGCTGAGCAAGAGCATTGCCGAGCCGAGGATCATAAGCCACGCAAAAAACTTCAAACGAGTGCTCCATACTTTACAGGTTGAATGCCGGCGGATTATACTACACGCACGAAAGGCGATGCGAATGAACCAATTTTTACAAAATAAACCCATGGGAAAGAAGACCTTCCATGGACCTGTCAGCCCCTCTGATTTCGCCGATGCGCTCGTCGCCGAATTCAACCAGGGCAACCTTGAAGCGAAGAAAATCGGCAGCGGCAAGCAGCGCATTGTCCAGATCGCCACCCCACGTTGGAATACCTCCGGCGGGCGAACGGCAATCACAATCCACTTGAACAAGGTGGAGGACGGCGTCCATGTCCAGCTAGGACAGCAGGCTTGGATTGGCGTCGCCGCCAGCCTGGGCATGACAGCGCTCATGGCGCTGCGCAGTCCCTGGTCGCTGGCGCATCGAATAGACGACCTCGCCCAGGATATCACCTCCCTGCAGCTCACAACCCGCATCTGGCAAACAATTACTCAAACCGCTGAATCCCTCGGTCTTTCCTACAATCTCTCGGAGAGACTGCGCCGACTGTCCTGTGAATACTGTCGTACAGCCAATCCTGTAGGCGCGCCGCACTGTGTGGCCTGCGGCGCTCCCCTGGGTCCGAATCAACCTATCGCCTGTGGCGAGTGCGGCTATATCCTCACGGCGGGGGCAAAAAAATGTTCCCAGTGCGGGGCGAAGATTACCTCTTGAACCACTGCTTTTAATTCGATATTCAGCTTAAGCAAAAGGGCTGTTTGATTTTGCTTTTCAAACAGCCCTTTTCATTCTCAATGTGTACTAACTACGCCAACTCAAGCAGGCTCCAGTTGCGCTTTGCTCAGTTCTGCCCCCCGGCGCAGCGCTTCGAGATTCAAGTCGAGTAAGTTCCGGCGATGAGCGGGGATGTGTTCCTTCAAACCTTCACCAACCTGCTCTATTGAGAGTACATCCAGTCTGTCGAGAAGCGCACCAAGAAGGACCAGGTTGGCCAGCCGCAGGCTGCCGAGCTCTTCGGCGATCTCATTTGCAGGGACGAGAACAACGCTAATATCCTCGCGTTCCGGATTGCGATCTACGAGCGAGGTATTCACAACGAGCACCCCGCCCGGCCGGACGAGCGGTTCGTATCGCTCCAAGGAAGGGATGTTCATCACGATGACGGCTGCGGGATTCCTTACGATCGGCGCGCCGATCTCGTCATCACTGATGATGACAACACAATGTGCGGTGCCGCCGCGCATCTCAGGACCATAGGATGGAAACCAGGTTACATGCAAGTCGTTATCCAATCCCGTGTAGGCCAGTAATTGTCCGGCGAAGAGCGCTCCCTGGCCGCCAAAACCAGAAATGATGATCTCTATCTGCATAATGTCGCTATCCCTTCTTGCTTTCAACAATGGCTGGATGGACTTTGAAATCACCGATGGGGAATACCGGAACCATGTGCTCACCGATCCATACGAGTGATTCTTTCGCAGTCATCCTCCAGTTCGTTGGGCAGTTCGACAGCAGTTCCACCATCGAGAAGCCCAGTCCCTGGCGCTGCACTTCAAAAGCCTGCCTGACTGCCTTCTTCGCTTTACGGATGTTCGCTGCATCATGCAAGCTCCGGCGGACGATGTACGCAGATCCATCCAATTGCGACAGGATTTCACACATCTTCAGCGGAAAACCATGGGTCTCAATATCGCGGCCAAGCGGCGACGATGTCGTCTTCTGACCGGGAAGCGTTGTCGGCGCCATCTGTCCGCCGGTCATCCCATAAATCGCATTATTGATGAATATCACCGTGATCATCTCGCCGCGTCCCGCAGCGTGCAGGATCTCGGCTGCACCGATGGAGGCTAGATCCCCATCCCCCTGGTAAGTAAAAACGTTCATATCCGGATTCACACGTTTAAACCCTGTCGCCATAGCCGGTGCACGCCCATGGGCAGCCTCGGCAAAATCCATGTTGAAATAATTGTAGGCAAAGACGGAACAGCCAACCGGTGCAATGCCAACCGTATTCTCACGCACACCCATCTCATCGATGGCTTCGGCGATAAGGCGGTGGGCTACACCGTGTGTGCACCCTGGGCAGTAGTGTGTTGGGACGTCAGTCAAACTTTCCGGTTTACTGAAAATTAGAGCTTCCGCCATTTTCTTATCGGTCATTAAAAAGCCTCCAAACCAGGCTAGGCGTTCGCCTTTTCATTGAGTTCTTGGATCTGCTCGAAAACCTCATCCGGGAGGGGGACCATCCCCCCCATCCGCCCGTAGAAATCGACCGGGACTTTGCCATTAACCGCAAGACGGACATCATCGAGCATTTGCCCACCGCTCATCTCAACTACCAGGATCCGTTTAACCTGATCTGCAACTTTCCCAATTTCATCGTAAGGGAAGGGATAGAGTGAGATCGGGCGCAGCAGGCCAACCTTGATCCCCTCGTCACGCGCTTGCTTGATAGCGGATTGGGCTATACGCCCCGCGGTCCCATAGGCGACGACGGCGATTTCCGCATCTTCCAGATGCAGAGAACGAAATCGCACTTCATTCGCCTCGATCTCCTTTTGCTTTTCAACGAGCTTGAGATTGAAGACTTCCTCTTCGACTGGATCGATGTAGATCGAAGTGACCACACGCGGATCACGGTCCTTTGCACCCGTCAACGACCACGCAGGTCGATCTTCACGCTTGCGCACGTCCTGCATCGGCGGCAGCTCTGCGGGCTCCATCATCTGCCCAATGCTGCCGTCCGCAAGAACTACGACGATGCAGCGGTATTTCTCGGCGATGTCGAAGGCCTCAACCGTCAGATCGATGAGCTCCTGTATCGTAGCCGGTGCCAGAGTGATGACGCGATAATCGCCATGTCCGCCCCCCTTGACGATCTGGTTGTAATCTCCTTGCGAGGGAGCGATATTCCCCAGACCAGGACCGCCCCTCATGATGTCCACAAGAACGACCGGAACTTCAGAACCAGCGATATAGGACAAGCCTTCCATCATAAGGCTCACGCCCGGGCTGGAGGAGGAAGACATGACCCTCACGCCAGCGCACGCGGCGCCGTAGACCATGTTTATTGCCGCGACCTCACTCTCAGCCTGGAGAAAAACGCGCCCAAGCTCCGGCATTCGCTTTGCCATATGCTCGAGAGCTTCTGTTTGAGGTGTTATTGGGTAACCGTAGTAAGCCTCACAGCCGGCGCGTATCGCCGCTTCGGCGAAAGCAACATTGCCTTTAAGCAATTCCTTTGCCACTTGATCGGACCTCCTTAGGGCTTAGTCGATTTGATTTTCTCAACCGGAACCATGCGAAAAACAGTTATCGCCGCGTCCGGGCAGATGATCGAGCAAATCGCACAGCCTGTGCACTCTTCGTCAGGATCGACGAGTTCTGCCGGGTGATAACCCTGTGGGGTGAAACGGTCATTGGCCATCTTTATCACATTTTTCGGGCAGACCGATATGCACAACTCGCAGCCCTTACAGAGCTCCTCGTCGACGACAATGCGTCCTTTTGCCATTCGTTTCCTCCGCGAATAATACACACAAAACATACATGAATCGGAAACCTGTCTCCAGTGTTGACCGTCACCGCCAGTCGGAACAAATATCCTATTCTGGAGTATTACTGTCCAGTTTACACGGCCCATATTGGGAATTGGACTCAGGATCAGACCAATCGGTCATTTAATAGGTGGATTGAAGTAGTTATACACCGCGCGCGAGAGATTGGCGATGAGCTTGGACGTGGGTTCCCAAACCATCTCGGTTTCATTCCAGAGGAATATTGAGAGCACGTAATCGCCCCCGGGACTGAACACGATCCCAGCGTCACCAATCATATCCAAAGGGGAGCTCCGCCAACCGTGTTTGTGCGCAACTCGTGTTCCTTCAGGTACTCCTGCTTTAAGTAGAGTTCCGAGGATATTTTCGGAGAGAAGATCCAACATTCGGCCGCACTCCTGCGGTGTAATCTCTCCCGGGAAGACTGCCAGGAGCGTCCCGCCGCCCTCCGCGCAGGCATAGATGTCCCCAAGAAGTAAACTCATGTCCGATGCTGTCGTCTGTGTGTATAGATCCGGATTGGTGTCGATATCCAGTCTTTGATTGGCAGGGGTTCTATAGGATCTCAACCGGGGTGCACCAAGGTAATAATAACCGGCGATGAATGTATTCTCGAAGCCCAATTCCTGAATCGTTTCAGTGACGCGGATCGGTCCAGCGACATCGTACGTCTCTATCTGCTGCATGATCCAATCGGAGGGGTCATTCCCAGATTCGGTAATCATCTCGACGAGCCAGCGTTCAGTTTCTGGATCTAAGGGCTCATCCTCGTAGCGGAACAAAGCCGTCATGATGCTAATCTTGTTGATCGATGCCGCTGAGAAAGCGATATCAGGCTCAACATCGAGATCCACTCCACCGAGAGTGGCGAAATGGAAATTCTCACCGGTTCTTAGATCGGTCAGATAGATCACGACCAACCCATTAAAATCATCCACCTCGATATTTTGCCTGAGGAGAATTTCCAGCGTTTCCAGGGTGGGCTTGGGAATTACGTTGCCGACAACGGGTAAATTTACACTACGGTTGCTGGGTGATCGCAAAACAGCTCCGATGAGCTCCTCTGCGCGCCCGACATCCAGCACACGGCCAGGCGTCCCTGATGTAAAGAAGGGAGTTCCAGGTCTGGGTTCGGCGGGAATCGGAGGTTCATCATAACGCGCACCAATATCTCGCAGATATTCTTCAAGTTGCGTAACAGAGTACTCCGCTTTTAAGGGAACGCTCTGCGGCTCACCTGATCGCTTCCATAAGAAATCCCAGAACCCAGCCCAGAAAGGTGTACCGGTTCGTTCAAGCTCCGCTGCTGCCAACATGACATCCGTATCGGGGCGGAAGCCAACATTCGCCGGATTGAGCAGGATAAGATTTTCATCGTAATAGAGTTCGATGGGCGAGCTGTAGACTTGCAGGAGGCGTTCAAGGGTTTCCGATTGATCGAGTCCCCCCACCTGAATTCCCGCGATCGTAAGTTCAAGTGGCAGACGAGATCTCTGTCTGCTGTATGCGACAAGCTGGAAAAAGAAAAGCGCGACAGATCCCAAAAGCAACGCAATCGAAACCCAGCGCTGCAAATTGATACCGTTTCGCTTCATGCAGCCTCCAAGCGCCGCAGTATATCATACACATCGGGGTTGAAGAATAAGAATTGGATGAGATCGTATAGAACCATAGCTTATTTATTGGCTATGCGAATAGGCGCAGGATCGCGGGGAGCACATTCGCAAAACCGTGTGCGCCCCAGCCTGCCCAGATGGAATCCCAACGCTCGACAAGCCAGCCGGCGATAACGCCAAAGGCGAAAACGCTGATGAGCGAAAGCCATCCCTGCTGCCAGTGAACAGGCTGAAAGGTAAATAGAACCGCCTGCAGGATAATCCCCTTTGCAGCACCCAGGTTGGCGTTTAAAGTTTTTCCGAGGTACCCACGGAAAAACGTCTCCTCGATAAATGGCACCCAGATCAATCCGATAAGGAGCACATTGATCCCTCCCACGGGAACGCTCCCGGCATGGATGATCCGGTAATTAAAGAGCATGCTCAACCCGCGCCAGATCGCTCCGGCGAGCACACCCCAGGCGTAATTCAACCCGGCTCGATCGCTCCGGTACGCAAAGACTGCGGGTGATTGTCTGAGGACGATCAACGTAACCCAGGGCATCGAAAAAAGCACGATCGTCGAGGCCATGCTCCAGAGCGGATCATTGGGCCATAGCCCTGTTACCGCCAGAAGGTTCATCACGACGATGATGGTCAAACCGGGCACGATCGACTTCAGGGGCAAATAGCCGCTGCGTTTTATGGCTGGGGGAAAAGATGTTTTCATTCGTTTACGTACAACGATAGCAGATTTTCGTGTTCAAGCCAGTGGGGACCGTCTAAATAGGAGCTTTGGACAGCTCCCTTCGATACGCTATCGTATGGACCCACCGACCTACCCTTCAGCAAAATCGATCCAACTAGTCCATTGCGAGCGAAACGAAGCAGTCTCCTCGGTTCTATACGTGAGATTGCCACGTCGCCTATGCGGGCTCTTCGCCATGACATAAAGAGGCAATCCCCCCATTTATTCGGGTGCACACATGTGTGCACCCACACAATCCCCGATGCGCAAATGAGCCGACCCGTGTGACGGCCCGTAATCTACCCTCCTCGCAAATTCAGAACCCATCGTATTATGTTGTCATTCGGAGCGCGTCGATAGGCTCCGCGAAGAATCTACGCTGCGCGAGTTCCAACCAACTTGCGGTTTGTAAAATCATTTGTAGACTCGTCCGTATTTAGATAGTTGCATCAGCGCGTTTTGGACCAAAGCCAATCGATTACTGATCCAACCACCCAATAACTATCTACCAAACCAGCTATCTAGCTATCACAAAGGACGATCAATGGACACAACTGAAATGAAAGCACAAATCCGGACCTTCGTTGCGTTTCTCATCGTTGGCTTGATCCTCGGTAATTTAGTGCTGGCCAGCTTTAATTGGATATTCGTTGATAGGCTCCCTGAGAATGAATTAGCGTCGATTCTACTTCCGATTATTAGAGGCGCCGTCCTGTATATCATTGTGGGGGTGTCCATTGGGTTTGCGCTGCGAAGAGGCATAGAGAATTTTCAAGATAACGAGATGCTTATCCTCACTGCCGGTTGGGGAGTTAGTGGCGCCCTTGAATGGGGGTTTAGCCCATATATCTTCAATTGGATAAGCGCAAATGGTGCTCTTAGCTTGTTGCCTTTCCTGTTTACATCATTCGTTTTAACGCTCGTAGCTGCAACGATTTGCGCTGTCAGCATCATCATTGCTTTGCAGCAGGCGATGGATCATATCAAGGGAAAACAGAGAGCTGCGATCATCAGCAATTGGTTATTGGGTTGGATGATCGGTTGGGTGATTTATTCACTGTATAACCACTTCGTTCCTTATCGAATCACATTGTTCCTTCAAAATATTGAATCCCTCGCCGCACTATCCGGGCATATCACATATGTTATATCCACGCTTGTCGTTGCAGTTGTCTATGGATTGGCGGGTGGTCTGATTGGCGGACGGGCTATTTACACACAGGTCTATCAAACAGAACCTCTCAGCAAACCTGAAACAACAAAAGACTTCAAAATGCGGCACACGATCATGGCAGTTATTATTGGCGTGGTGACAGCGTCAATCGGCGGCGCTCTTAGATACTATCTGGCTTTTTCTGGAGTTGAATGGCCGGGTATTGTGCTACCTTTTTACCTCTGCTTGCTCACCCCCCTCATCGGCGGGTTGCTGGCATGGGCAGCTGTCGCCCTTGCGAAGCAAATTGAAGATAACTGGCTAAGAATCCTCGTCGGTGGTCTTACCGGTGGCATTATCACGACATTGGTATTCTTCTCGATCCCATACATGGCGCAATAATGGTTGAAGACAATTCAATCTGAAACCATTCCGCAAACAACGATCAGGCGATGAGACGTATGAAGTAACATCTAAGGGACCGACCCGTGTATCGGCCCGTTATCTACCCTCACGCAGGGTATTGAACCTGCGGGAGGTTTGAGCTATGACTTCAAAAGCAAAGCCCTGCGCTGCTTCAATCTAAAGAAGCCAACTGCTGCTTGATTTTTTCAGCAGTCTCCTGGAACAAACGTAGTTTCGCTCGCTCTCTTTCGACGACTTCTTCTGGAGCACGCTCGGCGAACGGACCCGCCAGCAGCTCCTCGATCCGCCCACTCTGCGATACGGCTTCTGTGAGCTGCTCCTGCAGCCGCTGCTTCTCCTTATCAAGATCGAGCATTCCCTCAAGCGGTAGATAAATTTCAACCCCATGAATCACCAGCGCAAGCGAATTCTCCGGATGTTCATCTAAAGCACCTTCGATTTGAAATTGCTCAGAATCGATACCTGCGAGCACAGCAATTGCAGCACTCAAACTGGCAAGGTATCCCGCAGTATCTCCGGCTTGGATCGCTGCCGGTATACGGCGCCTCAGCTCTACCCCTTTTTCAAGGCGTGCATTGCGGATCGCCGTAACGATATCCATAAAAACCTGGAAACTTTTAACATTTTCTGATTCCTGCGCGGCTCCTTCATCTGGTGCTGGCCATCTGGCAACGATCAGGGCCTCTTCCCAGCCACCTTCTGGTTGATAACCGGCTTCATTCTCCTCACAAGTACGTTTCAGATACCCCCAGAGCTCTTCGGTGACGAAGGGCATGAATGGATGCAGCATCCGTAGACATGCATCGAAGACCTGCACCATGATCTTCGTCGTCCGCCCGGCCGTTCCCTCTCCTTCATCAAGCTGTAGTTTCGCAATCTCGAGATACCAATCAGCGAACTCACCCCAGAAGAATTCATAGAGCTGACGCCCGGCTTCGCCGTATTGATAAGCTACGAAAAGCCTGTCAACACTCATTTGTATCTGAGCCAGGCGGCTTAATATCCAGCGATCCGCATTCGAGGGTGGGCCATCTTGATCGGGACTGGATGAACCACGCTCGACCGTATTCATGATCAATCGCCCAACGTTCCACAGCTTATTGGCGAAGTTGCGATTGGCTTCAATCTTTTCGAGGTTTATCTTTGAATCCTGGCCGGGTGTCGATCCGGTCAGCAAAGTAAAACGCAGCGCATCTGTACCAAATTGCTCCATCAGATCCAGCGGATCTACCACATTCCCATAGGACTTGCTCATCTTCTGCCCACCGCTCACCCTGACAAGCCCATGCAGGTAGATCGTATCGAAGGGAATCTCACCCGTGAATTCGAGGCTCATCATGATCATACGCGCTACCCAGAAGAAGAGAATGTCGTATCCCGTCTCCATCATCGTCGTCGGGAAGAAATAACGGAGATCCTCTGTATCCTCCGGCCAGCCAAGCGTGGAGAATGGCCACAATCCGGATGAGAACCAGGTATCGAGTACATCCGGGTCCTGTTTAATCGCAGTTGACTTGCAATGAGCACAGCAATCGGGGTCCTCACGAGCGACGGTAATCTCACCACAATCGGTGCAATGCCAGGCTGGAATCCTGTGCCCCCACCAGAGTTGCCGTGAGATACACCAATCGCGGATATTTTCCAACCAGTTGTAATAAACCTTTTCAAATCTCTCCGGAACGATCTTGATTTGTCCTTTGCGCACGACGTCCAGGGCTGGCGCGGCGAGCGACTCCATACGGACAAACCACTGCGTTGAAACCATCGGTTCGACGACTTCGCCGCCGCGTTGACTGCGCGGGATCTGCAATGTGTAAGGCTCAGTCTTCAGCGTGAGCCCTTGTGCTTCCATATCCGCCCAGAGCTTCTTGCGGCATTCGAACCGATCCAAGCCGGCGTACGGGCCAGCTGCATCGTTCATGGAGGCATCGGCATTCAATATGTTAATCACCGGTAGATTATGCCGCAGACCGATTTCGTAGTCAGCCGGGTCATGTCCGGGTGTGATCTTCAGCGCACCTGTACCAAATTCCAGGTCTACGTAATCATCGGCGATGACCGGGATCTGACGATCGAGAATGGGCACGAGACAGGTCTTTCCTAAAAGATGCTGGTACCGTTTGTCCTCGGGATGAATGGCAACTGCTGTGTCGCCGAGTATGGTTTCAGGCCTGGTCGTTGCGACAGGGATATGCTCATCAGACCCTTCCACGCGGTAATTGAAGTAATACAGAAAACCCTGTTCTTCGCTATATTCCACCTCGAGATCACTGACCGCCGTTTGGAGTCCCGGGGACCAATTAATCAGGTAAGTCCCGCGGTAAATTAACCCTCTCTCATACAGCCGAACGAAGGCTTCCAGAACAGCCGCGGATAAACCCTCGTCGCGTGTAAATCTTTCTCGCGTCCAATCGCAAGAAGCCCCGAGACGGCGCAGCTGTTGAGTGATGATCCCCCCATATTTTTCCTTCCATTCCCAGGTTTTCTGAATAAACGCATCGCGTCCGATCTCTTCCCGCGTTACTTCATCGGTCCGTAGAAGGTATTTTTCGACTTGAAGTTGAGTTGCAATTCCAGCGTGGTCCGTCCCCGGCAGCCATAGCGTCGGAACGCCGTTCATCCGGCTATGCCGGATCATCAAATCCTGGATGGCGACAAACATGGCGTGTCCGATATGCATCTCCCCGGTTACATTCGGCGGAGGCATGGAGATTACATAGGGTTTCACCTCTGGCTTTATCTCTGGTGTGAAGTATCCAGAATCTTCCCACATTTGGTAAATCCGGCTCTCCACGTCATTGAAATTGTAGGTCTTCGCAAGCTTGAAATCAGACATCGCGCAATCTACCTCCTCGAGATGATGAATCTTCATCCCTCGATTTCAATTATCTGCTACGTGGTCCATTAAACAAAAAACCCCTTGTCCATGAGGACGAAGGGTTGAACCTCCGCGGTACCACCTCAGTTCGCCGTACATCCCTGTACAAGCGCTCTTATTGCTCTGGACCAACATCCAGGCTTCGCTGTAACGGGCTCACCCGCGCCGCTCTACTCCTGTTGAGCTGCCAACAGTTTCTTCGGCGGGCGCATCGGGCGACTTTCAACCGCTGCCACTGCGGAGGGCTCTCAGTCCTTGGCCTCTCCTTCTCTGTCAGCGCGTATCGGCCTACTCCTCCCGACGATGTACGCCTTTTCTCTTCGGTTGTTGTGCGGATTATAGCAGAGTTTGGAATGCAGCGTCAATTTTTCGTGCTTTGCTGCCTCACT
>Ga0114922_10004541_pt1 | contig 12868 bp, 8 predicted proteins | sample AartaG_FD_100975 | JGI IMG/M metagenome (GOLD analysis project Ga0114922, IMG submission 100975) | Deep subsurface microbial communities from Aarhus Bay to uncover new lineages of life (NeLLi) - Aarhus_00045 metaG | ecosystem: Environmental > Aquatic > Marine > Oceanic > Sediment | place: Aarhus... | reverse complement strand
AATCTGTCTCAAAATTGAACGACATTGGATTTGAGATCTCTACGTAGTCATCACCATTAAATTCCAGTGCACCGGAGCCGAGGTTCCCAGCTACCCACTGGGGGTCACCAATTAGGGTTCCATCATTGCCGTAGCCTGATGAGTCCTTAGCATTAGTGCCGGAACTCTCATTAAATTTCCAGTACCCTACCAGATCCGCTGAGGCATTACTGGCGATGCTTAATACCACGACAAAACATATGAGGTACATCAATTTTCTATACATAACATTTCTCCTTCACCCCGTCCCGTCTTCGATGGGTGGGGGTTCAAAAAAAGTTAAAATAATTAGGTATTACGCTTTGGCCACACACCAAAGCAACCAACAATAATCTCCCTATCGCTACACTCTCTCCGTATCTGCCCATGATATGTTTTTTACGGCTTGAGGCTACCTCCTTCCTTCCCAAAAACCAATATCAACCGTTAATTGAAATGTAAAATATTTTCACTGCGAAGCACAAAATTGCCGTTAAAACTCTATGCTTCGCATAATAACACATCCTCTATCGAAAAACCACAAAAATAATGCCCGTCAGGAAGACCAAAATCAACAGACCACACTAATTATATCTTATACCATATTAGCTGCCTTCTGGTCAAGAACAAAATTTCCAGAATTGTCAAAGGGATGTAGGCAGATACTACAGTTTTCTTGCTATCCGTTTCGAATTCAATATACTTGTTCCTAAGACTTTCCTGTAAAAGAAGTTAAATAAAAGTATCCGTATTAGGGTGAAATGATTAAATGAAGATAATTGCAGATGCGAATATACCGTTCGTGGCAAAGTGCTTTTCTTCCATCGGTGAGGTTAAAGTTATTGGCGGCCGAGAGATAACACCCGGAGTTATTAGAGACGCCGATGTTCTTTTGGTTCGTAGTATCACGCCGGTAGGTGCCGATTTGCTCACAGGCAGCAAGGTGCGTTTCGTAGCTACCGCCACTATCGGCTTTGACCATATCGACGTTGACTTTCTACGGCGGAACAATATCGGTTTTGCATCGGCGCCGGGATCGAATGCCAATTCTGCAGCAGAATATGTTATTGCCGGGCTGCTCGAAATGGGACGAAAGTATGATATTGACCTGGAAGGCAAATCGATAGGTGTTATAGGCGTAGGTAATGTCGGAAGCAAAGTGGCTAAGAAGTGCGCGGCTTTAGGGATGCAGATTTATCTGAACGACCCGCCTTTGCAGAAAGAAACCGGCGAGGCAAAATATTTGCCGTTAGATGAGCTTTTTGATTGCGATTTTATAACGCTGCATACGCCGTTGGCGTTTGAGGGTGTTGACAAGACGTATCATTTGGCCGATGAGAAGTTTTTCAAATCACTTAAGGAAAGGTGCGTATTTGTTAATGCTTCTCGCGGCGGTGTGGTTGACAGCGAGGCATTGAAAAGAGCAATACGGTCGGGGCGATTGAGGGCCGTCGTGCTTGATGTTTGGGAAAACGAGCCGAATATAGATATGGAACTTGTGGAAATGGTTGATATTGGCACTCCGCACATTGCCGGCTATTCGCTGGACGGTAAGATTACAGGTATGATTATGATTTATAAGGCGGTCTGTGAATCTTTTAGACTTAATACCAAGTTTGATATCGAGGATTTTTTGCCTGAACCTGCTGTACCTCAGTTGAGAATAGAGATGAGCACAGATAATGAACAGGATGCGCTGGCTGATGCTGTTCAGAAGATTTACAATATCAGAGAAGATGACGTCCGGCTGCGGAGGATTTGTGAGAAGGCGGTGGAAAAGAGAGGCGAATTTTTTGACGGCCTGCGGAAGAATTATCCCGTCCGCAGAGAATTTCAAAATACGAAGATAGTTTTAGAGAGCTCCTGCAAATCTATTACTGATAAACTGACAGGAATCGGATTCAAAGAAGTAAAAAGTGAAAAGTAAAAAAGCAAAAGTAAAAAGTTGCGGCGAAAATGTTGTTGAGTGGCCGATGGGACGGCTGGATTTTTCGGCGGGTTGCGTTGTGATGGGGGTGCTGAATGTTACGCCGGACTCCTTCAGCGACGGCGGTCAGTTCTTTGATACTGATAAGGCTATTGAGCGCGGTCTGCAAATGGCCACCGACGGTGCTGCAATAATAGATGTCGGCGGCGAATCGACTCGGCCGGGTTCGGCGTCGGTTTCGGATGATGAGCAGATACAGCGCGTAGTCCCTGTGATAAAGGCGCTTTGCAAGAAAATAGATGTGCCGATTAGTATCGATACATATAAGCTTGAAGTTGCCAAAGGTGCTTTGGAAGCGGGGGCGGGTATGATAAATGATATAACTGCTTTGGGAGATGAGCGGATGGCCGAATTGGCTGCTGAGCGCGATGTGCCGGTTGTATTGATGCACATGCAGGGCACGCCCGCAACAATGCAGATTGAGCCGAAATATGATGATGTGGTTAGTGAGGTTTTACAGTTTCTTTTAGAACGGGCCAGGCGAGCCGAAGATGTAGGTATCGATACAAAGAAGATTTTCATTGACCCCGGCATCGGCTTTGGCAAGAAGTTAGAGCACAATCTTTTACTTTTGAGAAATATCAATAAATTCGTTGTTGCCGGTTATCGAGTGCTGGTAGGGACAAGTCGAAAAAGTTTTATCGACAAGCTTACCGGTAAGGAGAAACCCGACGAGAGGATATTCGGTACAGCAACAACGGTCGCTTTATGTGCTACCGCAGGTGTATCAATTGTCCGTGTTCATGATGTAGCTGAGATGGTAGACGTGGTGAAAATAACAAACGCTATCAGAAACCAATCAAACATAAATTACAGATGAAATCAGAAGTTTAAGATTGAAGGGTATTCTTTAGCACTTCGTTGGTGTTCTTGACAAATTTGAATTGCAGGTCCCTTTTGGCTTCTTTGGGGACTTCGGGGAGGTCTTTTTTGTTTCGAGCGGGAAGGATGACGGTTTTTATTCCGGCCTGTTTTGCAGCTAAGATTTTTTCCTTCAGGCCTCCGATAGGCAGGACCAGGCCACGTAAAGTTATTTCACCTGTCATCGCTACATCCGGCCGAGTCGGTTTACCGAGGAGAAGACTGACCAGCGAGGTGAACATCGCTGCGCCCGCGCTTGGGCCGTCTTTGGGAATTGCTCCAGCAGGAACGTGGATGTGATAATCGAATTTCCTGAATCGGTCAGGGTCAATTTTTAGCTTTTTAGCGTTTGCTTTTACGATGGAAAATGCGGCCTGTGCGCTTTCCTTCATAACGTCGCCGATTTGGCCTGTCAGTTGCAAGTTGCCTTTGCCGGGCATAGAGGCCGATTCAATAAAGAGCAGCTCACCACCAACGGGTGTATAGGCAAGAGCGGTTGCGACGCCGGGTATTCCGGTTCGCAGTGCCAGCTCCGATTCGAATTGCACAGGGCCTAAGATTTTTGCAAGCTCCTTTTTGCCGATGGTTGCGCGTCTCTTTTTGGCTTTGGCAATTTCCGTGGCGACGGCCCTGCAGATAGCAGCGATATTTCTTTCGAGGTTTCGTACACCCGCTTCGCGAGTGTAGCCCTGGATTATCGAAAGTATTGCGTCGTCTTTTATAGCGCAGATGTTTTTGCTTAGGCCGTGCTCTTTAATCTGGCGGGGAACCAGATATTTTTTTGCGATGTTGAGTTTTTCGGTTTCTGTATAGCCGGGCAGCTCGATAACTTCCATTCTGTCACGCAGAGCCGGCGGGACAGGCTCAGTATAATTTGCAGTGCCGATGAACATCACGGTCGAAAGATTAAAAGGCTGGTCGAGGTAATGGTCGGTGAAGCTGAAGTTTTGTTCGGGGTCGAGCACTTCCAGCAGTGCACTTGCGGGGTCGCCTCTGAAATCACTTCCGACCTTATCTAATTCATCGAGCATAAATACGGGGTTTTTGCTGCCGCACTTTCGCATTTCCTGTAATATTCTGCCGGGCAGAGCGCCGATGTAAGTTCTACGATGTCCCCTGATGTCGGCTTCATCCCTTATTCCGCCGAGTGATATACGAACGAATTTTCTTCCCATAGCTCGTGCGATGGATTTGCCGAGCGAAGTTTTGCCAACGCCGGGCGGGCCGACGAAACAAAGTATGGGGCTTTTGCCCGTTGGGTTTAGTTTGCGGACAGCTAAGAATTCGAGGATGCGTTTTTTTACCTTGCGCAAGTCATAGTGGTCGGCGTTTAGTATTCGCTGGGCCTTGTTGATATCAAGCTGTTCCTTGGTTTGAACTGACCAGGGCAGTTCGCAGACCCAATCCAGATAGGTACGGATGACACTATATTCCGGTGAAGTGGGAGGTATCTTACTCAATCTGTCTAATTCACGAAGGGCCTCTTGTTCGACCTTTTTGGGCATTTCGGCTTTTGCGATATTTTTGTTGATTTGCTTTAGCTCTTCGGTTCTGAGGTCTTTTTGGCCAAGCTCGGTCTGAATGGCTTTTAGCTGTTCCTGCAGAAAATACTCCCGCTGATTTTTGTCTATCGATTCTCTGACCCGGCCCTGGATTTTGTAGCTTAACTCAAGAACTTCCAATTGATTAGCCAAGATGACTGATATTTGTTCAAGGCGTTTGGTTGCGTCAAGCTCTTCGAGCAATTGCTGTTTCGTTGCGATGTTGATACTGAGGTTAGCCGCCAAGAAATCAGCTAATGCAGAGGGATTTTCGATATTTTCCAGCAACACCGATGCTTCTTCGGGCACGTGGGGACTTAGTTCGATGACACGGTTGGCCGCCTGGCGGACGCCGACGATAAGTGCCTTAAGATTTTTTGTCATTTTTACTTTGACGTTGAGCGGCTGGACTTTGGCCTTCAAGTATGGTTTTGTAGCTGCCTTTTTTATTACCTTGAAGCGGGTTACGCCGTGGACCACAACGTGCATCGAGCCCTGCGGCAGTTTTATGACCTTGAGCACCGAGGCGGCGGTTCCAACCGAATAGAGGCTGTCGAAATTCGGCTTGTCGGTGTCAGGACTGCGCTGTGTGAGGAGCCCTATGATAGATTCGTTCGGCGTGGTGTCGGCGAGCAGGGCTTTGCTTCTCTTGCGGCCTATCGCCAACGGTGTTATCGTCCCGGGATAGGCAACGGCGTTTCGAATCGGCAGGATACCGATTACTTCCGGCAGACTGAATTCTTGGTTGTCCTCACGCAATTGACTACCTCCGTTATGCAGGTAAGGTTCAAGACTTAACGGGTCTTCCTCAATCACTTCGAGAAGCCAATTGCCGCCGACAGGTAACAAGTTTTTAAGGTCGATTGCCATATTGTTTGCAAGAGTTTTTTTCGTTATGACACAGATGATACACGATTGAAGCTGAAAACTAAAAGGTAAAAACCAGAAAAAATAAGGGCAACCAAATAGGATTGCCCCTCTCGATGGCGGGATAGTAGCTATGCGGCGGCCGAGGGGGACCCAGGCCGATGAAACTTACTCCGGCGAATTCTGCCGAGTGTATAATCTGAGCCGGCGGTATAGATTAGTTGGCAAGCTCCTCGTAAGAAGCCGGATTATACGTCAGTATGCGGTGAGTATCAAAACCGGCAGGGACCGTGATATTGTCTGACCGGTCAAAATTCATTGTGGAGTTGCCCTCTATTATAGTCGGGTCTTCAGAGTAATTAAGAATCGTGCCTTTAACCACGGCGCTTACATTACCGGAAAAACGTGCGCCGCTTACCGCCATAACACCGCCTAAGGCGGCGAAATTGCCCGAGAAGGAGGCGGCAAAACCCGGAGCAACTATTGAAGAGCCGGTTTCTTGACGAATCGCGTCAAACTGAACCCCTGCAGGGTACGGATTGGTCGCAAAATTTCCAAGGAATGATATGCTGTTTGTTACGGGATTGCTGTACGCATCACCATCGCCGACTATCATGCCGTTGAGCGCAACATTTCGGCTAAATATAACGGTGTTAGGCTGTTCGATATACAAAATTCCTTCTATTATGATATTACCCAAAAAGTTTGGGTCGGTTCCGGCCGCTATTTTTGCATTAGTTAAGGTCATATGATTTGATATGTCAGTAGAACTATCAATGATATCGCCTGTTGCGTATTGCAAGAAGTGTTGCGTGTCGGGAAGAGGGAATTCCGGAGTCTCAACGCCTTTAGTGACGTGGTTATCTATGGCTGTCTGGCCTGTATCGCCTCCTATTTTGACATCACCCCAGAAGTGAGCATCGGCGCTTGAGTTGCCGATACTGATATCGCCATCGAAGTTTGTATTGCCGGTAACGAGCATCGCGACATTGTTACTTTGGCTGTCAATGAAGATATCGGCTTCGCTATTGGAATTTATACCTGTTACGGTCGGATTGCCGAGAAAGTGCACGGGTCCTTTTGTTGCCAGGCCGAAATCGAAGATAGGATACTCGTAGGGTTCGATATCATATTGAACTTTTATCGTGCGCATAATTTCAGAACCACTGCCCGTGGAGTAAACATGCAGAATATTGGCGTTATTGGCATCGATAAGAAGTTCTCCCTCAAAGCCTTGTCCGTTTGCCGAATCCAGTGCGACAGGTGGGATTGAGCCATCGTTAAAAAGCGTGACATTCGTAATATTGTTGGCGGCCAGGTCATTTTGCACGATACCAACTAATATACCGAAATAATTAGACGGTGGTGTCGAACTTGGTATTTCGACACGGTTCAGCCAGAATCGCATTGTTTCCTGGCCCGACTCCGTGCTCGCCCTTGAACAGTCAACCTTGTGCTGGTTTGAGGCAAGCTGGACGTTAGTGCCGGACAACGTGGCCATTGAGACAGCTAAGGCAGAAAAGATAAGCACGAATATCATAGATATGATGAGCACAGCGCCCCGGCGATTTAGCCATTCTGATTTCTTTTTTACAGGTGCCATTTTTTCCCCCCCCGGAAAACACACCACTACTTTAGAAAGGTTTAAAACTTCTCTTCAACCTAATTAAATTATAAGAAATGTCTGGTTTGAAGACAAAAAGTCAATCTAATTGGCTTCAAAAGAGCAGTAAAAAACTTTTTACGTCTGATAAAATATGTTTTTATAGTCTGAAAATAGATAAAAGTTATTTATTTATAAACTAAGAGCGATAGAACGAAATATTAACATAAAGACAGAGATTATAGTACCAGTTCCGTGTAGGTGCCTGGTTGAAAATCAAGTACCATAGTATTTTCGAAACCGGCAGGGTTCTCTGTTAATTCGAAGTTATTGAATACCAGATCAATACTTCCATCCAGACTCATTGGAGTCTCGCTGTAGTTTATTACTGAGCCGTTGATAGTTCCGCCGGCATTTCCGAAAAATTCGATGCCGCTGGCGGCAATGACGCCGTTAAGGGTCGAAAAACTGCCGCCGAAAGATGCGCTGAATCCGGGAGCCAATAAGAAAGTACCGGTTTCCTGCCTAATGTCACCAAATGTGACATCGAGTTGAGATACACTGCTGCTGTCAACATTTCCACGGAAAATGAGTTGATTGTCGACAGATGGATAAGCCAGATCTCCATCACCTATAACGATGCCGATAATGTCAGTGTTGCCGGTGAATGTGACAATATTGGGGGTTTCGATAAATATTATTCCTTTGAGCGTTACATGACCCGAGAAATTAGGATTCGTACCGGCGGGGATTTTAATGTTTTCGAGTGTCATGTCGGTGGTCGTGTCGGTTGCCGGATCAAAAATATTAACAACGTAATTCCCGAAAGCGCCGGGATTGGGGACCGGGAAATCGGTATAGGGGGCGGTAGTGACATGATTGTCTATAGCGTCCTGGCCGGTCTCGCCGCCTATAGAGCTTGAATTGCTGACACTTGGAATGGCAGAAGGATTGAAGATACTGACATCACCGGCTATTGAGGATTTGCCCTTCATTGACAGAGCTGTATTGTCGTTTGCACTTTCAATATAGACATCAGCTTCGATACTCTGGTTAAGGCCATCGACGCTGGGGCTGCCCTGCATGTTCAGGGGACCTTTGGTGGCAATTCCAAAATCGAAAATAGGATTTATATCGGGTTCGATCTTATAATTGACTCTTATTGTTCGAGCTACCTGGCTGTTTCCACCGGTGACATCCATCTCCAGGGTATCATCATTAAGCTGTCGGATAGATACCTCGAATCTCATATCGCCGGCCGAGGCCAGCAAAACGGATGGAACGGTTATTGTTGAACCGTCGTAACTTACGCTGATATTCGAGATGCTGTTGGCAGACAGATCATTTTGCAGAGTATTAACTATTGTGCTTAGATAGTTAGATGGTACCGTCGAATCTGGTATTTTGACACGGGTTAGCCAGTATTGCATTACATCGAGACCGGATTGAGCGGCCGAAAGAGCAGAATTGGCCTTGTGCTGGTTTGAGGCAAGCTGAACATTTGTACCGGACATCGTAGCCATCGAGACAGCTAAGGCGGTAAATATAAGCACAAATATCATAGATATGATGAGCACAACGCCCCGGCGGCTTAGCCGAACTGATTTTTTTGCGGGTGCCATTTTCCCCCCCCCCGGAAAACACCCTATGTGAGAGATATTATTACTTCTCTATAAAAAATATAAGAAATGTTTGATATGAATACAAGATGCCCGGATGAAACTATGCGAGACAATCAAAGCATGACTATAATGTATTTTCTTGTTCAGCAAAGTATGAACTGCGGGCGAAAGGTGAAGATATAACCCAAAAAAATCCCAATTCTATTGCTTTTTGTTTCCACCAGTCGAACTTGGCGGGGGTTATATATTCGACAACCTCAAGTGAATTCCTTGAAGGTTTGAGATATTGACCGATAGTAAGTCTGTCACAACCGATGTTGCGCAAGTCTTTTAGAGCTTCCTCCACCTCGGCATCAGTCTCTCCCAACCCAAGCATAATTGAGGACTTAGTTTGGATATTATCGGAGATTTCTTTGGCCATTCTGAGCAAATTTAAGGACCGTTGGTAATCTCCGCCGGCCCTGGCAATCGTGTATAGTGATGGCACTGTTTCAACATTGTGGGCGAATATAAAATGCAAGGCTCCCCGCAGGATTTGCACAGCTTGGGCCTGGCAGTTGCGGAAGTCAGGTGTTAGTATCTCGAATTTCGTATCCGGGCACCGCTGTCTTACTTCGATAATGCAATCGCGAAAATGTCCGGCACCGCCGTCCGGCAAATCATCACGGTTCACACTGGTAATTACCAGATATTTCAATTGCATTTGCTCAGCCATCCGGGCCAGGCGCAACGGCTCGGTCGGGTCCGGCGGTTCGGGCTTGCCGCAGCCGACCGAACAGAACTTGCAATTTCGCGTGCAAACATTGCCTAATATTAAAACGGTCGCCGTTCCCCTTGACCAGCACTCGCCTCGATTCGGACAGTTCGCGTTGCTGCATATTGTTTCCAGGCCCAGAGAGCTTAGAATTTGCTCGGTATGATGGTAAGCACCCTTGGCCGGTAAGGGCCTGCGCAGCCACGGAGGCAACCTGCGTATCTCGTTATTCGTATTTTTTATCTTATATTCAGGCATTTTGTGTTTAGTTTGACGAAAAGTGCTTTTTAAGTAGATCGGCTAAATGTTTTTTTTCCCGGCTCATCGAGTAGTGTTTGCCCGTCTCTTTCAGTACCGATGTCATTTCTACACCGTCCAGACCGCAGGGCGTTATAAACTCAAAGATACTCAGGTCGTTTTGAATGTTTATCGCCATACCGTGATAGGTTACAAATTTTGATACGCGCACGCCGATAGAGGCGATTTTTTGGGTACCAACCCATAAGCCGGGAAAGCCTTTTCGTATTTCAGCCTGGACATTTAATTGCTCAAGCAACTCTGCGCCTATAGATTCCAGCTCTCTGATATATTCGCCGATTCCGAGGTTAAGCTGCTGCAAATGTAAAATCGGATAAAACACTAATTGGCCCGGATTGTGTGCTGTTGTACCGCCGCCTCTGCGAATATCGACTACGTCGATGTGTTTTTGCGCCAACTCTTCTCTGCTAACTAAGAGTTTGTTCGCACTTTGCCGGGCACCTAAAGTAATGACAGGCTGATGCTCAACGATTAAAACGGTGTTTGCTATTTCGCCCCTGTATCTTTCATCGCGTAACCGGTACTGTAGCTCCAAAACCTCTCTATAATCAGCCAGCCCGCAGTCAACAATGCTTAGAGAGCTTTCGATTTTCGATTTAGAACCTTCTACTTCACTTAGAGCTTCTGTATTGTTCCAGTTTTCGATTGTTGATTTTTCTATCATACGTATCTCATTATGCTCTTGGTGGATTGTGCAGGCTCAGGCCGAAGGCATCTTCGGCCGCTTCTTTGAGAACCTCTGAAACAGTCGGATGCGGGAAGCTGATATCGGTAATTTTTTCCGTGCTGCCTATCAATGTTCTCGCTGCGCCTATCAGCTCGGTTACTATAGCGCCAACCATTGTAATACCTACGATTTTGTTGGTAGAGTTGTCTCTTACAGCCCTTATTTCGCCGACGGTTTCATTGTGCGCCACGCTTCGGCCATTGGCTTTGAAGAACGACCTTCCAACAGTTACATTGAGGCCTTGCTCTATGCAGGTCTCTTCGCTTTTGCCGACAGAAGCAATTTCGGGGAAAGTATAGACAGCCCTCGGTATAAGCGAATAGTCAGCTATTTTTTCATCGCCTCCGGTAGCATTGACCGCCGCAATCTCGGCCTCAGCAAAGGCTCCGTGGGCTAAGTAGGTTGTCCCTACAGCATCGCCAATTGCATACACATCTTGGACATTGGTTTCCAATTTTTCATTAACCGCAATAGCCGAACCGTTCATCTGTAAATTCAGAGCCTCGATTGTTTCCTTATCGACAACCGCTCTTCGTCCGACAGAGACAAGTACTTTTTCCGCCTTGATTGTTTGGCCATCCTCAAGTACGACTTGTGCCGGCGCGGTCGTTTTATCGACTGAAGTCACTTTCCGGCCGGTGTGCGAACCAATACCGAGTTTTTTGAATTCGCGTTCCATCAGTCGCCCGACCCATTGGTCCTCCATAGGAATCAAGCGGGAAAGCGCTTCTACGATATCAACCTTAGTCCCCATTGCAGCATAAACGCAGGCCATTTCACAGCCGATAACGCCGCCGCCTATGATTACCATTGATTTTGGTATTTGTTCGAGTGCCAGGGCTTCTTTGCTGCTGATAACGGTTTGGCTGTCAAATGGAATTGTCGGAATTTGGCTCGGCTGTGAACCGGTTGCGATGATTATTTTGCCCGCTTGTATTTGCGTTGGTGTGGTGTCTGTTTCGATTTTGATTTGATTTGGCGCTGTAACGACGGCCCGGCCCGGAAGTATTTGTACCTTGTGGCTTTTGATTAGCCCTGTCAGGCCTTTTCGAAAGCCACTTACTACTGCATCTTTTCTTGCCTGTATTTTCGACCAGTCAGGAGTGGCTGATGCGACATCAATACCCATCATAGCTGCGTGCTTTATCAACAGCAGGGTGTGGGCCGAAGCAAGCAGGGTCTTCGACGGAATACATCCGCGATTCAAACAGGTCCCACCAATATCCCCCTTTTCAACAACCGCTATTGTAGCTCCTTTTTGTGCGCATCTGATAGCAGCGGAATAACCGCCCGGACCGCTGCCGATTACTATAACATCAAAAGTTTCAGCCATAATTTAAGCTCCTTATTATTTGCGAGGTTTATTTTGTTGCCGGCGGCCCCATTCGTTCGCCCTGGCCGGGTCGTAATCCGGATTCGGAGTGGGCATTTTGGCGCCAACCAATTTCCGCCATGCAGCGAGATTATGCTGCAATTCAGCAGCTTTTTGGTGCATTTTCGTTGCGAGATTATGTTTTTCCGCGATGTCTCGTTTGAGATCGTAAAGTTCGAGTCGGCCATCCTCATAGAACTCGATTAGTTTCCAATCCTCTTGTCGGATTGCACCGGCGGGTCTTGAGTGATGATAATGCGGGTAGTGCCAGTATATCGCATCGCGTTTGAGCGTGCCGCTGCGCCTTAGCAACGGCAGGATGCTTTGGCCATCAAGAACGTGGGCAGGGTCGGCCTTGGCTCCGACAATCTCTAAAAAGGTCGGATAGAAATCGACACTGGAGACAGGTGCGCTGCAGGTGGTCCCAGGCTTGACAACGCCGGGCCAGCGAACAATAAGCGCCTCACGGATTCCACCTTCGTACAGTGTTCCTTTTTCGTCGCGAAGAGGCTCGTTCGTCGTTACAGCCTCTCTATTGCCTCTATAACCGCCAAAGGGTTGATACAACCCGCCATTGTCAGAGAAAAAGATTACAATGGTTCGCTCGGCAAGATTTAGTTCATCGAGCTTCTTGACGATTCGGCCGATACTGTTATCCAGATGCTCAACCATAGCTGCATAGGTCGGATTATTGACTCCGGTTGCCGGCTTTGACTTGTTTTTATATTTTTCGATTAGCTCCTGAGGCGCTTCCAGCGGGATATGTACTGTATTATGCGATAAATAGAGGAAAAACGGCTTTTCTGAATTGGCCCGGATGAATTCGATAGCGCTGTCGGTATAACTTGTAACCCGTTTGTCGTCACGGTTACGGCCTTTTTGAATAGCCGTATCGAAACCCTGATGTTCCGGGAAATAAGCCTGCCCGCCGAGGTGCCACTTGCCGATGTGGGCTGTGGCGTAGCCCTGTTCTTTAAGCGCTTCGGGTATAGTAATCGCTTCGAGCGGTAACTGGAGGCGATTCTGTGGGACGCTGAGTTTTTCCCAGGGTCGCTGGTGACCCGGAATAAAATCCGTGATGCCTACCCGTGCCGGATACTGGCCGGCGAGAATACTGGCGCGGGTTGGAGAGCAGACCGGGCAGGCCGCGTATGCATCAGTAAAGCGCATCCCCTGTTTGGCTAACCGGTCAATATTT
>Ga0114922_10004539_pt1 | contig 12868 bp, 14 predicted proteins | sample AartaG_FD_100975 | JGI IMG/M metagenome (GOLD analysis project Ga0114922, IMG submission 100975) | Deep subsurface microbial communities from Aarhus Bay to uncover new lineages of life (NeLLi) - Aarhus_00045 metaG | ecosystem: Environmental > Aquatic > Marine > Oceanic > Sediment | place... | reverse complement strand
GAGCGTGATCCGTTCGCGTTGATCGGGAGGGATTAGCTGGACTAGGCCGGCACCGGGGGCACGGTAGGCGCCTTCCCCAACAAGGCGTGTGCTGTCGACGATTATCGGCAGACCACTGATAACCGCGCCGGTTTTGACGATGTCGTCCTTGGCCCGCGTGAGGCTGGCTTCAGATTCGCAATTGTCGATGCCGTCACCGGAAACGTCGACGACGGTCTTCGGCGGATTGAAGGGTACGCTTTCGAGCACGGTTTCCTTCAGGGTTCGCAGCATCCGCGCCATGCAGGTGTATTCGCCGACCTGCCGCGGCAGGCGCCGGATCCGGCCGGCGGTATCGAGGGCATCCTGTTTGGAGCGGACCAGAGTCCAGGGTAACAGGAAATGCGAGTGGTCGGACCATGACACCAGCATGATGGCGATGGCGCCGCGGGGGCCACCGAGGATGGTGTTGATCACACCAGGGTCTTCCAGCGCGGCCGCGATGCCGTCCATTTGCAGGCGAAAGCGCTCCTGGTTCACGGACTGACTGGTGTCGACAGCAAGAATAAGCGCGGTGTCGATGCTGTTGGCGTTCACGTTTTGCGCGAAGGCCAATTGCAGGACGGCTATCAGCGTTGCTGCTGTGGCCAGGGCGTAGCGTCGGGTCGTCCGCCGTAACAGTGGGAATGGTTGATCCGGGCTGCGTTGCGTTTTCATGATTGCCGACGGGGCGTCCTGAGCTGATGTCCGGGTCGGCGAGTATTTTCGCATGGCTTTCAGTAAAAAAGAAACGGCGCGCCGATTGGGCCCGCCGAATAATCCTACCGTTGAGGAGAAGTCTGTCTTACCGACCCAAGTTGGCGGCCCGGCGGCGCGTCTTCCTCTTGGAAACATAACCAGCCTTGGTCAGAGCGGTGACGCAGCGGCGCGACAGCTTCGAACCGTTGGCGCGCATGCAGCGGCGGACGCCGGGGCTGTTGGGAGCGTGGGAGCTGCAGTAGGAAAGATAATCACCGATACAGGCATTTCTAACAGAGCTGCTGACGGCGGAAGCCTGAGTGGACGTTACGGCGACAACTGCGAAGGTTAGTACGGTCAATAACTTGGTGTTCATGGTTCCTGCTCCCGAATTGCTTGAGTATTTGTGGCGGTTTGTTCTCGCCGTCTGATGAACCCACTATGCGGGAGGAGCCGGCGTCCTGCTGTTCCTGACGACACAGGCCGGTCAGACTGTTGAAGAAAGTTCGGTCGGACGCTTCCATTCTTCCTGCGCTGGCTTCTGCAGCTGATTTTCGCGCGGAGACGGTTATTGTTCGGTTAAGCGTGATCCCAAAAACAAACAGGGCAGCGGGGGGACCGCTACCCTGATGTCAGAGGCTTTTTCTGTGGTGCAGGGCGGGCGCCTCTGAGAATTCGACCAAATTGCGGTGTGGTTGTCAGGCGACCTCGAGTTGGCGCTCGTTGCCATGCAAACCACATTCCTTGCCATCCTCGTTTTCCCACCACCAACGGCCAGCGCGGGGACCTTCGCCTGGGCCAACGGCGCGCGTGCAGGGCTCACAGCCAATGGAGGTGAAGCCCTTGGCGTGAAGTGGATTCACGGGGATGCTGTTTGCGGCGATGTAATCGTTGAGCTGCGTATCGGTCCAATCGGCCAGCGGGCTCGTCTTGATCAACTCAAGGCTCGTATCCCAGACCGCATGGGCAATATCGGAGCGTTCGGTGGATTGTCCGCGGCGCAATCCGGTGATCCATCCGGCGCTGCCTTTCAGGGCGCGGTTGAGCGGGAGCACCTTGCGGATCATGCAGCATGCCTTGCGCGAATTCACCGATGTCCGGAAACCCAATTCGCCGTCGCGATCAATCAGCTCCTCCAGATCAGTCGGATCAGGTGTCACGACGCGGATGCGGATGCCGTAATGCTGTTCGGTCCGCTGCAGAGTTTCCAAGGTCTCGGGGAAATGCCGCAGCGTGTCGAGTGTGAACACATCAACGTCGATGCCTGCATCGCAGATGGCGTGGAGAATTGCCTGGTCTTCCTCGCCGAGGCTGGTCGAGAAGGCGAGACGGCCATTAGTTGAGCCGGCGATGCTGCGGATGCGTTCGGTTAGATCCGGCATCTTTTTAAGCTGATCGGAAAGGGTTGCGGCACGTTGCTCGCCTTTGATGTGCTGGCTTGCCAGCCGGCGCTGCATCAAGGGATTGCGAGCAGCTTTCTGATAGGCGCCTTGGTAGTGGGATAGTGATCTGCGCCAATGGAGGAGTGACTCTGTGGTCTTCAGATTGGCGGTATCGAAGCCAGCGCGCAGTAGATGTAGGGCCTGGTCGGGGATCACGTGTCCCGTGGCACGAACTTCTCCGCGAAAACCGTGGTCGCTACGAAGCAGGTGAGCGACGCTGAAGCCGCGCCCGTCGTTAAACTTGGCGAAGGGAATAGCGATGGCCTTGTCGTGCAAGACCGCTTCCACAACGGCTGCCGTGCGTTCATCGCGAGACGCCGTTACAGGTAACTCAGTAATCCCGGTAGGCGTATCTGCTATCGTGGCGGTTCTCAGATCAACGCGGTGTTCCATAGAGGGCCTCCTTGAAGGGGTCGGCTCCGACGCGGGCGTAGGTGGCGAGGAAGGTCTCGTCATCTCGGCGCTGGGCCAGATAAGTATCGACGATTATTTCGATGGCATCGGGTACGTCTTCGGCTGGGAAACTCGGTCCGACGATGTCGCCGATCGCGGCGTCGTCGCCAGGCGACCCGCCGAGCGTGATCTGATAGTGCTCGGTGCCCTTCTTATCGACGCCGAGAATGCCGATGTGGCCGGAATGATGGTGCCCGCAGGCGTTGATGCAACCGGAGATGTTGAGCCGCAATTCGCCAACCGCTTCGGCCCGCTCGGGATCGGCGAAGCGCGCGGTAATGTCCTGCGCGATGGGAAGTGAGCGGGCGTTGGCCAAGTTGCAGTAGTCAAGGCCCGGGCAGGCGATGATGTCGGTGATGAGATCCGTGTTGCCGGCGACCAGGCCGGCGAACTTCAGGTCTTCGTAGAGATCGACGAGATCGGCCCGCGCGACGTTCGGCAAGATCAGGTTTTGTGTGTAGGTCACACGAACCTCACCGCGGCTGTACCTGTCGGCAGCATCCGCGACCCGCTGCATTTCCTCGGCGGTTGCATCTCCGGGTGGGCGACCAGACTCCTTGAAGGCGACCGAGACGATTGCGTGGTCGGGATTCTTATGAGGGAGCACATTGTGACGAACCCAACGGTCGAAGCCGCTGTCTTGGGCGCGCGCCTTCCGCAGTTCGGTATTGTCGACGGGCTTGGCAGGAAGTTCCGGCGGCGCGAAGTGCGCCCGGATGCGGGCGACCTCATCCGTAGGCAGATCGATCTCCTCGCCGCGGATGCGCTCCCACTCTTCTTCCACCTGATTGCGGTAGGCGTCGACGCCAATCGCATTGACCAGGATCTTGATACGAGCCTTGTAGATGTTGTCCCGCCGGCCGTGCAGATTGTAGACGCGCAGCATGGCTTCCAGGTACGACAGTAACTGGTTGGGTGGCAGGAATTCGTTCATCTCCTGCGCGACATAAGGCGTGCGGCCCTGACCGCCACCGACATAGATACGGAAGCCGATGGTTGCATTTGGACCGCCGACAATACGGATGCCGATGTCGTGGAAGGCAATGGCCGCGCGGTCTTCAAGCGCGCCCGTGATGGCAATCTTGAACTTGCGCGGTAGGAAAGTGAATTCGGGATGGTTGGTCGACCACTGCCGAAGCACTTCCGCCCAGATCCGTGGGTCTTCGATTTCGTCGGAGGCGGCACCCGCGAAGGGGTCGGCTGTGACGTTGCGAATGCAATTGCCGCTGGTCTGGATAGCGTGCATGTCGACTTCGGCCAGGGCTTCCAAAATATCTGGAACGTCGACCAGCTTGATCCAGTTGAACTGGATGTTCTGGCGGGTTGTCCAGTGCCCGAATCCCTTGTCCCAGCGTCGTGAGATCATGCCCAGCTGGCGGAGCTGGCGCGTGGATAACACGCCGTAAGGGATCGCGACCCGCAGCATGTAAGCATGGAGCTGCAGGTAGAGGCCGTTCATCAGCCGCAGCGGCTTGAACTCGTCCTCGGAGAGTTGACCAGCCAGACGGCGCTCGACCTGCGTGCGGAACTCTCGGTTCCGGTCGCGCAGGAAGTCACGGTCGAATTCATCGTAGCTGTACATCAGTGGATCTCGGTGACGGCAATAATGGTCGGACGATGTGAGGCGCGGATTTGCTCGCGGACGGACTTGGCCTGAGGTGTTCCCTCGTTCAGGTCGACGGCCATGGAATACGCGCTGACAATGAGCTGATCAGCGGCGGCCTGACCGGCGATGGCGGACAGATTCTCCAAGTCGGCCTCGTCGTCGGCGACGCGGGCCGAGGCGAGGTCGGTCAGCCACTTGTCGTCTTCGGACAAGTAAACAACGATGCCGTCTTCCAGCCTATTCGCGGTGATGACGCTAGGCATAAGCAAGCTCCTGATTCTGGGTCTGAACCCGCTCGGTTGTGGTTTCGACGACGTTGTCGACGCGGCCATGCACAGGTAGGCCAGCGACGCGTCCGACTAGCAAAATGGCGGGGCTTTGCAGGGCAAGTGCCTGTGGCCGCAATGCAAGGTCTTGAACCGTTGCGCGGACACGGCGCTCGCCCAGTCTTGAGGCATTCTCAATCGCCAGCACCGGGGTATGCGCGGCCCAACCGGCGTTCAAGAGCGTCCGGCCGAGAGCGCCCGCCGTCCTCACGGCCATGTAAACGGCGATGGTGTGCTGGCCGTCGTTGAGCGCTGCCATGTCGATATGGGTGAAGTCTGGCAGGCCATGACCTGGACCGGCGCCGGAAAGGAACGTGACAGTGCGGGAAAGGTCCCGGTGCGTTAGAGGGACCTGTGTCGAGGCGGCGGCCGCTACTGCGGCTGTGATCCCTGGGATCACTTCAACCTCGATCCCGGCGGAACGAAGTGCGGCGATTTCCTCGCCACCGCGGCCGAAGACGAAGGGGTCGCCGCCTTTTAGGCGTACAATCATCTGAACGGTGCTGGCGTGCTCGAGGATGAGTTCGTGGATGTCGGCCTGCTTCCAGCTTGGCTGGCCGCCGCGTTTGCCGACGTGGATCAACGTGGCTTCGCTGTGGGCGTGCTCAAGGACGCTCCGGTCGACGAGTTCATCATAGAGGATGACGTCGGCGGTTCCGAGTGCGCGAACGGCTTTCAGCGTCAGCAGCTCCGGATCACCAGGACCGGCGCCAACGAGTAAAACGCGCGCTGTTGGGCGCAGCGGCGTAACAGTATTGTCGTGTTCTGGGAAGGTACGCATCGGTTCAGCTCGCGACCTCCAATGTTGGGCGTGCGTATTCAACGCGCGGTAAGTTGGCGTTGGACATGCTGTCGGCTTCAAGCCTGACAACAAGACCGTCGATGGCGGTGTCGGTCAGCAGCTGGCATGACAGGCGCGAGTTGTCGTCGGCGCTGTGGATCTCATCGAGTTTGTCCAATTCATCGTCGCGTGGTGGGATGACCCGCTGCACCCACTCGTCCGCGATGCGGACGTGGCATGTCGCACAAGCACATGCGCCGCCGCATTCGGCTTTAATTGGAAGGCCGTAGTCGCGGATGACTTCCATCACCCGGTAGCCTTCGGGAGCCTCTAGCGTGTGGCGACTGCCATCGGGAAGCTCAACGTGGATGTGGATCGTCTTCATTTCGCAAATGATCTCCAGGCGCGCAGCTTTTGCGCCGCGTCATTGAAGCCTTATGAGAGTAAATAGCGAAATGATTTGCTAAATTCTAGCTAATTTTAGTCGATAAGAGAAAAAATGTTCCTCATGTTCCCATCTTGGGATTTTATTTTCTGTATGTGGGCGGCGCAGTGGTTCCTATGCGCCGGGAGGTGCAAAGGGGGAATGCGGTTCCCTGTCTTGAGGTGCTGGTTATGAGGAGTTTCTATAACGCGAGCCGAATCAGGGCCGCAACCAGGCTGAGAGCGGCCACGCTTGCGGCCCAAATAGCGATGAACCAGGCCAGGCGAAGCAGGAATGGGCGGGGTGCTTGAGCGCTGGCATTCGATCCGCCATCACCGCTTGGGGCTGTGTTGGAGGCCAAGCCGGTGTTGAGCTCGTTTCCGTCAACACTCGGCAAGCCGGCGTTGAGCTGGTCTTGCCGCGGCCCGCCATACGGCATCAGTGGTAACCTTCTCCTTCGCGGATCTTGCCGCGAAACACCCAGTACGAGTAGGCGGTATAGGCCAGGATCAGTGGTAATAGGACCGACGCACCCACAAGCAGGAAGAGCAGGCTCGAATCGGGGGCGGCGGCGTCCCAGATCGTGATCGAGTGTGGGACCATGTACGGGAAGAAGCCGATGCCAAGGCCGATGAAACACAATACGAACAAGGCCAAGGCAGAAAGGAACGGTTGCAGTTCGCGGCGCATCTGCAACCCCTTGTAGAGGCTGAAAGCCGCCGCTAGCACCAGGATTGGCACCGGAGCGGCATAGACAATCGCCGGGAAGGCCAACCAGCGTTGCATGAAGATGTCATTCAAGAACGGTGTCCAAAGACTGATGATGCCGATCATCACGATTGTACCGATGCCGGCTGTCTTGGCCCAACGGTAAGCCTGCTCCTGCAAGTCACCTTCGGTTTTCACGATTAACCAGGTGGCGCCAAGTAGGGTGTAGCCGATAATAACGGCAATTCCGGTGGCAATCGAAAACGGCGTCAGCCAATCCCACCAGCCGCCGGCATAGGCGCGGTCTGCGACCTCAATACCCTGCACGAGAGCTCCGAGCATTATGCCCTGAGCAAATGCAGCCGTCAGCGAACCTAGTGTGAATGACCAATCCCAAATGGCTCTCGAGCGGTTGGCCTTCCAGCGGAATTCGAAGGCGACGCCGCGGAATATGAGCCCAAGAAGCATAGCGATGATGGGGGCATAAAGGGCTGGCATGATGACCGCGTAGGCAAGCGGAAAGACAGCGAAGAGTCCGCCGCCGCCTAGGACCAGCCAGGTTTCGTTGCCGTCCCAGACCGGGGCGACCGTGTTCATCGCGACATCGCGTTGGCGTTCGTTCTTGAGGAACGGAAACAGAATGCCGATGCCGAGGTCGAAGCCGTCGAGCAAGACGTAGGCAAGGACTGCGATAGCAATCAAAACGGCCCAGATGAATGCCAGATCGAGTTCCATACTGGGCTCCTACTCACTAGGTTGGACAGCGCCGGGGGTTCTCAGTGGCGGGGTTGGCGTTATCCCAGCTGAACGAATCGGTTTGTCTTCCGGTAGGCCTGGCTCGTCGCTTTCGGGCGGCTTGGCCATCATTCGCAGCAGATAATAAATGCCGGCGCCAAACACGACGAAATACACGACCGCAAAAGCGGTGAGCGATACCGACACTGCTAGCGCATCGAGTGGTGAAGCGGAGTCTACGGTCTTGAGGAGGCCGTAGACGGTGTAAGGCTGGCGGCCCATCTCTGTTGTTATCCAGCCGGCAAGCACGGCGACAAATCCCATCGGTCCCATCGCCACTGCCGATCGGTGGAGGAGACTTGGTTCGTAGAGTCGGCCACTGAACCTCATAATCAGCGACCAAACGCCGATGACAACCATCAAAAAGCCAATGCCGACCATGATCCGGAAGCTCCAGAACAGGACCGGCGCATAGGGTCTTTCCTCCTTCGGCCAGGCCTTGAGCCCTTTAACTTCGCCATCCCACTCGTGGGTCAGGATGAGGCTGCCGAGCTTGGGTATCCCGATAGCGTAGCGAGTCTCTTCAGCTTCCATATCGGGGAAGCCGAAAAGGAGGAGGGGAGCGCCCCTCTCGGTTTCAAAGTGTCCCTCCAGGGCGGCGATCTTGGCCGGCTGATGGGCAAGCGTATTGAGGCCGTGGGCGTCGCCTGCGAAGATCTGGATTGGGGCGACCACAGCGGCCATCCACATGGCCATCGAGAAGGACAGGCGCGCACTCACGTTGGTTTTATCGCGCAGGATGTGCCAAGCACCGACTGCGCCGACTACAAAGGCAGTCGTGAGGTAGGCAGCCAGCACCATGTGCACCAGCCGGTATGGGAACGATGGATTGAAAACGATTTCCCACCAGTCCGCAGGGACAAACTGGCCGACGTCGTTGATAGCGTAGCCTGCCGGGGTTTGCATCCAGCTGTTCACGGACAGAATCCAGAACGCGGAAAAGAAGGTGCCGAAAGCAACAAGCAGGGTGGCGAGAAAATGCAGACCCTTGCCAACGCGGTCCATGCCAAACAGCATGACACCGAGGAAACCTGCTTCGAGGAAGAAGGCGGACAACACCTCATAACCCATCATGGGCCCGAGGATGGGGCCGGTCTTATCGGAAAAGACGCTCCAGTTGGTGCCGAACTGGTAGCTCATGACGATACCGGAGACGACACCCATGGCGAACGACATAGCGAAGATCTTCAGCCAGTACTTGAATGTGTCGATATAGACTTTGCGTCCGGTCAGTAGCCAAAGGCCTTCCAAGACAGCGAGATAAGATGCTAGCCCGATGGTGAAGGCGGGAAAAATTATGTGAAATGAAACTGTGAACGCAAACTGGATACGGGCCAGATCGACAGCGAGCGGTAGGTCCATGAGGTGACCTCTCCAAAATCCGACAATATTCCATACTGTTACGCGAAAAGGAGTGGCGGTGGATAGTGGCAAGCGATCCATTTGTTATCGGAATCGTTGCCTAGCCTGTTTACGTGTGTCGCCTGGTTGCTTGATGGCAATCATTGACGCCCTTTGTGGGTGCTTTACTTGTGGTTCTCGTTGCGCACGAACCATTGAAACTTTCGGCAGTAGAAAGCCGTCCATGGAGGAATGTCGCCATGACGATTTTGCACCGTATTTGGATACTGCTCGCGCTTTTCGCGGTGTTGACCGTTCCCCTTGGTCCTGCGGTGGCGATGGAAAAGCGGGGTTACAAGTCGGCGGTCAAACAGGCTGATTTCGCTGAAGTCCTGCAAGATGTGAAGGACGCCATCGTTAACCGCGGGCTCGTGATCGATTACGTCGGCCATGTCGATACGATGCTCGAGCGGACGAGTGAAACGGTTGGGAGCGTTACGGAAAAGGGCGTCAAGTCGCCGTTCATTGCGGCGAAGTATGTGCAGTTTTGTTCCGCTAAACTCACCCACGATGCGGTGAGCGCCAATCCCTACAACATCGCCGTTTGCCCTTATGTTGTGTTCGTCTTCGAAGAGCGGTCGATGCCTGGGCAGGTCGTGGTCGGCTATCGGCGGTTTATTCCGGGGCCGTCGAAGCTGACGCGGAAGGCGTTTGGCAAGATCGACGCGCTCCTCTCAGAAATTATTGCGGAAGCTACGGAGTGAGCATCGTTGCCGTTATCGGAGCCGGCCCTGCCGGTTTGATGGCTGCCGAAGTGATCGCCGGTGCGGGACATTCGGTCGACATCTTCGAGCGGATGCCGACGGTCGGGCGCAAGTTCCTGATGGCGGGCCGTGGTGGGCTCAACCTGACGCACAGTGAGAACCTGGATGCGTTTCTCAGCCGATACGGCGTCAGTGAACAGGCTTTGCGGCCGGCGATCGAGGCTTTGCCGCCAGCATCCATCGAAGCCTGGTGTAACGGACTTGGCCAGGAGACGTTCATTGGTTCCAGCGGCCGTGTTTTCCCAAAGTCCATGAAGTCCTCACCGCTGTTGCGGGCGTGGCTGCGGCGGCTCGATGAGCTCGGTGTCACGGTTAGGACGCGACATCGCTGGCTGGGTTGGGAGCCATCGGGTGCCCTTCTGTTCGAGACTCCGGATGGGCCTACCACGGTCATGGCCGATGCTGCGGTTCTGGCGCTGGGCGGGGCGAGTTGGGCGCGGCTTGGGTCAGACGGCAGTTTTGTCGAGATCCTGCGGGGAGCTGGGATCGACGTGGTGGCATTGCGAGCGTCCAACTGCGGTTTTTGCGTCGATTGGTCGGATGCTTTCCGCGAGCGGTTTCAAGGCGTGCCAGTGAAGCGAATTGGGATCGGTTTCGGTGGCGCGATGGTTCGCGGCGAGGCGTTGATTACCGCGAATGGGCTTGAAGGCGGGGCGATCTACGGGATGTCCGCTGTTTTGCGGGAAGCCATCGCCACGGAAGGTTGCGCAACGATCACCATTGATCTGCGTCCGGACCTGACGGAGGGCGACTTGGAGAAATTGCTGCAAGCGCCCCGCAAAAAGCAATCAATGTCGACTTATCTGCGCAAGGCGGCGCGCTTATCGCCGGTTGCGATCGGGCTGCTGCACGAGGCGGCGCTATCGTTACCCGATGCTCTTGGCCAATTGCCCCCTGAAGACCTCGCACGGCTGATCAAAGCGGTGCCGGTTCACCTCACGGCGACGGCACCCATTGACCGTGCAATCTCTACGGCGGGCGGAGTTGCGCTGGGGGAGATCGACAGCAACTTCATGCTGAAGCGGCGCCCGGGCGCGTTTGTAGCTGGGGAGATGCTCGATTGGGAGGCGCCGACAGGGGGGTATCTTCTGCAGGCGTCATTCGCCACTGGGGCGGCGGCTGGTCGGGGCGCGGTGGCGTGGCTGGCGGGTGAACGGTGAAGGATTGATGATGACGGGGTGCTTGCTGTCGATTTGCCGCCGGGCTACTTGTTTGCCATGACCCTGAAGATCCGCATTATTCCCTGCCTCGACGTCAAGGACGGCCGTGTCGTCAAGGGCGTCAACTTCGTCGACCTCATTGACGCCGGCGACCCCGTCGAAGCTGCGGCCGCGTACGATGAAGCCGGCGCGGACGAGCTTTGCTTTCTCGACATCACCGCCAGCCACGAAGACCGCGACACGATTTTTCACATCGTAGAAGAGACGGCGGAGCGGTGCTTCATGCCGTTGACCGTCGGTGGCGGTGTGCGAACGATCGAGGATGTGCGCAAGCTGCTGGAAGCTGGTGCCGACAAGGTTTCGATCAACACCGCGGCGGTCAACCGTCGGGAGTTCGTGCGTGAAGCCAGCGGGAAATTCGGCGCCCAGTGCATCGTTGTCGCCATTGACGCTAAGCAGGTGTCGGCTTCCGGGGAACCGCTCAGGTGGGAGATCTTTACGCACGGCGGCCGTAAGCCGACTGGAATTGACGCCGTCGCTTACGCCACGGAGGTGGTCGATCTTGGTGCGGGTGAGATTCTACTCACGTCGATGGATCGGGATGGAACCAAGGCCGGATTCGATCTGGCGCTGACGCGGGCGATTTCAGATGCGGTGTCGGTTCCAGTCATTGCTTCGGGCGGTGTCGGTAACCTCGATCATATGGTCGATGGAGTCCGAGAGGGGCATGCGAGTGCTGTACTTGCCGCCTCCATTTTCCATTTCGGAACGCACACTATCGGTGACGCTAAGCGGCATATGGCGAAGGCTGGCCTCGCCATGCGGATGGACGGCGTGGCGAGGGATTATAGAGCGGTTCAGAATTAGCTGGAAGCGATTCTGAACCGCTCTAGACCTTCCCGCTACGAAGGCTTTTGCCGACGGCCGCATCGGCAGCGGCTTGCAGCCGGTCGGCCGGCTCGCCGGCCTTGGCGAGAATGCGCAAACCCACATAAGAAGCAGTCAGGCTTTCCGCCTCGGCTTCCTGAGCTTCTAGGGGCCATTCTTGGGCCCGTTGGGAAGCCTGCAGCGCGGCGGCGAAGGCTTGCGTCATCCTGGTCAGCATTCTTGAAACAACCCTGCCGATATCGGCGTCTTCGGAAGCGGGACCGGCAGCGGCGTTGCACATCAGGCAGCCCTTTCGGTCTCCTTCACGGACAACATCAATGACCGAGTCGAAGAGGCGGGCGATACGCTTGACGCCATCGGGCTCGCTTGGGTCTGTGAGTAGTTCAACAGCGCCCGCCACGGCAACTTCATCATACCTTTGCAGCACGCGAAGGTAGAGCTGCTTCTTGTCGCCGAAGGCTTTGTACAGGCTGCCCCTCGCGATCCCCATTCCGTCCAGCAAGTCGGGTAGGGCAGCGCCGTCATAGCCCCTCAGCCAAAACACTTCGACGGCTTTTGCGATGGCATCGTCGATATCGAATTCGCGCGGTCGCGCCATGGTCCAATCTCCTCAACTTGCACTAGAGATCGGGTTTGGGATCAAAAAGTCAACAACTCACAGAAGTGTGTTATGAACCAATCGGCTCCAAATGCATATTGGGGACAACGCCGACGCGAGACGTCGTCGTAAAAATGGAATTCAGATCGCGGAAACGCGAGAGAGGATGATGATCATGAGCAATTACTCGATTTCAAACAACGCTGTCTCCGCACTCGGTGGCAAGGTGATCCTGTACGGTCTAGCCCTCGTGTTTGCGTGGATTGGGGCAATGAAATTTACTGCCTATGAAGCCAACGCCATTCAGGGCCTGGTTGGCTCTAGCCCAATATTATACTGGCTTTACAGCATTCTTGACGTGCGCGGCATCGCAAACCTGATCGGCACGGTTGAAATCGCCACTGCCGTTTTGTTGGCGGTTTTCTTGTCGCAGCGACGACGGCGGTCACGCTGACCTTCATCTTGTCGGCGCCTGGCTGGGAAGCAAGCCTCGGAGGGTTTCCGGCGCTGTCGGTGGTTCCTGGTCAGTTCCTTTTGAAAGATGTCGTGCTTCTTGGTGCGGGACTGCTAGTTGCGGGCGACGCGCTGAGTGAAGCTCGTGTTTGGGACGGGGGAGCCGTCAGGACCTGAGCCGGCACAACATAAAAGAGAAGTCAACCCAAGCGGGACCGGAAGGTCCCGCTTGTTTGCGTTGTGCCGCAGCCTCTTGCGGCCAAATGCTGCAGTGCGAAATTTAGTTTTTAATGAAACCTTTGAGGTGCTAGGGCTCACGCGCGACATCAACTTGGCAGGGGCGTCGCGGCTT
>Ga0114922_10004538_pt1 | contig 12869 bp, 10 predicted proteins | sample AartaG_FD_100975 | JGI IMG/M metagenome (GOLD analysis project Ga0114922, IMG submission 100975) | Deep subsurface microbial communities from Aarhus Bay to uncover new lineages of life (NeLLi) - Aarhus_00045 metaG | ecosystem: Environmental > Aquatic > Marine > Oceanic > Sediment | place... | reverse complement strand
GGCAGTCATTCTGAGCAAAGCGAAGAATCTCTACCTTTCGGTGGTGTAAGATGCTTCGCTACGCTCAGCATGACAAGTTAATAACGGTTATTCGGATAGGCTCTTAGTGTCGCACGGAGAAAATTATGTCTTATAAGCGTTTAAATGGGGAAATGTCAGATAATAGTTAGTTGTAATGGAGTATATATTATATTTTGGAAAAAGGATCACTCATGCGTTTACATTATGAAAAGTACGTGATATGTTTTTTACTTATCTGTACTCTCACTGGGTGTGGAATACATTGTACAAACAACTCCAGGATCGATCAATTACGCCTGGAAATCGGAAAAATTCCGACTAACGCTGCAAACTTCGATGAGCGAATGAAAACGTTGTGGGATTGGTATAATAAAATTGATGACTGCTATGCTTCCGTACCGACACCGCCCGGTTTAAGTTATTTTTATGATGTATACGGCAGGTATGATAGTGAAGCGCCGGGTGAAAATGAATTTCATCTAATGGACGAATTTCTGATGAAAATGGATATCGTTGACGGCAAGCGTGAACTGGTTGGAAAAGTATGGATAACGCCTTCGGATCCTGTACGTGCCCGTGATTACATCACCCTGACGTTGTATTATCGCGTTGGACCGTATGGTATTAAGGAAGGGGGTTTTTTCTCGATTCATATATGCAATCAGGTTGACATGCCTCCGCCGCAAATGAAGGATCCAAAAGCTCCCGATTATCTCACTGTCTCGACCACCGGTGAGGCAGAACTCTCAGTTGAATATAAACGGAATCCCGATTCTCCCCCGAATTCTTATGAGGGTCGTTGTCCCTCGCGCTTATTTGTATCCGTCATAAAAGGCAGTTTGAAAGAGGGGGATGAGGTAATTCTGGTCTATGGTGACACAACGTATGGCAGTCCGGGTATCCGTGCACAGAGTATAACGCAGGACGACGGCAGATTCTATGCGGAAACGGATTATGATGCCACGGGTGTGCAGCGTCCGGTCGGATGGGGCACAATAAAAGTAGTCGGAAGTGATCCGCATCGTATTGTCATGGTTGCTCCTTCTTTTGTTAAGGTTAATGAAAAATTTCCAATAAAATTACGTATCGAAGATAAATTTGGAAATGTAGCAACCGGATTTCAAGGAACGGTACATGTACAATTAAATAATAAAAATATTACGGATGCTGTCTTCACTAAAAACCGGAAACTTGTGACAACTCTTGGACCGGTGAGTATTGATAGAGAAGATACGCTCTTCTTTACCGCTGAAGATCCGGTTACTGGTCTTTCCGGGAGAAGTAATCCCGTTATTGTCAAGAAAGAGATCAATAAATATCTCTTCTGGGGGGAACTGCATGGACATTCTCATGCATCTGATGGAATGGAACAGCCGCACGAATATTATGAGTTTGCACGTGACGTAGCCTTTTGTGATTTTGCTGCACTGACCGACCATGATTTTTGGTTTACCGATCGCGATTGGAAAGAAAATAGTAGAATAACAAAAAGTTATAATAATTCTCCTCATTTTGTAACATTTATGGCTTATGAATGGACACAGAATTTTCGCTCCGATGAGGGACATCACAACGTTTATTATCTTGATGATACTGGTCCCTTGGTGAGTGTTGTTCATCACCCCACTGAACCTGAACTATTTTCTGAATTAAAAAACCGCGTTGATCCGGAACGGGTAATCGTTATACCGCATGCCCATAAGCCCGGAACGTGGACAAATCTTGATCCGCAGATAAAGCTGCTTGCAGAAATTTATTCCAAGCATGGTATGTTTGAATGGTATGGAAATCGTTTTAGCGCCCGTGCGCCTATTGGCTTTGTCGCCGGTAGCGATGAGCATTCGGGTCATCCCGGAAATTCGCAGCAGGGGTATTGGGAGGTGCATGGGGGAATAACGGCAGTCTATGCAGAAAAATTAAACCGCTCTTCTCTCTGGGAGGGATTGCGGAAGCGGTGCGTGTATGCAACAACGGGCTGTCGTGCCATTCTTGATATCAGGACAGAAGAAGGTCATATGGGAGATTCAATCACCGTTTCCAAACCTCCGGTAGTTACGGCGGTAGCAGTTGGAGACGGTCCCATTGAAAAGATTGATATTATCCGGGATGGCTCAATCGTGCAAACTAAGGATTTGGTAAAAGTCGAAAGAGGAAATGCAGGGAAGCGGTTTTTATTAAAGTTTTTTTCACCCTCTGATCCCGGTGGCGATAAATATGCCGCACCGCTTCTGGACGGTGCGTTTGAAGGGATTATTACACTCAAAAACAATAGTTTTAAAGAGTTTCAACCTGTAGGTCTGGACGGATGGAGAGATGAAATTGTCCGGATCAATGATAATGAGGCATCGGTGAAAGTGCAAATGCGAGGTGATGTGGATGGTTTATTATTTGCCCTGCAATCACCGAATCAGGGAGAGTTATTATATAATGGTAAATGCGGTATGTTTCGCTTTAACTTGAAAAACATGCCTCAGGAAGGCTGTTCCTATTCACAATCTGACGGAATTGTAACCTTTCTTCCTCATAGTCGCCGGACACGTAAGGCAAATCCGGCGATAGCAATTATTCGTCCTGTCAGTGACAATTCTCAAGACCGTGTTACGATAAGCTTTAAAGAGAGTGAACGGTTAACCGGCATGCATTATTATTATGCAAGACTCACACATCTTGACCAGAGTATTGCATGGTCCTCACCAATATGGATAGTTCAGGAATAGGTATAATCATTATGATATAATGCAGGATGTTAAATAATAGTAACCGTTCACGGGGTAAATACGCCTTAAAAAAACCTTTCATACTTGTCTCCATACGTATTATTTCCAGCGACGTTTTGCCGCTGCTATAGTATTAGCTACGATTGTATCATCATCCAGCATATCCAGTTGCTGCGTATGAGGGTTTATAAAGTGCTGGAAAATCCTCCACAAAATTCTACCACAATCCTTGGGACGATTACGACCTTTACAAAGCCTGGAATAAGACAGAAAAAGCCGTACAATAGTGAGTAAAAACTGGCTCAAATTGAGAACACAGGTATGCTTTGAAACGGCAAATACTTTCGTCCATTCGGAATATATCTCTATCTTTAACAAGGAGTTACGCAGATTCCGTTTTTGCACCCTAGGCCGAAAAAATGTATGAAGTATTTTGTAATACTACAGCGCGACTTATGTATTTTCGTGGTTCATAGACCCTGTTATCAGTATGATAAACGCGGTTTTTGAGTCCAAAAACAGCTATGTCGCGCTGTAGTAGTAAAGAAACGAAAAAATATATCGAACTTCGAAAAAAATGCTTCACAAAACCCCTCTCGAGGCTTATAATCTAAAACTACGCTAATCATTAATTATAAAGGAGAAAACTATGCTGGACAATATTTTAAGTAAAGATTCGTCGCGTCGCAATTTCCTCATTAACGCTGGTCAAGTGGCTCTATCCTTAATGATTGCGGGTACCACATCCTCTTATGCAAATCAGCCGAGCGGCACTGACAAGCTCGGAAAAACTCTTCCACGTCGTCGCTTGGGGAAAACAGGCCTCATGCCCACCATCTATTGTACTGGTGGCTTCCACGTTGGCGCCCAAAGCGAAAAGGTAGCTCAGGGCATTATCGAAGCAGCTATATCCAATGGTGTACGCTTTTTCGATACAGCTAATCAGTACCAAAATGGCAAAAGTGAGGAGTACTACGGCAAATTCCTCACGCCTGAATACCGCGAATTCATCAATATCATGTCAAAAAGTGCTGCCAAAGATGCCGCGACTATGCGCAAACACCTCGAGCAATCCTTTCGCAGTATGAAAACGGATCACATCGACCTCTACATGATCCATACTATCACTAGTCCAGAGGATGTGGATAATCGTCTAGATAACGGTGTACTCGATGTACTAAGAGAATACAAAGCTAAGGGAAGAATTGGCCATATTGGCTTCTCTGGCCACAACAACTTCGAAGCGCATCAATACCTGCTCAAAAAAAATATAGCTGATATCGAAGCCTGCCTCATGCCCATCAATGTAGCCGACCCTTCCTATCGGAGTTTTATTATCAACACCATGGAGAGCATGGTGGAAAAAGATATTGGTATCTTGGCAATGAAATCCCTTTGCATGGGTGGACTCTTTGGCAGGAGGGGCGGGTCGGATCGACAATCTAAAGTTGTACTACCCACCGTCATCCCTAATAAAATCTCCATTGCTCAGGCTCACGCATTTGCGCTCTCGATGCCTATTGGCTCATTGGTCAGTGGCGTAGATACCCCCCAGCAACTCCATGATAATCTAAAATCGATTTGGGATTATAAAGCACTCACAAAAGAAGAGCAAGATGAGCTTATTGCCCTCTGCCGCCCCGAAGCCCTGACGGGTAAAATGGAATTCTTCAAAGGTATCCCCAAGAAAAGCGAAGGGTGACCCTTAAGATACTCTTGGGACCTCTATCTTCTTGGCCTCTTTCCTCTTAGGGAGAGTCATTCAGCTCGAGAAAACGTACGCACACAGGTTGTCCTATGGTGATGGTATGATCCGTGGATTCCAAGCGTCCGGTTTCTGTGCCAATACGAAAGACGCCGATCGTATCGGCGTCTTCATTGGCAACCAGGCAGAACTGCCCCGTGGGATCGATGTTGAAATTGCGTGGGGTAGTGATCCCGGCGGTTTCGTTCTCCACCCACGTGAGGGTTCCCTGCTGGGGATCGACTTGAAACACGACAATACTGTCATGTCCGCGGTTGGAGCCATACAGGAACTTGCCACTGGGATGGACACAAACCTCCGCACACTGGTTGCGTCCGCTGAAGTTTTCCGGAAGGGTGGTGATGCTTTGGATTTTGGTGAGGGTGCCTGAGGAAGCTACATATGAGAAGGCGGTAATTGTACTATTCATTTCATTAATCAAATAAGCGAAGCGACCATTTGGTGCGAAGGCAAAATGTCGCGGTCCCGCTCCGGGGGCGATCTCAACAGAGGGTGGAGTATTGGCGTGCAAGGTGCCCTTAGTGCTGTCCAATTGATAGATTAAAACCTGATCGATTCCCAGGTCGGCAGCAAAGGCAAAACGGTTGTCTGGGCTGATATTAATGGAGTGGACATGGGGGCCCCGCTGACGCCTGGGATCGACGCTTGATCCCTGGTGCTGTACCAGTGCTGTGAACGCGCCGAGGCGTCCGTCTGTTTCGATGGGAAGCACAGATACGCTACCGCTGAAGTTGGCGACCAGGACATACTTGCCTGTGTGATCAATGCTGAGGTGGCAAGGGACCGTACCGCCTGAGCTTTGTTGATTGAGGAGGGTGAGCTTACCGGTATCCTTATCAAGGGCAAAGGCACTCACGCCCTCGCCCTCACCCACGCTACGTCGTCCCTCGTTGACGCTACGCCTTCCCTCGCCCACGCTACGTCGTCCCTCGTTGACGCTACGCCTTCCCTCGTTGATGCTACGTCTTCCCTCGTTGACGCAATAGAGGAATTGGCGGTTGGGATGAATCTTTAGAAAAGACGGTCTCATGGTTTGTGCCACCAGCACCGGCTCGGCTAAGATCCCGGTGTCCAGATCGAGCACAGTACGATAAATGCCCTCGCTGTATGTGCCCACGTAAACCGGCATAGATTTCGCAGCAGCGTAGGGTACCACTGCCCCTAGGCAGATCACTAACGTAACGATTTGATTGAATGCATTTTTCATAATTACCTCCATCAGCATAAAACAACCAGTTTACTTATAGCGTTCCTCATTTCCCAGCTTCTTCTGTCTCGCGTTTCAAGCACCAGTTTATGGCATTGCGCAACAGAAGTTGTACCATGGGATGCGTCAGCGACTCACGAGTATGCCCGTTCGCGAGATAACACACTCTACCCTTGCCGACATCGTAGGCCCAACCGGCTGCGGCCTCGACGCCGTCTTCCGAGTAACTCTTCAAAAAGATATGAACCTTGTCCAGATTCGGGATGGGTGTGTGCTGCTCATCAGCGACTTCATAAGACTCCACGCCCCGAGTGATCGGGTGCTCGGGATCGTGGACCTTGACTCGAAACCGTTCCATAGGACCGTGTCCCTTGTACGTGCCTCCGAGGAGCTCCAGATAAGGCCCTCCCTTAGGAAAAAGTCCCGGACAGTTGTGAAGACCGAGAAGTGCGCCGCCATTGTTTACGAAGTCAACGATGGCTTTTTCCTGGTCAGGGGTCATCCACATAGAGTAGCTTTTCGCTTCGCCCGGCCAGTGTGTACCGTCGCGCAAGATGCAGAAAAGACTAACCTCGTTAAGATTCTCTGCAGAAAGAGCGCGAACATCAAACGCAAAACGCACAGCAACGCCGGCATCCGAAAACGCACGGCCTAAGTTTTCTTCAATTTGTGCGGGATCGTGAACGCGGTCGCCGATGAGCGCCAGAGCACGCGGACGTCCATCCTCTTCAGGGAAAGGATGGTTTTTGTAAGGGCTTAAGGGCACCGTGAGTTCGTCGTACAAATGCCTGATGTCAGAGTCACTGGGAACGCTGTAAGGCCACCAGTATGAAAGTGTCGGTGATACGTGTACGCCGGAATATAACTTGAGCCTGTCGACAACAAAGTCACGAGACTTGGATATCGCGATAAGATAACTCACACGCCGACGCAGCTCCACCAGAAAGTCCTTTTGACGCCGAAGAAGTTCCGGCCCCCCGAAGCCGCCAAATCCGGGAACGACGGTCTCGGTCGACAATCTCTCAAGCCGCCCGATAGCTTCAATCCAGCGTTTGTTGTGCCCCCTTGAAATATTATCCTTTGGCCCGTTTGAGCAGACCTCTCCCGCAAATAGGATGCCCCGATGAGGTACCAGCACTGCGAGATTACCTGGCCCTGACGCATATCCGAGAGGATGCAACTCGATCGAACCGCCGTCGCAACGGATCTCGGTCAGTTTATCAATATCCTCGATAGCCTCAGCAGAAACATCTTCGTTCGCCAGGGCCTGTTTCAGCAGAGATACTGTCTGGCTTTCAGCATAAACCCGAACACCTCGTTTCAGGAGCACTCTCGCCGCATCCAGTTGAGACTTTCTCGAATGGGTCAGGATGACCCGTTTCAGCGGCTTATTCGTCGTACTCTCGATCTTGGCTACAACCTTGGGCAAATAGTCCGGATGCGGGCAATCGACAAGAATCGATTCCCCCTCGAAAGTTATCCACCCTACGGTCGCGGATCCGATACGCTTCGAAGAACAGAGGATGTGTACATCAGGAGCCAATTCCTGGGGAAGAAGCGATTCGACTTTACTTTTTTCACTCGCATGGCCTGTTGCAATTAAAATTAGCAAAGATACCGTCAAAAAACACTCTTTTCTGTTCATCCGAAGATCCTTTCCAAACTGAGTCTACATGAAATAAACCTTATAACATTTTATCACTCTTGTCCAAGACAAGGATTCTACAATAAGGTTGCGCAGGACATTGACGTAAAAGAAACGAAAATGGTCCCATTCATTAAGAAGAACAAATCGATTCAAAAAGCCGTTGAAGAATGTAATCGCATTTAAATTGCAATGTAGAAACAGTTTATATCCAAAGCAGGGCGGGGCGAATAATTTGTTCCGCTTTTTTCATAAGAATCGATCCCATAATTGGTGGTAGTGTTCGATGCCGACTAATTCATTGAGTTTATTATAAGTCATCATATCTGTAAAGCTCTGATCGGTGTTGCCGCTGGATTTTATGTCGGCCATTAGCCTGTCCAGTGTGCCTGCAACGGCAAGAATGCTTGAAATTGCGAATATTGCGATTGAATAACCTATTTCCTCAAGCTCTTTAGCCTTTGTTAACGCCGGGGCATTTACCTCAACGATGCTGGCCATAAGCTTTCCTTCAACCGCTTTACGAACCTGGCGGAAATCTTCCGACTTTGTTATCCCGTCTACGAACAACACATCTACACCGGTCTCTGCATAGAGATTGGCCCGGTGAATCGCGTCGCTGATGCCGGAGACTCTAAAGGCATCTGTGCGCCCTACAATGAGCATGTTACCATCACCGCGCGTCTCTACAGCCAACTTGAGTTTCGCAACCATGGCATCGGCATCGATCAGGCTGACCCCTCCCATCTGGCCGCAGCGTTTGGGACTGGCCTGATCTTCCAGGTGGATCGCCGCCACCCCGGCCTGCATAAAGGCGCGGGTTGTTCGCTCGATGTTGGCTAGTCCACCATAGCCGGTATCCGCATCCGAAATAATAGGGATATTGACCGCAGAGGCCATCAGGCCTGCTTGTCGAACCATCTCGGCCATCCCGAGCAATTCCAGATCGGGCTGACCGAGCTGCGAGGCCGTGACTGCCAGCCCGCTCATGTAAACAGCTCCAAATCCGTGACCTTCGGCCATTTTCGCGCTGAGCGAATCGTAACATCCGGGTGCAACGATAAATTTTCCGGCGGCAATCGCTTCGCTTAATGCATTTGAACACTTGTTTTTTCTCTTTTTGGAATCCTCTGCCGCCATAGTCTGCTTCTTTCCTACTACTGATTTATCACGGGCGCTATATACAATCCCTTGGGCATGCACAAAATGCGGGCATCCTTACCCACGATAGAAAAAGCCTTCTCAATGGCTTCTTCAACGGTCTGAACAGGCACAAAACCGCATTCCTTAACAAGTTCGGAGTCCAGTGTGGATTTGAGAAAGACCTCGCCCGCTTTTTCGAGGCCGGAATTAACTATATCAGCCATAAAGTGTACGTGCTCGCCTTCGTTTATCTGCCTGAACATCTCTTCGGGTCCCAGTTTGAGAGAGTGTTCAAGCTCTTTGTCTCCAATTCCGTCTTTGCAGTTTGCTACTAAAATAAGCGATCCTCCTCTTTTCATAAGAAGATAGGATATCTGGAATCCTTTTAGCGACTGGAACAGCGTATCGTCAGCAGGGCTTCCTCCGCCCGAAGTAATAACAATTTCAGGCTGTCGTTTCAGCGGAACAGTGTAAAGTTCGCGAGCGTAATTCACACCTTCCATCCAGGCTGTTACCATATCCCCGGCTACGGCTTTGATGACCTCATATTCCAAATTAAGCACGACATTGAGGATAAAATCGACCTTTGCCAGATGACCGGCTTCCATTGCGTCATCGTGCATAATGTTGTTCTCAAGAGATCCGAAATTCGCACGCGTAATCCAGTCATGCTGGTGATTGTAATAGATCGTCTCTCTGCCGCATATAGCAGGCAAAACGCTTTTTCTGCCCCCGGAAAAACCAAAGCTTATAATCGCAATATGCCCAGTGAGAATTTTTACATCGGCCTGAGCAAATATCCTGTTAATCCATATTGCATTGCCTCTGGAGGTCATCCCGATATAAACCAGATTGTCTTTATCATCCATGTTGTGGTTGACAACATTGTAATTCGCAACCACATCTTTACCCAGAAGATGTTCGCATTCCTCTTTTGTGCATGGCCGATGAGTACCTGTACCCATTATAATAGTTATGTCCTCGCTTCTCACACCGGCTGTTTTAAGTTCCTCCAGAATAAAAGGCATCATTTTCCAGCCCACACGTGGGCGAGCATGGTCGTCGGTCACAATCGCAACCTTATCGCCCGGCTTGGCGATTTTAGTAAGAGGTTTGCTACCGATAGGATTTTTCAATGCGTTACGAACCAATTCCTCCTCATTCTTACCTTTGGGCATGGCTCCGGGAGCAACGACACTTAAGATGTTTTTCTCAGGGCAACGGACATTCATTTCTTCCTTTCCGTATAGAAAAGGTATTTCTCGTTTTGACATTCCAAATCTCCTAACCGGATCTGTAATTTTTATAATATTTTACTTACACTGACGCCAACGTCAAAAGTCTACCTCAAACGACTACTGAAAGTCCCAGAGAACCGAAACTACTTATCTGGAAGTCAGCAAACATCTTTTGTTGACGTCGAACCTCACTTTTGTGGATAAAATCATTTTGTAGGCCAGGTTTTGTCGCTAAAAGCTCCCTGCCAGTCTTCGGCGAATCCCTTCATCCGCATGTATGTATATGGGTGTTCATATAGCATCCGAAAGTATTCCGCTTGAACGGTGCAATAATCCGAACCTTCGACAGCGAATTCGCCCACTCCCCTGGGAAAACGGCCACAGGAAAGAATCTCGGTCTTAAATCCGTAATTCTGGTATATTTTCTTTACGGGTTCGACAATACGAACCGGTGTATCGCTTACAGTATCGAATGCGCCGTTAAATAAAGCTACAATATCGGCGCCGGCTTTACCGGCGAGAAGTGCCTGAGAAATGGAAGAAACAACACTAATGGCAATCCGCATTTGCGAATTTTCCTTTTTTAGGCGCATCAGTGCCTGGAGCCCCTCAACGCTTATTGGAAGCTTAACGATAATTTTCTCAGACTGCTCCGACAGCCATCTGGCCTGCTTGATCATTTCCTCGGTATCGTGCCAGCCTATTACCTGGGTAAAAACACAGCCGGGAGCTACTGCAAGAATGTCTTTTAACCGTTTCAGGTAGTCCGTGCCCAGTTTGCCATAAATCTTCGGATTTGTGGTTACTCCAGAAAGCATCCCTGTAGCCTTTATTTCTTCTATCTCTTCCGGCAAACCACTATCAAGTAACAATTTCATAGTCGAGACTCCTTTTTTTTATAGGCTAAAGTCAGTACAACGGGTTTCAAAAACATACTGTACCATTGCAGAGTCGATCAAATCAAGTCAATTTTGGGCCTGGATCTCTCTAATTTCACAAACCTCATATTCGGCGCCGTAAAAATAGCCTACAAAGACACCTGGGCGAATTTCAGCCGGCTCGCCGAGGAATGTGACGCCATGGGCGAGCAGGTGTTGGTAGGTGCCCCAAAAATCCGCGACGATGAATCCAATGTGGATGAGTCCATAGTCGCTTTGTTGTAGATTCGGCAGAGGATCACGCCCTGGGGGGTGCTTGTAATCGAATAGTTCAACAACGGAATCGCCCAACTTCATATGAACAATGCGTACCTGCACACCTTCGGTGCCTATGAGCGTTGCCATGGGTTTGTCGAACTCGCGGTCGAAGACCTTCTCCATACCAATGACGTCCCGGTAAAAAGCAATCACTTTCTCCATGTCTTTGACGCTTATGGCCACATGGTCTACTCTCTTAAACATGGTATCTCCTTGTCAAACGGGCGGTGGTATGCGAAATGTCTCGGCCAGCCCCTGTAGTTCCCGGTAAAGCCCGGGATCGATGGGGATACCATCTTTAGCTCTCTCTCGACGTTTTTCGCCCTCGATTTGGCCGGGATAGCAGACACGATCGAATCCTTCGGCTGGCTCTAGCCTACCCACCTCACCCAGCATATCTCCCAGACGCTGCTTGAAAAGCTCAATGGGCATCATTTTTTTAATATCCAGCACCCAAACAAAATGTCCAAGCTTTCGTGGTTGGTTCATGTCGTGATACATCTTGTTAATGTGTGGTCCCCAGGGCATTCCGGATAGGATACTTGAAAATATATCGACAATCATAGCCAAACCACTGCCCTTAGGCCCGGCAAAAGGATGGAGTCCAACAATCCTGTTCGGATCGGCGGTGGGGCCGCCCTGATCATCGAATCCCCAATCAGATGGAATGGTTTTCTCTTCCGTTATGGCCAGGGCAACCTTGCCATAGGGAATCGATGTCGTCGCCATATCCAAAATAACCGGCATGCCGTCTGTCGGAAAACCGAAGGCGATTGGATTGGTGCCAAAAAACGGTTTCTTCGCACCAAAAGGAATAAGAAAAGGATCTGTCGCTACGGTGATCACCGCCAAGTAGCCTTTTGATACGATGTGCTTAATAAAGTAGCCAATCATGCCGGCATGACTGGAATTTTTAACGGAAACAGCGCCGGCGCCACTTTCTTCAGCAAGCGTCATCGCATGGTTGCACGCGTGATACATCGCCACATGCCCCAGACCGTCATCGCCATCTAAAATGCCAATGGCCGGAGCGGTCTGTTCGAAAGAAACATCCGGCCGGGACTTGATCGAGTCGTTTTCCAGTCGCCTGATATAGTGCGCCAGTCGAACAACACCATGGGAATCCACACCTGAAAGATTGGCGGCGACCAGACAATCGGCCACAATAGCCGCATGTTCATCAGGCACGTTGACTTGGGCGAATACATCTTTTACGAATCTTTTGAGTTCTGTTGCCGGAACAATCACACCGTCTTTCACACGATTATCCTCCCATATACAAACCGCCGTTGATGTCCAGTACGATTCCTGTAATGTAATCCGACTCCTGACCAATGCTGGTGTGGACGGGGCCCCACTCACAGTCATCATTCTTCAGCTCCAGAAGGGCTTTTTCAAATTCATGGATCAGAATCACATAGAACAGAATGCGCGCAGCGGTCTGTGCTTTCAACGACACCACGTCGCGGTCATCAGAGTGCCACTCAAACAGTCTTGAACTAATATCCAATTTTGTCTTCTTTTTCATAGACTGCGCCCCTACTCGCTGTAAGTTCCATAATACCGGAATACATCGTGGCTTGCAAGGATTCTATCAGCCGATAATCGTCCCAAAGATTGTGGAAATATTTTTAAGTTCTTTCCTGAAGCTCTACATCTCACACAACTTTCCGCAAATCACATATACCACCGTTACCTCGAAGATATTCTGACAAGTGACAATGACCTAAAACTTTTTCCTCATTTTTCAGACCAAGCTTCGGGGGCAGGGCACGGAATCGGAAAGTTTCAATATTGTAGGATCGTTATATTTATTGGTTCCTCACAAGAATCTGTGCACAATATTATTATTTAATTTGGAGACTCTGTCCTTCAATCCTCGGAGTTTACCGCTTTAGGGCCGCCGGCATATTGTATTGCTGTTATGCCGGTGGCTT
>Ga0114922_10004537_pt1 | contig 12870 bp, 20 predicted proteins | sample AartaG_FD_100975 | JGI IMG/M metagenome (GOLD analysis project Ga0114922, IMG submission 100975) | Deep subsurface microbial communities from Aarhus Bay to uncover new lineages of life (NeLLi) - Aarhus_00045 metaG | ecosystem: Environmental > Aquatic > Marine > Oceanic > Sediment | place... | reverse complement strand
TTATCTTTGCTATTGATGGCATCCAAACCGTATAAGAATTTTAAGCTCATCAGAATTTCCCTTACTACCAATGCCACCTTCGGCGTTTTGCTCGAAGAGGACGTCCCCTTCTGCGTCACGCTGGAGCGTCCGTGGCTTGGAAATATTAAAAGTATCTCCTGCATCCCAGAAGGATTCTATATATGCGAACGAGTGAAATCACCTAAATTCGGCGACACGTTCGAAATAAAGAATGTACCAGGTCGCTCGCATATTCTTTTCCATAAGGGAAATTTAAGCCAGGATACGCATGGCTGTGTTTTAGTGGGAGAACAGTTTGAACCATTCAAAGGAGAAAATGCGATTTTAGCTTCTGGTAAGGCATTCTCAGAATTCAAGGAGAGAACAAAAGAAATCAAAGGTATTCTTTTACAAATCGAATCTCATAAATAACAAAAGGAGGTTGATGATGGCTAAGAAGTTAAAGTTTAATCTCCACACTGCCGTCGCATTTATCATTTGGGCAATTCTATTGACCTGGGCTTATTTGAATCAAAACGACCAATTCAATACCTATGCGATCTGGCTCACTACTGGCACTGCGGTCTATACCGGGAAAAGGCTCATGCAGAAGAGAAAGGAATTTAATGGAAGTTAATCCTTTGACAGTTGTGGCTGTTGTAGGCGTAGGTTCTCTCTTTATTGAAAGGGTATTTTTTTATAGAGCTTATTATAAAAAGAAAAATAATAACCCTCATAATCCAAGCCCTCCAGTCGATTATCATAAGCACGGCGAAAGAATATCAGTACTTGAAACAGGAATAATAGATTTGAAAGATCACAATAAAGATGATCATGCTTTAATACGGGAAGATATTCATAAACTAACTAATCTTTTTAACAGAAAGATTTTTGGTGTCTTGAATGGGATGAGGAAATGAAGCTGAAAAACGATCAACATGAGCGATTCTGTCAGGAATATCTTATTGACCTTAATCAAACAGAAGCTGCTAAACGTGCCAAGTACAGTGCCCATACAGCAGCCCAGCAAGCAAGCAGATTGTATAGCAATGTTAAGATTCAGCAAAGAATTATCGAGCTAAAAGCAGAGCGTGCCGAACGCACACGTGTGACGCAGGATAGGGTGGTGAAGGAATTGGCTATGCTCGGTTTCAGCGATCTACAGCATTACATAACCATTGACAAGCTTACCGGTGCGATACAAGCAAAGGGATTCGAGGACATGCTTCCTGGTGAAAGCAGGGCCTTAAGATCCATCAAGGAGGACAGGGCAATAAAGGAGGATGCCGACGGCAAGGGCGTCACGGTTTATGATAAAGTTAGCTTCACGATGCACGACAAGATACGTGCGCTTGAGATATTAGCTAAGCATCTCGGCATGTTGGTCGAACGGCATGAGGTGACTGGTGAAGACGGTGGTCCTGTGCAGATTGAGTACGTGTTGATGAAAGCGAAGAAACGAAAGAGTGATGGTGACGGGAAAGGCGATGGGAAATGAATGATTGGCTATTTGCTATTGTGATTATTGGAATCGCAACACTTATAGGAATAGTGATTGCTTTTCTGATACACAAAACATTTGAGAATATGGAAAAAACGTCTAAATGTTTTGAGCAAACTGCCAAAGATTTAATCAGGATAGGTGAATTGATACAAGAGGGTGAACAAATGGTAGCATCCTTGGAAAGGTGATGGTAAGGGTGATAAGAAATGAACACAGAACAAGTAGCTCAAGAGATTAAGACTCGTCAAGTGCCTGTCACGATCGTCTACGATAAAAACGCACGAGCTACGAAGCCTATTATCCTCAACGAAGGTGGAGCAGATAGTAGCAAGTCGTACTCAATCGCACAACTCTTAGTACAGAAGTTCAAGAACGAATACAATAAAACTTTCCTCATTACTCGCAAAACGCTTCCGTCGTTGAAGCTTACAGCGTACAAGCTTATAATCGACATTCTCAAAGACTACGGGCATTATGCTTACTTGAAGCACAATAAATCTGACCGCACGCTCTACTATCGTGCGCATAACAATCTCATGGTATTTCTCTCGATCGATGATCCGGAGAAGATAAAGTCGACAGAGTTCAACTATATCTGGATGGAAGAAGCAGGCGAATTCACATGGGATGATTATCTTATTCTCAAGCTACGAAACCGCAAGAAGACAATCGAGAAAGAGCCGAATACGATGTTCATGTCTCTGAATCCGGTCGATGAGCTCGGGTGGATAAATCAAGAACTGAAGAAAGACACGAATGTCGAAGTCATTCACAGCACGTACAAAGATAATCCGTTCGCTCAGTTAGCAGATATAGACGTGCTCGAAGGTTTGAAAATTCAAGATGAATCGTACTATCGCATCTACACGCTCGGATTGTACGCAAAGCTCAAAGGCATGATTCATGAGATCATTGAGGTTGATAAAGTGCCGAAGATAGAAGCGCCGATAACGATATACGGCTTAGACTTCGGGTTCGTAAATCCGTCTGTGTTGCTCAAACTAGAGATTGATATAAAACTGATGGCTATCTACATCACAGAGCTCATTTACGAGTCAGGGCTCACGAACACAGATTTAATAGACCGCATGCGAGCAGTCGTGCCGGTAGAAGATAGACAAGACGAGTTCTATGCTGACAGCGCAGAGCCAGCGAGGATAGAAGAGATATATCAAGCTGAGTTCAACTGCTTGCCATCGGATAAAGGAAAGAAATCGGTGTGGAACGGTATAGACTTTCTCAACCGTTTCACGATATACTCGCTTAAAGACAACGTGCAGACGAATAGTGACTTTCGATCTTACAAGCGTAAAGTAGATAAGAATGGCCATGTGCTCGAAGATCCAGTGAAGTACAACGATCACGCACCGAATGCAGCGCGCTATGCGCTCTACACCCATCTTTGGGAGCGAATGATAGACATGGTACCGGGCTGGGTGTGGCATAGAGGGATGCAGAAAGAAGAGGATAAGGTGGAAAAAGAGGCAAAAGATGCAAAAACAGCCCAACAGGGGAAAAATGGACCTGTGAGAGTGTCTGTAGACGTCGATATCGCAGCTACCAAGGCTAAAGGTATAGGGGATAACAAGGATAAGGACGAAAAGAAAGAAAAACCAAAGAGAGAGAGCGATGATGATAGTTGGGTCATCTAGGAGAATAAAATGGCTAAATCAATAAAGAAAATTAAGCAGGTAGAGAAAGAACCCGAAGAGAGTTGGATCGCTACCTCTTCTTATCTTCTCACGACTAAAGGTGGGCTTATTCCTGTATCTACACTGAAAGCTGAAGAAGCAAAAGAAGACAAAGCTAAGAGCAAGCAACTGAAAGAAGAGACAATCTACCTTGAGCAGAATGATCTTATACCGCATCCGTTCGAAGCAGGCAGCTTGCTCTTTCTCAAAGATAACTGCTCGTACTTTGATGCGTGCGTCAAGCAGATAGCTAAAGATGTGATGGGCCAAGGCTTCACGATAGAGCTCCGAGAGGGGTTGAAAGATAATAATAAAGAGAAAGAACGGATCTTAAACTTCATTAAAAACTCGGGTGGCGATCGTGAAGAGACGTTTGAAGAGACGCTTGAACGAGCGCTCATCGACTGGAGTTGCATCGGTTGGTGGGGCTGGGAAGTCTCACGAGCTACTAAAGGAAAGAACAAGGGATTTGTGAATGGTCTCTGGCACGTGCCTGCTCAAACATTCTATGTTCACAAAGATCACGATAAATATGCTCAGATTCGTGGCAACGAGAAAGCTTGGTTCAAACGCTTCGGCGTAGAAGATGACATAGACTTATACACTGGAAAATCTATCAGCGAAGAAGAGCTAGAAGAAGAGAAAGCTGATCTGGATAAGAAGAAAATAGAGCGAGCGAACGAGTTGATCTTCTATCGCAACTATTATCCGCAGTCTGACTACTACGGTGCACCGAATATCTTACCATCTGTCGGGAGCGTGATGGGACTCATAGGAGTCAGAGATTTCAATCTATCGTTCTTCGATAATTACGGCGTGCCTGCAGCACTCATCATTCTCAAAGGACGCTGGGATAAAGCATCAGCGAAGAAGATATGCGACTTCTTAGACGTTGAGATAAAAGGCTCTGATAATGCGCACAAGACAATGGCTATCCATCCGAGTAAAGACTCAGAGTTCATCTTCGAGAAGCTATCAGCAGAAGTAAGAGAAGGCTCCTTCGATAGATATCAGGTAACTTTGCGCAACGAAGTGCTCGTAGTTTACAAGATGCCACCCTACCGCATCGGTATCGCAGAAGAGGGCTCGCTCGGAGGATCGACAGCATCAGAGTCGACGAGAATATACGTCTCATCAGTCGTAACACCGTTAGAGAAAGTCGTAGAGCGCTTAGTCACGGACAAGCTTTTCGTCGAAGGCTTGAACGTCAAGAACTACACTTTCAATCTCAATGAGCTAGATATTCGTGATCTCGATTCTATTGCGAAACGAGACAGACTGTATTTTGAGATAGGCGCATTGACAGCAAACCAAATATTGAAGCGACAGGGGAAAGAGACTTACGCCGAAGGCGATCAGTATCACGTAAGTTCTGCATTCGTTCCGGTCGGGCAAGAGCCTGCAGAGAAGATGAACTCAGTGATGGTGGCCGCGCTTGAGGAGTTGAAGGCGAAAGTGAATGCGATTGCGGAGGGAAAATGAGGAGATATTAGGATGAGTAAAAAGGAGAAAAAGAATGAAGTAATATTTGAAGAAATTATGAATGATATACAAAGAGCTACAATAAAGGGAAAAGTTGTTCATGGAAAAGTTTTTAATAAAAATAAGAAAGCTAAGGAGGATAAGGAGGTAGGACAAAATGATTGAATGGGGAAAAAAGTACCTAAGGATTTGTTTGTTAATTGGTCTTCAAGTGGTCATAAAAACGAATGGGCAACTATCATTAGTAACGATAGAGGTTGGTATCACGCTTGGGAATATCCACATCCTAAAGAACACCTTAAAGAATGCCTCGAAGATGCAGGTTGGTTATTGAACGAATTGTTACAACAATTTGGGAAAAAGGTATCCGTAACAGCATGTCAAATCTGAGGAAAATAAAAGTGAATAAATAATGGGAGCTAAAAAGGTGAGGGTTACAAACGAACTGATTCAAAAACTCGATAGCATCGGCGTAGAGAACTTGTCTCGCAAAGAACTTCGAGCGCTCTTTCGCAAAGGCTATATTGACAGGCAGGTAGTCAACATAGGCGACGGGTCAGTTCGTTACGCATATAAAATAGTATCAAGTAATTTAGTTAAGGAGGCTTGAAATGACTAATTTTCCAACAATGCCAGAGATAATCGACCAGCTTCGACTCTACAAGAAGAAGCTAGCTTATTCGAATGCCCAAGTCGGCGCTGCGATGGCTGCGGTCGGTTGGGGCGGTACGAACTGGAGCACAGGTCATGTCGCTGATCTCATGATCGGCGCTGTGCAACCTACAGAAGCTGAGATAGAGTTCATCAAGATATTCCTGCTTCGTATGTTCTACGCTTACAACACTACATAAGGAGAGCGCCGATGAAAAAGTATCTGATCCCGAGAGTCGCACATTGTTGTGGCGGGAAGATAAAGTGATCCTGGGCATGATTTGGAACTGCATAGAGGAGGAAATATGAAATATTTATTATGGAGACTTTTGAGGCGATGTTTTTGGATAAAACTGAATTCGCATTATTCACGGATAATTCAAGGACCGAAAATATCTGTGAAAAGATATTACTATGCGGAATGGGAACAGCGTAAAAGTAGAATATGTAATCATGAACTCTATGAGCTTGTGGGAAAAAGCTCAGAAGGCCCTTTATTTAAAAATCATAATCCAACGAGGTGATGTAAATGAGTTACTGTCCAAAATGTGCTCGTCTTGGATTACAGAGGCGAGTGAAACGTAAAAATCGCATAAAAATAAATGGTGTATGGTGTCATAAGAAATGCCCAGATTTAACGCCTGAAGAAATGGAATATGCAAAGCGAATATTCTTTGAGGACAAAGAGTTTGTATTCGGAGACCCGAAAGCAAAAGTAAACCATGAGATTGTGGGCATAACTGATTCTAAAGCTTAAAAAGGAGATAATATGGCAGAAATATATACTTGTATCTGCGGGGGCCAAAGGTGGACAATCCTTGGGGCTGAGATTGAATGTGATAAGTGCGGAAAAGAATATCGAATAAAATACGTTGAATCAGGTCCGGGCACAGAACGGATTGAAGACCCTGAGGAATTTAATGAAAGAATAAGAAAGGAGGCATAATGCCAATATTAATCGTTTTAAAAAGTCCGAGAGTGAACCTCTTCGCTGAGGGTGAGATCAAAGATGATGAGCAAGCTCACTATGATGAAATCTTTCACAATCAAGTGCTCATGGTCAAGAACAGAAAAGGTCGCAACCAGCTTATTCCGTTACTGCAAGACTGCAATATCGCAGTCATGGAGACGGTGACAGAAGAAGAGATCGAAGAGCAAGAGAAAGAGATGAAGAAACGCCAGAGGCAAGCAGAATCACAGGGTGGCAAAGGCGGTTTGATATCTAATCCAGGATTTACGATCCCACACGGACGGAGTGGTAGAGGTTGAACTCTTCGCAACTCATCAGAGTGACTAAAGCGATAGATGTCTGTCTTGTGAAGATAGGGCAGAAGCCTCGTGCACTTCGAAACTACAGTCGGCTCATGCGACAAGGCGAGCGCAAACTCTTGCCTCTCGTCAGGGAATGGATGGCTGAGTCGATAGAAGCGATGCAAGTTGGATTATCGAACATGAAAGGTAAAACAGCTTCTCGGAAGACGAAGAGCATCGCCGATTGGGATGCAATAAACGCTAACGGCATCGTCATCTTGAAGCCTACGATTCTTGAGCTACTAGGTGAAGGTGGGAAGACAGTCGTTGAACGTAAAGTAGTGAAGCAAGAGCGGTTCGATGTGATAGGCTTAGAAGCAGTGAAATGGGCGACTAAACACACTGCAACTCTAGTGACTGAGATCACAGAAGAGACAATGAAAGCTATTCGAGCTTACATCACGCTAGGGATAAACACAGGCAAAGGCGTGCAGAAGATAGCACGAGAATTGCGCCCGCTTGTGGGGTTGACTGAGAAACAGATATTAGCAGTAGCGAACTTCGAAGAGATGCTGATCTTAGATCGCCCGGAATGGACAGTAGCACATCAGCGCTCAAGTGCTGAAGCATACGCACGACGATTGCATCGGCGACGGGCGACAACTATCGCCAGAACTGAAACCGCCTATGCGTTGACCGAGGGACAACGGCAAGGCTACGCTCAAATGGGCGTTAAGAACCTGGAGCGAGTAGAAGATCCTGATTGTTGCGATATCTGTGTTGAGTACAGCGGGAAGATATATACGATAGCAGAGGCTGAGGGCGTGCTTCCGGAACATCCGTCATGCGAGGGAAGTTGGGTGGCGGCGTAAAATGATTTTAAAAGCAATCTTACTCTCTACAGTAGTAGCCTCGATATCATTTTTTATCACGCACACACAGCTGTTGGAAAAACAGAGAAAGACGCTATGGCAGAAAAGCGATTTCATAGCAGGACTTTTAGACTGTTGCTACTGTCTTGGTCACTGGGTAGCTATAACAGTTCTCTTGATCTCTCCGGTAAGATTATTCGGCATATTCCAACCATTAGATTACTTCTTGACTTGGCTTGTGATAAGCTGGCTAGCGGGCCTACAGAGCCTAACTGCAAGCCGACTCTGGGGTAACAGAGGATAAAATGGGAAACGGCATAAGGAATAGAATATTAAAAGGATTCCCGGGCATTGCGCTCCCTCGCTACGAGATAGATATTGCGAAAGGCATCGTAGAAGGACGCTCACCTGTACGACGCTTCGGTCATAATCCAGTATGCGCAGCTACGGAAGAGACGATCTGGGAAGGAAGCGCACTGTACGTCTACTTGACAGTAGCAGAACGACTGCAAGTTTCGAGCTCAGTTCCGGCGACAGACATACCCGCCTCAACCGGCGCATGGACTGTCTTTATCAAAGGTTTAGATGCAAATTACAATATCATTACAGAAACCGTCACGCTAGAGAATCCCGGGCCGGTGACAACGACAAAGTTTTTTCTACGAGTCTTTGTAGCTCGAGTGATGTCAGCTGGCACAGGTGGCAAGAATGCGGGCAATATTATAGTCGAGAATAATGCGACCGGAAATACATTAGCTCATATGCCGATAGGTGAGAATCAGAGTCATGCAGCGATCTACACAGTACCACGTGGTATGCGTCTCATTGTACTCTCTCGTCAGGGCGGAGAAGTAGCATCAAAACTTACTCACATCTTATTCTACGTTCGAATGTACGGCAGCGTCTGGCAATTGAAGCGTGATATCATAGTAAAGGATTCGCACTTTTACACGCACATTGGTATGCCTTGGGTGTTTACGGAAAAGACAGATATAGAAGCACGTGCCTGGGCGACCGGTGCTGCTGGCGTCGTATTCGGCGGATTCGATGGCTATTTCGAGGAAAATAAATATTAAGTTATGACAGAAGAAGAACAAAAGAAATGCCCGAAGTGTGAGACGCTGATGGTGCTGAGTTCTGCTGGGTGTTGCTCAAAAGTTTGGGTATGCCCGAACAAAGTTTGCGGGCAACGAGTGCCGTACAACGTGAATAAATGAGGAGTAAGACAATGCGAATTGAAAATATAACCTCAGAAAGTCTTGAAGGCATGAGCGATGCTGAGCTTCGCTATCTAAGAAGTCGATGTCTCAATATCTACGATCGCTACTTTGCGGAGTCTGACGTGCAGAAAGCTGTCGGTATGGATCGTCGGTGGTTCTTGACGAAATATCTCTTACTGCGAAGCGAGATGGAGAACCGGAGCATAAAGCTGTTTCGTGAGCGACCGCTAGACGTAGAGGTGCATAACCGCATCTTCAAAGCTTCTATCTGGAAGCTCGACGTTCCAGCGATGGGCGACATGATAGCGATTCCGAATTATGTGAGCGTGTGTGGCGAGTTCATCCAATCTCCAGTCAGTGTTGAGAAGATCGATGTCATTATCAGAACTGCAAAAGAGCATCGCAACGAAGCGTTTGAAGAGAAGATCAGCACGCTTATAAAAGAGCAGACGAACAAAGAGTTGAGTATTATATACGAGCCGAAAGGGCCGGGGCGAGCTTTCATCCCGCTCTTTGACTTAGTGTTGAAATCGCACGACGAGACAAGGAAAGTGAAGAAGCTGACAGCAACAGAGAGAATAGAATGCGATGCAGAGACAGCTCGAATCAGAGAGAATGAGAAGTTACCGTTAGCTGGAGAGCCTCATGAATTCAAAGCAGCAAAATTCACGCACCCGAACGGTCATCCGAGATGTCTCATATGTGGCGATGAAGAGCCAGTCGGTAAAGCTTGCAACATGCCAGAAGCGTGGTATGAAAAATTCAAATGGGACGACGAAGAAGCCTGGACTGAGGAGCGAAAGAAGCTCAAAGCGAGCGGTAAGCTGAAAAAGTCGTTAGCTAGTGACTATTCTGTTGCTATCAAGAAGCCAGAAGAGTCAGAGACTATGATCCGAATCCCCGTGGGCCCTGACTGCGAGGTTACAGCTACAATAACGATAGACAAAGCACAAGGAATACAAGCTCTATACTGTGGGAAGATAAAGAAGATCCGCACGTACTTATTCGATAAGAAAAAGAAAGCTTGGACAATGGTATCTGCTCGAGCTTGGATAAAAGAGCAGAGCGCAAAAGCTGAGAAAGCGCTGGGCGAAGGTCGTGGTATCGGCGGTGAGAGGCAAGGAGTCGGAGGCGCAGAGATTTGCGTGTGTCCTAAATGCGGACATGAAGAGAAGCACGAAAGGAATGTGCCGTGTGCAAAGGTCAAGTGTCCGAAGTGCGGAACTCCCATGATAGGTAAAGCGCAGAAGAAGAAGATGCTGGCCAAGACCGAAAAAGGCACAACAACATTCAAGATAATCAAAGTCGATAAAGCTAAAAGACTTGCTGGCGGAATTGTATATGAGCCAGAAACTGAAGACACGCAGGGAGATCTTGCCTCAAAAGAAGAAATTGAAAAAATGATGCACGGATTCATGAAACGCTATGCCACAGATTCTAAACGAATAAAAATAAATCACCAGGGTAAGCGATATCATTTCCCGATTATAGAGGCATGTATCCCTGAAAAAGACATCGTTAAAGGTGGCGAGACTATACCGGCTGGAGCTTTTTGGCTCATGATTCACATATCGAATGATAAAATATGGGACATGGTCATGAATCGGGAACTCGAAGGCTTCTCAATGGGCGGTCACAGTAAAGCTCGAGCATAAAAAAGAACATAGGAAATAAATAATTTGTTATTCTACTTGACTTTTAGCAAACTCTTGTTTATTTTAATAGTGAAACAGAAGCTTTGAAATCTGAAGCTTTAAACAGCAATTGAGTTAGAGCTTTCAGGATTAGCAAAGGCTTTGCTAGTCTTGGAAGCTTTTTTTTTGCACAAAAGGGGACAAGACAAACAATCCACATCGTGGAGGTTTATGATGGCGAGAAAATTATTTGATATCGAAATCAACGAGATCACGCTTTGTAAATCTCCTGCCAACAGAAAGAAGTTTTTTATTAAAAAATCACAGGAGAAACCGATGAAAGAGTTCATAGAAGACTTAAAGAAATTTACGGCTGAAGAGGACGAGGATATCGAGAAGGCTCTCACGAAAGACGAGATCGCCAAAGCAGAGAAGATTGGCGAGAAAGAAATGAAGGCCTTGCAAGAGGCTCTTGGAATCGTGAGCCAGTATGAGGATATCCCCGATGACCTTGAAAAAGCCATCAAGACCTTAGTCGAGAAAGCCTCTTATGGCTACCCAGTAGTTGAGGAGGAGCTCGACAAAACAGGAGCGAAACTCTCGAAGACCACACAGGCTCAAATCAAAATGGCTCTCGAACATATCAAGGACGGGCCAAAAGCTATCGACATTCTCAACACCTTGCTTGGAATAGAAACCAAGAAGACAGATAAGAAAAAAGAGGATGACGAAGAGAACCTGAGTGCCGAGACTATAGCAAGACTTGAAAAGCTAGAAGAGTTTGAAAAGAAAGAGAAAGAAGAAGTTGCAAAAGTAGCTGAACAAAAGCAAGCAGAGACTGTCGTAGAGCTTGTGAATAAAGCGCTGAAAGACGCAGGCTTGGAAGAGATTGCGCAAAAGAAAAGCATCGACGACCCAGAAGCAGACAAGAAGAAGGAAGAAACAAAAAAGGGAGCGGACGATGATGATGATAAAGATTTATTTCCTTCAATTCCAATTCCAGTCATAGGAGACTGACATGAAAGATTCAAAATCGTTACTAAGAAAGAAAAAACTCGAGAAGTTCAATCTCATCGCTCTACCGACAGTTAATCTTCTGGGCGAAGAGGCTGACCACTTTCTAGATTGTATCGTCGATCAGAGCGTGATGAAACATTACGCTCGCATCGTGCGCATGACAAAGCCCACGAAATATCTGCGACATATCGGATTCGGCGCAGGCCAGTTCCTCTATCCTGGCGGAGAGTTCGACGAAGCGAAGTACAAGAAGCAGTGGACACACAATCGCATAACGCTCACGACTCACAAAGTTCGTGGTTGCGTTGCAGTCTTTGATGACGACCTTGAGGAAGGCATCGAGGGCGCAAAGTTCAAGAAGCATCTCATGGACATAATCGGCAAGCAGATCGCTAACGAGCTCGAGTACGCATTCTGGATGGGCGACACTGTCGGCTATCAAGGCAACAACGGTGGTACGGCGTGGTGCCCGACAGACATCGAGAGTCTGTGGGATGGTTGGCGCTACCAGATCACTCACGGAGAACTCTCAACTCAAGCGTATTACAATGCTGTCTGCGGTGGCTCGCATATCAAACGTGCTTGTGAGACAGGAAGTGGAGCAGAATGGGATCTACCCGGAATGATCGCAGAGCAGAACTCAGCAGCGCCTTATAACTGGGAATTCAAATACCACATGATGCTCAAGAACATGCCCGCTAAATACAAAACACAAGGACTGGGAAACATGGTGTTTCTCAACTCTGATCTCGTGACACAAGACTACATCGGGGCTCTCAGCGCACGTGCAACTGCTCTCGGCGACGCAGTCTTCACTGGACAAATGACACCACAGTACGGACGGGTTCCTATCGTTGATGTTCCACTCATGCCAGGCAACCTCGGCAATGATTTACTAGCACCCGATTATCACGGAATTATCGGCATCGGTGATTATACTGACGTGCTACTCATCCCGAAGAACAATCTCATCGTTGGAATGCAGAAAGATATTAAGATCGAGCCTCAAAGAAGCGCTGCAGACGAAGCTACTTACTACTTTTATACTATGAAAGTTGCGCTCGCAATTGAGAACGTCAATGCTTGTGTGCTCACGGTCTGCCTGACTCACGCTTGCTGATGATGATAGCTACAGTTACTAACTACGGATACGGCCGGAAGTCTTTCCCCACCCGTATAGGCAACGTCTATCTTGAGAGGCTGATGCCTTTTGAGATTGATGACGAAGGCGTGCTGGCTGATCTCAGAGTGTTTGAGCAGAGTGATAAGCTCGGATTTGAGATCGTAAAGCCCAGTCGGCCGGAGGCTCCGATTTCGCTACGACCTAAGGTTGATTATAGCGGATATCGTATAAATGAGCTGCGCTCTATTGCCACGGAGAGGGGAGTAAAAGGCGCTTTCCGGATGAGGAAAGTTGACCTAATCAAACTACTGGAGGATAACAATGGGACAAGCATTTGATAAATTTCCAAAAACATGCGTCGGCACTCATCAGCCGGAGCAAATCTGGCGTGATATGGAGATGTTCAATATTCATATCAACTCGCA
>Ga0114922_10004536_pt1 | contig 12871 bp, 9 predicted proteins | sample AartaG_FD_100975 | JGI IMG/M metagenome (GOLD analysis project Ga0114922, IMG submission 100975) | Deep subsurface microbial communities from Aarhus Bay to uncover new lineages of life (NeLLi) - Aarhus_00045 metaG | ecosystem: Environmental > Aquatic > Marine > Oceanic > Sediment | place: Aarhus... | reverse complement strand
TTTAGATAACTTATTATACTATAAAATATCAAAAAACTTTTTACTTAGTTAAAACAATCCAAAAATATCAAGTTTTTTATTTAGTATTATTCAAACATAGAAAAAAGGATTAAAATATGAAAAATTTAATTTTCTTTACTTTTTTCGTTTTCTGTTCTTTTTTCTAATAAACCCAGTTCCGTTAAACCATTGCATGCCTCCTCTGTCAATGAAGATCCAAAAATATTCTGTATAAATTGTTCAAATCTTAAATTTGGGGAATTTTCCCATAGTTTTTCTATTTTTTCTAAGATTCTCTTTAACAGAGAAGAATTTGATAAAAATACTATAGCCCGCAACTACTCGCAGTTTGAGTTGGCAGAGGATTTTGGCTGTGATATAGAAAAGGAGTATCCAGAACGATTGGGAGCGTTAAAACTGAGTAAGGGCAATACGGGGGAATCCTTAGCCGATTATGGATTGAAATATTTTATTCGTTATATTGATTATTCTCGCAGAGATAAACAAGGGAAATGCATACCAGAACACGAGATAAAGGCAATATATCCAAATGGAGCAAGATTGGAAGATGTAATATTGGATCTGAATTTATTAGAGCCTGATATTAACCCTTCACAGAGAACACTTGGCAGATGTTTAAAGAAAGATTCATTTTGGGATGATTTTAAAGAATTTATTAGAAAATACAATAAAAAGCATGTTCATGATATTCACGCCTTCTCAATTGAGGCTAATCCTGTTAGAAATAATTTTCTGTTAGAGTATAAAAGCTACAACGAGTTACAAGATTCCAATAGTTTTGGAGAATTAGAGCCAAAAAGAAAAAATTATATGAAAAGTTGACGATTTGCCACAATAATATGTAGCTTAGGAAATAAAAATAGATTGAGAGAGCAAAAGAAAATCTCTTGTCAAACTGAATTAACAAACCTTTAATACTCTCTTTTAAAAGTCATTTATGTCTAAAATTATTAATAATAAAGAAAATGATTAAAATTATGAGTTTTATTGAGTATCAGAAAGAACTTTTAATGAAAGAAGCAGTGATGGTTCAAGAGAGGATTAAGGATTACGACAATCTTTCTTTTAAGATTAAAGGATGGTGTATAACGCTATGGTCAGCTTTTATTATCTTAGGATTTCAATTAAATATTCAAGGGACTATTATCATTATTTATAGCACTTCTATTAGTCTGATTTTTTGGATGCTTGACACATTTTTCAAGTTATATCAAAGAGTTTGGATTACACGGATGCAAGATATTCAAGATTTTATTAATAGTACGGATAATTATAAAGGTAAGGGATTAAAACAACAATTCAACACTGATTCCTTTAAAAATTTTTATGTATTTGATTTACTTGGTCGAATTAGTACAAGTAAAAAACCAAAATATAAAGATAAGAAAGAGGAAAATACTAACTTTTGGAAAGCATTTTTAGTAAGGAATGTGTGGGTTGTATATTATGGTCTGATAGGTACTGGAGGATATATAGGGGCTTACTTATTACTAACTAAGATGGGTCTTATATTTCTAATATTTATGATAAGTTTTCCTATAATATGGTTATTAATTGGAGTAAAAGGTTATCTAATACTTGGAAAAAAAGATTTTCACTTTTAAGTAAAATGAGTCTAATTTTTAATAAGAAAAAATATTTTCTGAAGTTTAATGGTTTAAGGTATCAGTTTCTTAAAAAATCAGAAAATAAATCAATAGAAGAAGATGTTAATAAAGACTATATGAATTATTTTCATTTAGCTACTGAAATTATGTTTTTCGCAAAAAATGACTATAGAATACTTGAACAAATGGAAATGCTTAATGATGCAAGTATTATTCAATTTAGAGAAATGAAATCAAAGCTCAGTTTAAAATGTAAGCATTTTGTTTTTCAATCATCTATAGTAGATGAATATTTATCATTGCTTATGCCTTTTTTGAATACGATGTATATACTTCAAGACCGAATAATGCCTATAATCGCCAAAGCCGGTAATATCTCTCTTAAGCCACGAGATATCAAAGAAAACGAAACTGAACAACATTATAAAAAGTATAAAAAAAAATTCAAAAAGGCTCTAAATTCATTTTATTCTTTTGTAGATAATAAAAATCTTTTATCAAGATTTTCACATGAGATACAAGGAATTGTAAAAGAATATTGGAAAAGTAACGGTGAATTGATTCGAAAGTATAGAAATATTGAACAACATATTTTCAATTTAGTTATTCATTCTTATTTACAAATTTACCCTAAAGAAAAATTATTAATTATTTTACCAGATAATCCAAAAGCTCAACCACAAAATTATAAATACAATAATAGAGATGCTTATGATTTTTTTAAACTAGCATTTCGAGAATTTAACTTTTTTGTAGAAAAAATAGCACAAGCGTTAAAATTTGAGGAACAAATGCATAGTCTTGAGGTAACAGATTTAGAGAGAATAAAACTTGAAAAAGTATCAGATTATTCTACGATATGTGTTGCAATTTCAAATAATAATGGATTTGAAATATGTAAAGGCTCTGGTTTTCCAAGTCCATTAATAACTAAACTTATAAAAATAGATAAGAATATCCAAATTACAAAAAAATATTAAGAAAAAAATTATGAAAAAAATTTATATTGGAGAATTCAAATTAAATGGATGGGCATTTGTATGTCCTAGTTGCTCTAACATACAAGGAAATCCCAAAGACCATAAATATAATATGGTTAAATTTGATATTGGTGATATAGAAAAGGAGTGTCCCACCTGTGGAGCTATTTTATATATTAAACCTTTAGAAAAATAGGGGAATATAGTTACCACAGAATAAGAACGACCTTTTAGTAATTTATGAGTTAAGAATCAAATATTGTGGTTTTAGCGTTCCTGTAACCAATCATCTCTATCCTTACCAGCAATTTCAAAAAGTAAGGGTTTTTTCTTGTTTCTCTCCTCTTTTTCCTTTTCTTTCTCCTTTCTTTCTAAATATTTATCTAAAGAAGCTAAATCTTAATTGTTAACATATCCTCTAATATCCGTAAGATTTTATTCTAAACCGGGAAAAACTCATTCAAAAACCAGAAAGGGTCTAAAATTTTTTATCCCTTATGATTTATTAAAATTAATAGCATTGAGATATCATAAATGTTATTTTAATAGATAGAATAGTATTTATTTAATTTCTTTTTCAAGTTTTCCTTGAAATTAAACCGTTTTGTGTAGAATTCAAAAATAATATTATCAATTTCTTTTTGTTCCTCAGTATAATCATAATTACAATCTTTTTTTTTATTATTAATAATTATTCTAACCAAATTTTCAATTTTTTCTTTAATACCATTATCGGGGGGGATAAATGGTAATGCCTTGATTCCAGTTATTTGAATAGAGTTTGTATTATTTAAAATACCCTTCATTAGGTAGTTATATAGTGAAGAATTAAGAACTCCTAATGCATACTCTATGGAGATATTTTGATCTATAATATAGAAGCCAATTGCTTTATTAGAGTCCCAATAACACCCCTCTGGCATATATCTTACGGCTAATCGTGAACTAACACCACTGAATACGATTCCTTCTTTTTGGAATTCAATATTTTTTGGTATTATGTATTTTTTTACAGATTCCTCTCTCCACTCAACAGCTTCCATTATTGGTCTATAGTATTGGTCACCACCTCCACGCTTCATATACGGTTTCCACCTATTAGAGCTTAATTCCTCTTCAGTTATTATAGTATATTGCTTATTTTGATCCTTGATACTTTTATTTCGTTTTTTAAAAATTTCAGCTAATTCTGTACCTTCAATAGCTGCAATATGTTCCAAATTGTTGCGAGTATGCATACCTATATCACCTTTTATGTAATTTTCCAATCGAGAGGAATTGGCAAACAAATCAATTATTTCTTCTTCAATATTAGTAAAAAATATTTGAAAAGGTAATTGGTGATATCTTTCTTGTTTAAATTCAAATATTTTCAGGGGATTTAAGTATTCTTCCTCATTTGTTATTCGAGGAATTGCTCTTACTATGTTATTAAATCTCTCTTTCTTATTTTCTTTACCTGAACATTTCTCTAAAATAATGATTACAGGACTCGTGCTAACATTTTGATCATCAAATAAATTTTTAGGAGGTAACAGAATTTCCATAATTTTACATGTACTTAAAATAAATCTCCTTAATTTTGTATGGGTATTAAGTGTTAAAAAAGAATCACTAGTGATAAAACCCAGTTTTCCTCGATTTTTTAATCTCCTAATACTACTAACAATAAACATGGAATATGTTTCATGTGCATTTATCTTACCATATATCTTTTGTAATTTAGATTTATTTTTTCTCACATATTGACTAGCCTTATTCAAGTATGGAGGGTTTCCAATTATTATATCAAACTCATTATAGTTAAAAGCCGAGAGGGATAATAAGTAATCTTGTTTTTTAAAATTAACACCCATAGCTTCTATTTGATTTCTATAATCAGAATTAATATCAAATGCTTGAATTTGAGATTCTCGTACACCCGCTTCAAGGAGTTTCTTAATAAAAATACCGGGGCCGACGCAAGGGTCTAAGATTCTTTTATTCTCTAAGGGTAGTAGCTTCGAAATGATATATTCAGCAGTTTTAAGGGGAGTCGTAACTAATCCTAAATCTTTTTCTTTATTGAGTTCATTTTCTTTCGGTTCTAGCATATTATTCCTCTAGTGTTTTCAATTTAAACTTATATTTTTTTATTAATCTGGTATTGGTAATAATTTGGTAATATTATGGTAATATAATTTATTATCTTTATTTCAAATTTTCTAATTGATAATAATGTGGGATGATATTGGATATATAATGGCAAGTAATTATCGAAGATTAATTGTTGAAAAACTAAAATATAAGAATTATTTACCCAGTACATTAGCTAAAGAATTAAAAATTCAATTATCTCATATAAGTCGTGCTTTATCAGAGTTAAAAAGCAAAAATGTTGTAGAATGTCTGAATGAAACATCAAAAAAAGGAAAGATTTATACTTTAACTGAATTAGGAAAAAAAATTTCTGAGAAAATAAAATCTGAACTATAACTCTTTTCTGGTAATAATCTGGTAAGTATTTGGACATTACCTTTAATGTCTTTTTAAAATAGACTTAAAGTATTATTTCTTAAGGTAATAAATTTGGGCCAACACGAAAGACAAGACATTGAAGACGCAGAAAGGATAGTGGTTGATTTATTAAACAAAAAAATTATATCTGCTAAACAAAAAAAGAATAAATGGATTAAACATTCATTAGAAACGGAGAAAGCAATAATAAGAGATTTCGGAGATATTAAACAAGCAGAACATATTGGAAATACATATGGGGCAGGAGAAATTGGAGATATTAAAATATTAACTGATGATTGGATATATATTGAATTAAAGATGAGTGAATCGAAAAAAGGAAAAGGCACATTGGCTAATATTAGCCAAGAGGCTTTAACAACATCTAATTTATTTAAAAAAGAAGATATAATGTCCTGGAGTGAATATAGAGACAACTATAACTTTCCTAAACGAGTTTTAGATTTATTGAACGAATATAAAGAGTATCCGAGTAATCTAGGCAGTGGCTCTATAAATAATCAGATTAAAAAAAAAGGGGCTTTTCTCAAAAAGAAGTTCATTGAAAAAACAGGAAAAAAATATATTGCGAGTGTTGTTTGTAATTACATAAATACACCAAGTATAAGTCAAGTAGCATCAATAATTTGTACAATAATTAAATTCGCTAGACAAGACAAAATTGATTATTTAAATTATCTGAAGGACATTGAACAAGATCCCGAGTATATAAAAAAATTTATAATAGCAATGTATATCGGATATCACACCCGAGAACAACTAAACCATATTTTGAACTTGAAATATAATGATATTTTTAAAATTCTTAACATATACTATGTTTATTATACTAACGAAATACAAGGTAAAATCATCGTTTCTAAAGATGATTTGGGAAAAGAGATTCAAGGGATAATTAAGAGCGATGTAAAAATAGCTTTTGCGGATGATCAAACTAATTGTATTATTCAATCCAATGGTAAAAAGATACTAAGAGTTGTATATCATTGGAAAAATAAATTTCAAGGAATTCAAACACCCTGTTTGAATATATTTAAAGAAATCTAAGAAAAATATTCTCATATTCTCTAAAAATTAAGACTTGTACATTAAAGGTGAGGAACTATAACAAAGGAAGAATTATTTTATGAAACATTAGAAAAAATATTTATAGGAGTTGAAATTGAGGACGAAATTAAATCAGGTTATATAAATTTAATAAGAATTAAATCCTTGTATTTTAAGAAAATTTTTAAGATACTCAAACAAGATATTAACAAGAAATTAGAAGAATATTCAGATTTTAGAGAAGAGTTTTTCGATAAGTTATACACCTTTTTCAAAAGATACTTTTCGGAAATTGGCTCGATATATTTTCAATATACTCCTCTACATCAAAATATTTATGAGAGAGTATATACTGATAATAAAGATATATTTCTTTTTTGGAAGACTCATATGCTCTATTATGTTAAGACTGAGAGGGTTTTTGAAAATTTACATTTTGAATTAGAGGATTTTCGATTCAGTTTTAACATGGACTCTCTTGATAAGAATAAATATAATAAAAACAAACAATTATATTTTGAATTTAAGAAAAGAGGAGAAAATAATGATTTGAGTTTTAAAGTAATAAATGCTCAACCGAGTGAGGCAAAACTAACAGGAATTCTAAAAAATATAAAAGAAAATAGTATAAATATTTCAAGACAATTGGTACTTAAAGCATTTAAAGTCTTTAATAAACAAAGTGAAATAGATTTTTTTATTAATAAGAATGTAAAAGAATTTCTAAAAGAACAATTCAATCTCTGGATTTATGAATATATTTTCAAAGGTGAGAGTAAATGGACGGAAAATCGCATTAGTGAACTTCAAATTTTAAGAGATTTTTCATATAAGATTATTGATTTTATTAGTCAATTTGAAAACGAATTAGTAAAAATCTGGAATAAACCAAGATTTGTTAAGAATTCTGATTATGTCATAACCCTTAACAAGATTGCTGATATAGATTTTGAAATCATAAAAAAAATATTTAATCATTCAAATTTGGATCAGCAAATAAAAGAATGGAGAGACCTTGGTATACTTGATGAAGAATTTGATAAAAAAGAAATTTATGTTAGAGATTTAGAAGGACTGAAACTTAATTTAAATTATAAATATCTTCCAATAGATACCAAGTACTTTCCAGATATAAAATATGATATATTAAATGTATTTGATAATTTACATAATAATTTAGATGGGTGGCTTATTAAGAGCGAAAATTATCAAGGTCTTCGAACAATTTTGAACAAATTTAGAGATAAAATCCAAACCATATATATTGATCCCCCTTTTAACACTGGTCAAGATTTTGATTATATTGACAAATTCCAAGACTCTACATGGCTTACATTTATGGAGAATCGTTTAGATCTGGCTAAAGATTTATTAAACTCAAAAGGAAGTATTTTTATGCATTTAGATGATAATGCTAATTATTTAGGTAAATTCCTTTTAAATTCGATATTTCAAGAAGGTAATTTTAGAGCTGATATCTGCACTTTTCTCGGTTTCAATAAAAAGCATGAAATAATACCAAAGAAGTTCGTGGAACAATCGGAAATTATTCTACACTACTCAAAAAGTGATCAATTCACCTTTAATAAGATTGTAAAAATTAAAGACAGATATCTCATAGGATTAAAAGGTCAGAATAAACCCAAATTTACAAATCAATGTTTAGAATTACTTAAAAGCTATTTAATCGAGGATTCTTATATTAACTATTTTTCAGATGGCCTATTTCAACCATTTAGTCCTAATTTGATTGCTACAACCACAAAGATTAAAGAAAAGGGAAAAATTAAAACGATATTTAATGATTTGTATATGCCATATTGGGAAAATGGTATGTTTACTAAAAGATCTCTTTTTAAAAAATTAAAAATAGACCAAGACTGGGATGAGATATACTTCTTTGATGTAATTGGAAATGTGTGGACTGATATACAAAGTTTCAGACATTCTGCAATAAATCGAAATGAAAATCAGGGATTTAATACACAAAAAACTGAAAAATTGTTAGCCCGAATAATATTGTCTACGAGTAACGTTAATGATATCGTTTTAGACTTCTTTCTCGGCTCAGGTACTACATGTGCAGTTGCTCAAAAATTAAAAAGAAAGTGGATAGGTATTGAAATGGGAGAACATTATAATAAGGTTGTCTTACCGAGAATGAAGAGAGTTTTAGCTGGTAGAGAAAGAGCTACTAAAAATATAAAAAAAGTTGGAATTACAAAAATGGTTAATTGGCAAGGTGGAGGATTTTTTAAGTATTATGAACTTGAACAATATGAAGATATCTTAAAGAAAGCTAAATATAAAGATACTGAGTTTTTTGAGATTTCTCAAAAGGATCCTTACAATAATTATATATTTTTGAAAGACCCTAAATTGATTGACGCTTTAGAAATAGATTATGAGAAAAATTCGGTCAATGTTGATTTTACCAAATTATACGATAAAGTTGATGTACACGAATCTCTTTCTAATCTATTTGGAAAAAATATTAAAAAGATAGAAGAAAATTTAATAGTATTTGAAAATGACGAAACTATTAATCTTGATGATTTAGATTTTAAGATAATAAAGGACTTAATATGGTGGTAATAAATAACTGAAATTCTACTTCAGCACATAATAGATGATATAAACTTCGACCTCTTGGAAGAGAATTGGAGAAATTTTAATTTTTTAAATTTTTCAAAGGATAAAATATTATTTCCTTATCAACGAAATGCTGTTAAGAACGCTATTAAAGCTTTATGGAAATATTATCAAAATCTGACTGATTTTACTAAAGATGAGCATTTAAATATAAATGATGCGAGAAAATTAAAAATAATTCAAGCTTATGAAGAAAATGGTTTAGATACTGATATCGATATTGATTTTCAGAAAATTAGGGAAGATATAAAGCTAATTCTCGGTGAGGTCTATCCAGATGTAGAAGATAAATTAAGCTATAAGGAGTTTATAAATCGAATGAGCTTTTGGATGGCTACAGGAAGTGGAAAATCTCTGATAATAGTAAAAATGATTGATATCCTAAAAATTCTAATTGACCGAGGAGAAATTCCAGATATTGATATATTATTTTTAACGCATAAAGATAACCTAATAAATCAATTTAAAGTTTTGGTGGAAGAATTTAATAAATATAATAATTACACCAATATTATATTAAAGGACTTAAGAGAATTACCCGAAATAAAGAAACAAAGGCACCTGTTAAGAGAAGGAGATATAATTGTATATTATTACCGTTCAGATAATCTAAGCGATATTCAAAAAGAAAGGATTATAGATTTTAGAAATTATTTTTATAATGGAGAATGTTATGTTTTTTTAGATGAAGCACATAAAGGAGATAAAGAAGAATCGAAACGGCAATATATCTTTTCTTTAATCTCAAGAAATGGTTTTCTGTTTAATTTTTCAGCGACCTTTATTGATATTAGAGATATTTTAACTTGTGTTTATGAATATAATCTAGCAACATTTACTAATAATGGATTTGGGAAGCATCTTAAAGTTCTTCACGAAGATATTGCAGGTTTTAGAGAAAAAGAAGACTTTAATGATATTGAAAAAGTAGAAAATATTTTGAAATCTCTTATTCTGCTCACCTATACAAAAAAAAAATATCAAGAAGTTTTAAAGATTCAAAAAAACTTATACCATAAACCCTTGTATTTAGTTTTAGGAAAAACGGTAAATACTAACAATGCTGATTTAAAACTTTTTTTTAGAGTCCTACATAAAATTGGTAAAAAACAAATAAAAAAAGGTTTATTTAAATCTGCCTTGGATGGTCTTATAAAAGATCTCAACGAAGATCTCAAGTATACATTTGAGCCGAAAGCAAAATTTGAATATGAGGTGGCTGACTTCAGAAATATTACACAAAAAGATATTTTAAGATCCGTCTATAATTCAAATAGTCTTGGAGATATTGAGATAATCAGAAGGATTTCAAATAAACAAGAATTAGCTTTTAAATTGAAAACAAGCAATAAACCCTTCGCACTTCTTAAGATCGGAGATATCTCAAAGTGGATTAAATCTGAATTATATGGTTATGATATTCAAGAGAAGTTCGAGGAAGATACATTTTTTGAAGAATTAAACAAGGAATACTCAAGTATTAATATTTTAATAGGCGCGCAATCATTTTATGAAGGATGGGACTCTAATAGACCAAATATAATTAATTTTATTAATATTGGACTGAAAAAAGATTCAAAAAAATTCATTCTTCAATCAGTTGGACGTGGAGTACGTATTGAACCCATTAAAAATAGAAGAAAACGATTAAACCATTTATTTAACGCGGGAATTATCCCAAATGAAGAATTATCCGAAAAAAATTACAATAAACTAAAGAAAAACATAATACCCTTAGAAACGCTTTTTATATATGCTACGAACAGGGAAGTAATTACAACTATCCTCCAACAATTGGATGATTTAAGAAAAAAAAGTATAGACCTTATTCTCTCCTCTTTTAAGAAGAACCCCTCGATAAAAGATATCCCTCTTCTCATCCCAAAGCCCATTTATTCCGATGAACCAGTTCTACGAAATAAGAATATCCCTAAATACAAAATTGCTATAAAAAATTATGAAGAAATAATTCGTTATTTCAATTATATAGAGGATGATAGGATAATTCTTATGAATTTTAATACATCTCCTGAAAAAATAAAAAAAGTAAGAGAATTCATAGTGAATAAAAGAAATTTCTCTCTAAATATTGATAATTATATTAATATGAATATTCAAATACAAAATTTATTCAATTTTTTTGATCTTACATTAATTAAAGACATAGAGTTAAAAGAATTAACCGAAGAAATAGGACATTATAAAAAGATTTGTGTTAAAGCGGAATATTTCGAAGATTTTGAAGCTATACTTGAGCTTGCAAAAGATTTGAATTTGAAAAAGAAAGAGTTAGACGATTTATATGGAAAAATTTCAAGGGAAGAATATGAAGAGAAAGTAAGACGATTTCATGATTTGGAAGAATTCACGATAAATAGAAAGAAGTTTAATTTAGTTAGTAACAAGAACCATTATTATAACCCTATCTTAAAGACAATGGATAAAGATATCGATTTTATCAAACATATTATTAAAGTAGAAAGCGAAGTTAAATTTGTCAATGCTTTAGAAGAGTATTTAGCAGAAGAAGATAATAAATTTAAAGAATTTGATTGGTGGTTTTTTAGTAAAATAGATGAAAGTATAGATAGAATTTTTATTCCATACTATGATTCTAATAAAAAAAGGAATTTTTTTCCAGATTTCATTTTTTGGTTGAAAAAAGATAATTATTATACCATATTATTTATTGATCCTAAAGGTACTGAACACTTAGCTTGGACAGATAAAGTAATAGGTTTTAAAAACTTATTTGAAATCAAAAATGTTGAAAGGAAGTTTACATATAAAGGATATGAAGTATATTTCAAATTATTACTAAGAACTGATGATACTACAAAATTGAAATCACGTATTAATGAATATTTAAATTACTGGTTTGATGATATTGAGGTAATTTTTGAAAAACTCCCAAAAATAATGTTTAATAAGTTTAAATAAAAAAATTAATATTAAATTACTTAGGTTAAAAAAATACTATTATAAAGTATATATATAAATCTAAAAACAAGAAATTTCTAATTTTTTAAACTCCACTAATTTTTAAATAAACCTTTAATAATTAGACTTTGAAGTTCTTACTTTTTTGTTAAAGATAAGGACATCAAAATAAGCTATTAAGGGTTGTAAAAATTGATTCTAAAAAGAAAAGCTAAATTAATGCAATATGGGATTTCTCAAGAGCATGCTGAGGAGATTCTTAATCGAGATTATAATTTAACCAAAATAAGAACAACTTCTATTAAAGAATTACTAAAAATCTTTTCAGAGAACAAGGTCAAAGAATGGAAAGAAAAAATAAAGAGAAAACGAATTCCAAACAAGGATTTCTACAAACTATTGAATAAAAGCGAATTTGAATGTGTTTTATGTAAATTTGGAAACAAATTACCTGTCATAATCCATCACATAGATCCCTATGAAGTATCACAAAATAATGAGTTTGATAATCTTATTTTACTATGCTTAAATCATCATGACCAAGTTCATACACACTCGGATCTTACACGGGATAAATACTCTCCAGAAATTCTAAAAAAATTGAGAGAAAAAAGATATAAGGTAGTTAATAAAAACCGATATGAGTTAGAGCTAAATCGGATAGAAGGAATTGAAACTGAGCCTGTTAAGCAATTAGGTTATTTATTTGCTAATCTAATTCCCGTTCAAATCCCTAAAGAATTATTTTGCATAGCTGATACGGAATTTAGAACTTATTATAATATATTTGAGGAAGCTAAAAAGAAAAAAGTGATTTTACCACCCTTTATTCTAAAGGAAGAAAAATTTATTACAATTAGTAAGGTAGAAAAATTAGAACAGCTTGGAGATATAATTGATTTTGATACTCTCAAATTAGTAGATCTTCATGACTGGTTATCTAAAGAATCTACTCGGCGCTACATATTTGAGTTAATAAATAAGTGGATCAAGGAATTATGTTTTTTAAGAAAAAAGCATCTAAGTTATATCCTAAAATCCAAAACTGTTTACTATAAATTTAGACCGCGAGTTTTCCCAAAAAAAGATACAAGTAAAAAAGATTGG
>Ga0114922_10004535_pt1 | contig 12871 bp, 13 predicted proteins | sample AartaG_FD_100975 | JGI IMG/M metagenome (GOLD analysis project Ga0114922, IMG submission 100975) | Deep subsurface microbial communities from Aarhus Bay to uncover new lineages of life (NeLLi) - Aarhus_00045 metaG | ecosystem: Environmental > Aquatic > Marine > Oceanic > Sediment | place... | reverse complement strand
TTGAGGAGAACGACATCCCAAAGCCAGCTATCACACACAGAACAAGAAACACCGGATAAATGTGACCCGTCAGGCCTATCAGGAGGGCGGCCGCAGCCGCGATGAGTTCCCCGATAAAGAGGGTAAGCCTGGCCCCCAAGCGGCCAATCATCCAGGCGGCGAGAGGCGCACTGAGGCCCACGAGCCACATCATGGCAGTGGCTCCCATCATTATTTCCCCACGCGACCATCCCATCTCCTCAATCATGAAGGGATAGAGCACCATTGGACCGTAGAAGGCAAAACCTATCGGAATGGTGTAGACAATCCAGAGAAAAAACAGCATCCACCATCCATAAAAGCCCCCCGCCTGTGCCCTAGCTGCCATAACCTAGCGCTCCTTTGTGGCTTACCGGATACATATGCGACACAGGCTATCTATCATAGCACCATACCCAAGGCATAACCAAATTGACGCTGGAGATTCCTATCACGTACTCGGAAGAAAGCTCGAAAAGGCTCAATGCCACGGAGGATGTAGCTGGACATCGACGCAGAATAGCTAGAATGCGCCGCTTGTAGCCACTGAGATTGCCAAGCCATATCTGAGTTGTGTACAATGGTGAGACATAGTCACATGTAGTCAGGAGGCAAATCGAATGAAGATTGAGAAGATTGACCATATTGCCATTATGGTGCAAGACCTGAAAAAAGCAGAGAAGTTCTTCGGCGAGCTGTTGGAAACCAGGTTCGCTGCGCTTGGGGAGATAAATGACATGGATGCGAGAAGCATGATGGAACCCTCAGGCATAGAAATAATTGAGCCTCTGTCTCCGGATGGTGTGAGCGCCAGAACTTTACAGAAGCGGGGGGAGGGACTATCACTTCTTTCCCTGAAGGTGGCAGACCTTGATGAAGCGATGGCTGAAATGAAATCCAGGGGGATCAGGCTTACAGCGCAAGGCCAAAGGGGGAAACTGAGGATGGCCATATATCATCCCAAGGATACATTCGGCGTTATGATTGAGCTAATTGAGTATGAAACCCAGCACCCTGCGGTTAGTGCCGGAAAAGATTAACCGAATATCGCCCTCAGCCGAGTTCTTCAGGGCGAGGCAATCAACGAGCCAATGACCCTGAAGGTCGTTGGTTCAAATCCAACCCCCGCCTTGTTCAATCGACTACTTCTCGTCGTCCTTCAACCTGGATAGGCGGACGGTGTTGCTCTCTTCAATTCGGCCGTACTTCATGACCTCGGCAATCAAATCCCTGGTCCACAGGCCTTTCTCCACAACGCCCGCAAGCGCTGCTGTATCCAGCTCTGAGACCTCGTCCCATTTGCCCGCCTCTTTGACTATGACATCCAATTCCGGGCGTTCAGCGTCTCTCTTACCCGGGAACTTCAGTTTCTCGTCAAATGTCACCCTTACCCTGCAATCACTGCCTTTTATGACCTCCACCTCATCTCTCCTGGCATAGCCGAGTATCGCCTCCCTCACCTTATCCATCTCGTCCCTTATCCGCGTCTCTTGACTCTTCAGGTCGGCATATTTGTTGGCCAGCACCACCCCCGGCTCATTGAGGTATTCGTTGACCGACAGGGTTTCCACTTGATAGACGTGCTTTCTCCGAGGGCATAGATCAGGGTATTCACACCACTCACATAGCCGGGACTCGTTTGGTGGGAAGTCACCTGCCGCCTCTATCTGATCGATTAAGCTCTTGGTGCTCTCAACCAGGCTGGAGATAGCCTCCGGGGTACGGTACGAGACCAGGTCCCTGTCGAAAGCGAGGTAGTGCCACACAAGCCTGACCTTTTCAACGTCCGGCCACTTCTTCTGGACGCCAATGTGGTATAGCCCAAGCTGCCTATCCTTGTCCGCATCTTCCTGGCCCGGCATGTGGGACGACGTCTTATAGTCGTGAATCTCATAAGTATCATCCTGTGTCCGTGACAGCCGGTCTATGTAACCCTGCATCCTGTACTTATTCTCGTCGTCCAGCGCGAAGCCAAGTCTCATCTCGGTCTCTATGGTTATGTCTACATCGAACGGTGAATACCGCTTGTAGTAAGCTGCAATCAGCCTCTCACCGAGCGCCCTGTAATGCTCCTGTGTGAGATCCTGCCTCACGATAGCGATTGAATCGCTCCAGTTCTCCTGCCATATCTTGTTATAGTGGGCCAGCAAATCCTCCAAGCTGTTTACCTTGGTGTACCTCACGTCCTGGTAGCACTTCTGGAGGGTATCATGCACTCGTGAGCCCAAGAAGGCCTCAATGCCTTGCGTGTCCCGCTTAATCCTGTCGCGGTAGCGAAGCTTGTACTTCAAAGGACACTGTTCATACGTACCTAGCTGTGAGTCAGAATAAACGGTCATATCAACCTCAATTGGGTGCTCTACCTAAACCTACCATCCGGCCAACCTCTCCCTGAGAGTCTTCAGGTTGACCACATCTTCCTTGTTGTACTCGAGCAGCAGAGCCAGGGCGTTCTGATTACCACCCTTGAGGTACCGCCACCACAACTGTACAGCCTCGAATCCGTCGATGCCTCTTAGCCGCCTGTGGATTCCCAGGCGTTGCTCAACTACCTTGAAGCCGCCATACAGGTTATTGTCCCAGCAGTCATACATCAGGTCGTGATGGTAGAACTCAGCCTCCAGGTCTATCCCAAGAGAAACAGCGATGAAAGGCAGGTCGAATCTGCTGCCGTTATAGGTATAGACTGTGTTTACACCCCTGAGTGCTGTCACAAGGTTACCTCTGGTCACCTCGTCGCCCACTAATTGAATAAGTTCACCATTCGTGCCCTGACAACGGTAAACGCCGATTACCGTTATGTAGTTGTAAGAGCGAGATAAGCCGGTAGTCTCGATATCGAGATAGGCATCAATCAACTGCCTCATAGCTTGCGCTTCCACCTTCCATCAGATTCTAGCATAGCATACATCGTTGACAGCTAGGTTGTCACAGATGTGATTGTCTCCCGCAGATACCCAACATCGCGCCAGTCCGCTTCATCCCTTCTTTCAAAAGTATACCACATCATTCCTGGTATTGGTCGGATTGCGAGGCCTATCATCTACTGTCTGCCTATGATAGAATTCCACAAGTTTGCCCACATCAGGCAAACTCTGGGTCGGGCAGCATGCCCGCTGGCCGAAATCCGCAAGGAGTCTTCAGAATCAGTCATGACCGATACGACAAGTGTGAACGGTGCTGCAACCAAGAGGGCCGCCTTGCTGGTCGCCACGTTGGGCTCCTTCCTCACTCCTTTCATGGGCTCCTCCGTCAACATCGCACTTCCCTCGATTGGAAATGAACTGGCGATGGATGCGATTTCGCTGGGGTGGGTGGCTACGGCCTACCTCCTGGCAGCAGCGATGTTCCTCGTCCCCTTCGGAAGGCTGGCCGACATATACGGAAGGAAGAGGATCTTCGCCTACGGCATACTCACCTACACCGCGGCGGCTTGTCTCTCGGCGATTTCAACTTCCGCCGTCATGCTCATCGCCTCCCGGGTCCTGCAGGGTATAGGCGGTGCCATGATCTTCAGCACCGGCGTAGCCATTCTGACTTCGGTATTCCCCGCCGAGGAGAGAGGCAAAGCGCTGGGAATAAACGTGGCTGCGGTTTATACCGGGCTTTCTCTCGGGCCTTTTCTGGGCGGGCTTTTGACGCAGCATTTTGGCTGGAGGAGCATTTTCGTGGCCAACATACCGCTGGGTCTGGCCGTAATCGCCCTTGTCTTCTGGAAACTAAAGGGCGAGTGGGCCGAGGCAAAGGGGGAGAAGTTCGATATTGCGGGCTCCATACTCTACAGCTTGATGCTCATATTCATAATGTATGGATTCACTCTGCTGCCGGAGCTGATGGGTGTGTGGCTGATCCTGGTGGGCATCCTAGGAGTTGTGGCCTTCGTCAGGTGGGAAATGAAGGTGGAAAGCCCAGTCCTGAATATAGGCCTCTTCAGAAACAACCCTGTGTTCGCTTTATCCAACCTAGCGGCGCTCATCAACTACGGCGCCACATTTGCCGTTGGTTTCCTTTTGAGTCTTTACCTCCAGTACATAAAAGGGCTCAGTCCGCAAAACGCGGGGCTGGTCCTGGTGGCTGCACCCGTGGTACAGGCCGTTTTTTCACCGCTCGCCGGAAGGCTTTCAGACAGGATTGAACCCAGGCTCGTAGCTTCAACGGGTATGGCGCTGACGGTCATAGGCCTCTTTCTCTTCACCTTCCTGAACCAGGAAACCAGCCTGGGCTTCATCGTCGCCAGTCTAGTTCTCCTCGGCTTTGGCTTTGCCCTTTTCTCGTCTCCCAATACCAACGCGGTTATGAGCTCCGTGGAGAAGAGATTCTATGGCGTAGCCTCAGGAACGCTAGCCACGATGCGGCAGGTCGGCATGACCTTCAGCATGGGATTGGCTATGTTGCTATTTGCATTGTTTATCGGCAGGGTCCAGATTACGCCGGAATACCACCTGCCCTTCCTGAAAAGCGTGAACGTGGCATTCATCATCGGCGCCGTGCTCTGTTTCGGCGGCATATTCGCCTCGCTGGCACGAGGCAAGCTGCGATGAAGCCCTCCAAGGAGCAGCCACTAAGGTAAAGCGGACTTCGTTGTTTCCGTGCGAGTCACCCGCCTTCGGGTGACCGCCCTACAACTGGACTGCCAGGACTCCCACACCACCACCCTTCTCCCAACGTCCTTCCTCGAAAGCCAACAATCATCCTTTGTTTCACATCGCTGCCAGCTGGTGCTCATTCAGACCGATTGCATTCACTGACTTAGGCTCCTCGTGTGAAGAGTTGCTGTCGGTGTTCTGCTATGGTTGCTGTTCTCCACACTCGGGGCAGAATTTGGCTTTCTTCGGTATGTCGTGGCCGCATTCAATGCAGTATTTTTTGTCTTTAGCGTGGGCTTTGAGAGTCTCTTTACTATCAACTGGTGTGCCTGATGCCACTGCTTTGGATGGCTGCTGCTGAGCCAGTGACCAGATCGCAAGGGGCGGTCTCTGTCCGTCCGCGACGGCCTGGAGATAGGCTACAAACCGGAGCGCTGCGGCCTTGTCATCCTCGGCTCGTTTCCTATTTTTCGGCTCGTCTGCCTCTTTCCAGCAGTCGTCCTTGCATGCATCCCAGCATCCTTTGCTTTGGAACAGTGCAATGTACAGGCCGCAGCGGACCGCATCGCGTGTGCCGATGCCACTAAGCCCAAGCGATTTTATGTAGTCCGCCTCGTTGGTCAATTCTTTGTTTCGGGCAAAACGGTCAGCGCAGTCCAGTGACAGCCGCTTCTCCGCCTGGCCCGATTGTCCTGCTCCGGGTTGTTGGTTCATTCTGCTTACCTCCTTACTGTTTGCCTCGAGACTCGCTGCTCCGATGCTTGTCGTTGTCAGCTTCCGTTCGGGGCCCAGCAAAGCGAAAACAACTTCCTGTTCTCTGACATCGACCGGAGCCATTTCCCACGAAGGCTTATCGTCCCTCCGACGCTTACTCTGTGACTTATATAAAGGGGTGCCAATGTTTTTCTCCCACCACGGGCTAGCTTCGTATGCCAATTGAGCCAGATCAAACCCGGTCACACCCTCCACTTCCTTAAAGCTCAGCGTTTTCTCTTGCTCACCGCAATCCTCTAGCAAATACAAGTAATACTTCAGGGGGTCATGCTCAAATTCCCAGTTATAGATCATATCAATAATACGTCCCACCGGTAACCCAGGGCACAGGTCAGCAAAGCTGTCAGCAAAGACCCTACCGTCGTTGCCCTCAGGCCATCCAACAACCCAGTCGTCCAATTCTTCCAGTATGTCACAGAATTCATCTGGCTCGCACCATCCTTCTTCACGGCAATGAGGCAGGGTTTTGCGTTCAGATAGATAAGTCCATGTTCGGAAGTTCTTTCTCGTCAACCTGTCGAAACCTGGTGTCTGTCCCCAGACAGCCAAAAGAGTTTTGCTCTTGCCTGCAATACCGGACCTGCTACCATCGGGATACTCAGTCCTTCTTCTATTTGTTATCCCGGTCAACCCTTTGTATACAATTGCGAGATGCTTTCTATGGCGGCCCATTTCTCCACCGCCCAGCTTCACATCGCGAATTTCGACATAATCCCACCTGATATTCTTCAAGACGTCCTCTATTTGAGGAGGCTTGGCAATGCCTGTCTGTCTCATGCCCCAGTCATCAAGGAAGTCATACAGTTTGGATGCCGTTTCATGCAAGTGTTCATCGTCCAAGATACCGTGCCCCATGTTTTCAAGGTGTTCCTTATATCTCCAGAACCCCCCGAATGCAATCTCAAGTGGCTGTTTGGATTTGCCTATCTCCTCCCTTTTCCGATTGTAAACCTGTGTCTGGTTATAGGCTTTGATGCGGTCGATGCATGTATTGTAATCAGGCAACATGTCTACATGTTCCTCCCTTTGCGTTAATTCGCTAATACTGCCTGCAATGGACTAATCCCCGGTTGAATTCACACCGTCCTCTGATTCACTCTGTCCCTCAGAGCCTTCAGGTTCACCACGTCCTCCTCATTGTAGTCTAGTAGCAAAGCCAACGCAGTCTGGTCACCACGGTCATTTGGATAACGCGATCAGAGCCATCAGACCCCTCACAGAATAGCACGCACCAGTGACAGCTAGGCTGTCACAAATTCCGCTCATTCTTGTACACGTCCAGCGTTGCCTGGACTATCCGGGCTATTCTCTCGCGGAGTTCCCTGGGTTCCAGCACCTCGACCTTCTCTCCCCACCCCAGTATGAAAGCATAGAGCTCTACTGTAAGATCCAGCTTCATAGACACTACTGCTGATCCGTCAAGCTGCAGCTGCGTAACCTGGGTGGGATTCCATTGAGTCTCTTGTGCTATTGGGGCTATGTCCGCATCGAACTTCAGTTTCACCGTCCGGGCTCTCCTCTGGGTCGTGATTCCCCATGACGAACCCAGGTATTCATTGGCATCGAAACCCTCCGGCACCGTGTATTCCTCATCGAGCAACTCTATACTCTCAATGCGCTCTATCTTGAAGGTTCGGATGGAGTCTGTAAGGCGACACTTGGCGATGACATAGGTGCCGCGCTCGAGCGCCCCGGGCTGGATGAAGTAGGGCTCGATGATGCGCTCCTTCACAGGCTCGTTCAGCGGTCGGTACCGGATCCTGGCGCAGCGCCCATCCCGCCAGGCTGTGCCAAGATCCCCAAGGGTGCGGAAGAAGGCCTCGTCTTTCTTCTGCCTCTGCATCCATTCGATATCCTTGCGTATCTGGTCTCCGAACGGCCCCGGAACGAGGGAATTCAGCTTCATGAAGGCTGTGGCGATGCTCGGATTGTACGCGTTGCTGTAGCCAAGCAGCAGCCTGGAGGCAAGGAATATGGTCATGGCCTCCGGCAGGCTGAGGTGGATCGGCGGCAGGAAGTAACCTTCCTCGATGCCTCGCATACCTCCCTTTGCCTCCCAGACGGGTATGCGGAGCACCTCCTGCAGCGTATGCAGGTCACGGTAGGTCTGCCTCTTGCTCACCTGGCACAAGCGCGCTATCTCGCCTACCGACAGGCCGCTTGTGCGGCTCTGGTACAGGAGATGGAGGACATTTGTAAGCCGCGCCATCCTGTCGTATTTGTCACCTCTCATAGCTGCTCTCATGCGAAGGTCGTTATCTTCACACACGATTATACCACCAATGGCAAGTCCCCCTGGCAAGATCTGCCGCAAAAGTGACAGAGGGTTGTCACTGCCGTATGTTAGTCTGATACGGCAAATAACTCACAAGGAGGTGACGAAAACAGCGGTGCCAGTGGTGAGGTGGCAACAATCAAGAAAGGAGGTGTTCAATACTGTATGGCCTATGATGAAGAGCTGGAAGACGCCATGGAAATGGAGGAGGATGTCGAGGAGGTGGACCTCGATGACGTGCATCCGTTCCGGAACCTCTCGCAGACGCGGAAAACGAACCTTGATACCATTCGCGCGTTTCTTGGTAGCGGAAAGCAGACCCAGATACCAATTGTCTTGCCCAGGTATTACGTTGACCTCCTGGCCTGGGCCCTCCAGCGTCATATTAAGACAGACGGCTGGAAAGTCGTCAAGGCTCTCGGCAAATACGTTCCGACTCCAAGCTACGCGAATGTGAATACTGATTATGACAAATACGAGAACGTCCTGTGCCGTGGCTCTCTCCTGTTGCTGAAAGAAGACAGCCGTGTTCTAGCCACCATAAACGCTGAGGACCCGAGGGCACCTGCCTCGCTAATAGTAGCCAGCTGCAGAAAAAGAGAGGCGCGCAAGTTTGCCGACGGCGTTGAGAACACTGCCAAAGGGTCCACCCTGTACGGCGGTAAGAAGCTCGAGTTCGGCGGCCGTATCCGCTTCCTGAGCCTGTCCCCAAAGAGCTGGGAAGACCTGATACTGGCCCCGACACTGAAGAATGAGATCGAAGCCAACACGGTCGGCTTCCTGAATAGGAGAGCAGAACTTGGCAGGTACGGTATACCGCCGCGCAGAGGAGTTATCCTGGTGGGTGAGCCGGGTACCGGCAAGACCCTGATATCCAAGATACTCATGACCCGGAGCCCAGGCATTACCTGCATTGTGGCTCACCAAAGCGGCCTGGAGCACAGCAAATATATCTACGAGCTGTACGAACTGGCTGAAGATTTGAAGCCAAGCATAGTCTTTATCGAGGACATTGACCTCGTCGGTGAAAAGAGAGGGGAAGGCTTGTTCTCACTCCTGTCAGCTCTCGACGGAATCGAAGAGTGCAGAGACATCGTTACCGTTGCCAGCACGAACTTCATTGAGATTCTAGACAAAGCTCTGACCGAGCGGCCTTCGCGGTTTGACCGGATTATACAACTGCCCCCCCCTTCGCTGGAGCAAAGAAGGGAGCTCATTCGTTGCCTTTCCCGGAGAATCCCCATGGATGAGAATATCCAGGACTATCTTGCCCGCAGGAGCGAGCATTACACCCCGGCCCAGGTTCAGGAGGCGGCTTACAGCCTGGTCATCGACCGTGGACATAGCTTCGACTGTGACGGACCCGGCGACCACGAATTCACTATGACCGACGTGGACAATGTCCTGGCCAAGATAAACAGGAGGAATAGGGACTTGGGCTTCAAAAGACTGGGCAACAACGGAAACGGCTCTAGCATTGAAGCGGTAGCACACTCCAGAGTGAGATGCTAAACCAAAAGGCAAACGAAAGGAGGGCGCAAACATGTTGTGAACAAAGCCACCCCGTTTCTCAGAGTAATGGACACGTTCATGAATCAAAGGAATCAGGGAGGTAGCACAAATGAGGATAATCATTGAAACGGACGCCAAGGAAGGGAAGGAGGCACCCGACAAAGGGACGCACAGCAAAGGCCCCCAGGATGTGTGGCGCTTTGGAGAAATCAGGAAGACTCTGTGGGGAGATGGCTCGTCCGTGGCAGGCCCCCGAGATGTGTGGGACTTCGCGGGAATAAGGAAGACGTTGTGGGGGAAATAATGGCAGAGCCGCAGACATCAGCCAAGGGTCAAGAATGAATAAGCTGGTCAAGGTGCGCTGGGTTGATGCCACCCATATTGAAGACGACATGTCAGAGGCGAAGCTAATTGGCCAGAAACCGGTTGAGTTCACGACTGTTGGCATGGTGGTTGTTGATAATGAAGACAGGCTGACCATTGCTGGCACTGTGCATCATGAGGAAGCCGAAACGGTGTATCAAGATAGTCTCATACTGCCCCGGCAGTATATTCTGGAGGTAAACGAACTAGGGGAAGTTTCGTAATACTTGAAGCGGGTTGGAACACCTTTCCGACAGAGCGACTGCTATGTATATGATATGATAACTGTCGATAGGGAACATGAGGATTTGCGATGAAATATAAAAGGGTACTCTTTGTCTGCACCGGAAACACGTGCCGGAGCGCTATGGCAGAAGCCATCTTTCAAGACATGGTTGGGACAGAGCCTGAATTGCAGTCTGCTGGCTTCGCTGCGAAGAGTGCTGGCACTCTGGATTTGGGCCGTAGTCAGGCTACTGACGAAGCCATCCAGGTAATGCGTGAGAAAGCACTGGACATCAGTTTACACAGGTCAAGACACATTGACGGGGACCTGATAGATTGGGCCGACGTTATCCTGGTCATGGAACATAAGCACAAGCATTACATCCTGGCCAACTTCATACGTGCCGATGAAAAAGTCCATCTGCTCACCGAGTTTGCTGGAGAGGACGGAGAGGTCGCTGACCCATTTGGTGGGGGAATGAAAGGGTACCGTCAATGCGTGGACAAACTCGCGTCCTTGCTTAGGGTAATGATTGAAAACATGGGATCTTTCAAGTACACTACCGAGTAGGCAGCCCCAGTCTTTACAAGGAGGTGAAGTGTGTATAGGCAACTTTCCCTACCTACAGAGAGAATAACATGGACAATTCAACAGCTTGTCGAATTAAACCGTGAAGGAAAACTTGTTATCAACAGAGAGTATCAAAGGTCTGAGGTTTGGCCACCAGCAAAGAAGCAACTCCTGATAGACTCCATACTAAGTGACTATGACATCGGAAGCATAATCCTGAGACAAAAAGGGGATAACAAGTGGGAAATCCTAGATGGCCAACAAAGATTGAATGCAATATTCGACTTCATTAAGGGCGGAAAGGACGCATTCCCTCTGAAGGAAGACACGGCGGAGCATGTAGGAGGCAAACATTGGGATGAACTTGGACCCGATGTGCAATGGGGCCGATTCATGAATCGCCAAGTATACACAACAAAAATCTATAGCGTCGATGATGAAACTACGTCTCAGATTTTTCTTCGCGTTCAAGAAGGCATGCCACTCAACTCAGCAGAAAGGCTAAATGCTATGAGAGGCAAGCTTAGAAACGAAATCGTGGAAATCTCCAAACATCCATTTTTCACACAAACCAGAATACCACCGTTTCGTTTTGCTTACCGGTACCTCTGTGCCCAGATAGCTCTTCAAGAAAAGAACAGTGGCGTGTCACAACATAATTTTCAAAACGCAAAGTTCAGGAATCTAAAGAAGTTGTACGAAGAACACAAGGCAACCCTGCCACCCAACGTATTTTCAAGAATATCCTCAACATTCAATTTCCTTCAAAAGACCTTGAAATCAAATGCGCAGATAATAAGGCAAAAAGGTGACTTACTAACAGTTTACACTGTTGCTTCCTACATTATGCAAAGTTTAGTAATCAAAGGGAAGGAAGACAAGTTTAGAGACTTCATCGTAGAACTCCTTCAAAATGTTGAAACGGTAACTTCAACAGATACGGAAGGATACTATGAATATTGGGTTGCACGTAGTTCATCGCCTGACTCGAAAGGACAGATTTACAAACGTTTTCGCATTGCTCTTGAGAAGTTCTTAGAATATGCGCCGACCATGGAACCCAAAGATGTACAAAGAGGTTTTGATTGGGGGCAAAAACTTGCAATTTACGCTAAAGCATACAGACAGGCAAGAGACCATGGTAGGAAAGAATCAGCATGTAAAATATGTGGTAATCCAACACCCTTTGATGAAGGCGAACCGGACCACATCAAACCTCATAACTTAGGTGGACTAACCGCTGTAGAGAACGGGCAGTGGACATGCGTTCCATGTAATAGGGCCAAAAGTGATACATATGTAGCATAGCAAGGTAATATCTACCGTTGTTGAGTACAAGTGCCAAGAGGTTGAGCGGTCAGCGCTAGAAAAGGCATCAGGGAGAAGGAGGCTAACACTTTCCCCGCCAGTGAGGTTTGAAGACTGGATACATCACCACGTAACACAGGAAGGGCTAAAGCGAGTTGAGAAAGCGCTTGAAGGGAATTCTCTATATCCTCCGCCAGAACTCTTCAGCTTCAGCGGCTTTGGTCTGCCTGAGTCAGGATACAGAATACATCAGGATTCCTTCAAAGCCTTAGCCTACTTGAGGTCGATGGCGACCATGTGCCTAGAGCAGCTTCTCTATCTATTCTTCGGTGAATCGGTAGAATCTGCGCCCTGGATAGTGAAGTCTCAGAAAACGGCAGAACCGTCACCTTTGAGAGTAGCATTTCTGAAACATCTCAGAAGCAGACAATCTAACTTGCACCTTTACTTCACAGTGGCCGAGAAGGCAACCAAGAGACTTGCGGAATGGAAGGGTGAATCCCTCAATATCAAAAAGGACTCGATGAGGCTACTGGGAGCTGCCACGTTCTGGTATGTTACCCTTTTCGCCTGCATAGAGGTATCCAAGAAGGCTTTGGCAAATGAGAAATGGGAACCTGGTGACCTCCTGGCCTGGGACGAAGGCATAGCTTCATACGTGGCTTATTGGCTGTCCACTGAATGCGAATTGAGGTAGTATGGTCTGGAACCGGAAACCAAAGTGCCTCGCCCACCTGCGGGACCAAGAACGCTCAGGAACTCAGTCCGCCAAATACTGGCCAGCGTCGCTGGCCATACCACGGGAGCGAAATGGTCACGCAATTGGCAGAACAGTTCATCGCCTGGATAAACAGCCTGGCGCAGGACAACGTGGGAATCGCCCTGACGCTGATACTGGGCCTTGCTGCCCTGAGCGGTCTGTTGCTGGCAGCCGCCCTCAGGCTGCTCAGGGCGCTACTCCCCTTCCTGGTGGTGGCTGGCGCCGTTGCGCTGTGCTGGCACGCGGGCCTGCTCGACCAGTGCTACGAGTGGCTGCTCAGCCTGGTATAGAAGGACGTACGAGAGTGGCTTCGATGAAACGCTGGAAGCGCATCTGGAGGCAGTGCCGCCGGAATCTAGGGTCTGAAGTTCCACTACCTAATCGGCGTAAAAAGCGATGGCAAGAAGACCTGGTCCGGTATGAACTCCCATGACGGGGGTGAACTCGGTAAGATACAGCTCAAGGCAGTTGAACCTTGA